>Ga0209416_1001021_pt1 | contig 22284 bp, 20 predicted proteins | sample RifGroF1_FD_184001 | JGI IMG/M metagenome (GOLD analysis project Ga0209416, IMG submission 184001) | Groundwater microbial communities from Rifle, Colorado, USA - Groundwater F1 (SPAdes) (version 2) | ecosystem: Environmental > Aquatic > Deep subsurface > Groundwater | place: Rifle, Colorado...
GAGCCGAGAAGCCCGGGGCCGTTCGTCACCGCGACCGCGTCAACCGTATCGAGCGGAGCGCCGCCGAGGGCTTCATCCACGACGTCAAGGATTTTAATAAGATGGTTGCGCGATGCGACTTCCGGCACCACGCCATTGAATTTTTTATGAATTTCTATCTGCGAAAAGACCGTGTTCGAGACGATACGCTTCCCGTCGGCGACCAGCGCGGCGGAAGTCTCGTCGCAGGAAGACTCTATGCCGAGTATCAGCATTGTTTATTTCCGGAGTTTATTTTGAGCCTGCGCCGCCGAATAGATTTCCTTCTCGAGGGTGTAGACGCCGAAACGGACGGACTCGATTTCCCCGATCCGTTCGGGCGTTATTCCGAGTTCTTCGAGCTTCGCGAATTCCTCGAGCACCCTGAGCGCTTCCTGGGTGCGCTTGAGGTTGGCGTCGATCACATCCTGCAGTCCGGTACGCGCGCCGGAGCCGTATTTCAATACGCCCTTGCCGACATCGTTCTCGCTGTCCCTGTGCGGGAGCAGGCGTCCGGTCTCCATGATGTCGCGGATGCGATGGCGGGCGTGCTTCAGCCTGTCTGACAGTCCCGCGTCGTTCAGGATGAAACGGCAGACCTCTTCGACCACACGCAGGCCTTCGCAGGCGCGGTTGATATTCGCGTCGAGGACGCGCAAAATGTCGACCGACACCCTACGCTCCCGTCACCGTTTTAATCACGGCGGCCTTGATCTCTTCTATCTTATCCAGTTCACGGTAGTAGGACGAACGGTTGCAGATGAGGCGGGCGGTCGACTCGAAGAGCTCTTCGACCACATCGAGCCCGTTTTCTTTCAGCGTCCCGCCGGTCGAAACGATATCGACAATGCACTCGGACATCCCGGTCACCGCGCCCAGTTCGACGGAACCGTAGAGCTTGATTATTTCAGACTGAGTGGAGATATTCGAAAAGAATTTTTTCGCGATGGAAGGATACTTCGTGCCGACTTTCAGGAAATCCTTCGCGAAAAGTTCCTCACGGTTCACGCCCTTCTTGGCGGCGACCGTCATCTTACAATACCCGATCTTCATATCGGCGAGCTCGAAAACATCGCTCGAATGCTCGATCAGGACATCCTTACCCGCGATCCCGATATCCGCCGTTCCCATCTCGACATATGTCGGGACGTCCTGCGCGCGGACAAGCAGTATCTTCATATCCGTTCCGATCTCGAAGATCAGTTTCCTCGAGTCCTGCGGAATTTTCTTTTTAAGAATCCCCGACTTAATCAGGATATCCTCTGCCTCTTCCCCCAAACGGCCTTTCGGCAAAGCAATCGTTATCATCACGCACCTCGCAGATCTCTACTTTTCTTTGATAGGTACAGGTTTGCCGTTTTCGTCCACGGCGACCATCGTGAAACAGGCGTCCGCGACCTCGAAGACCTCGCCGGTCTTGAGTTTTTCCGCGCGGATACAAATCGTAATATCCATCGACGAACGTCCCACCCGTGAAATACGCCCGTCGAGTTCCACCATATCGCCGATCCTGACCGGTGCGCGGAAATTCAGCTCGTTCACCTTCGCGGTGACGACGTTTTTCCTGCTGTAACGGCTCGCTATCAGATACGCGAGGTTGTCGGCCGCGTGCATGATCTCGCCGCCGTGTACGTTACCGTAATGGTTCGCCTCGCGGGGCATGACCACGAAACGGTCGGTCAGGCCGAACTCTTCGCTCATTCTTCTATATACCTCGTGTGATACGCCTTCTCCGCTTCCGCGAGAGAGAGGTCGATCACAGTTTTCCCTTTAACCTTGATGACGATCCGCCCGGTGTCCGTCACGCTCCCGATTTCAGTCATGGGCACGTCGTGGGACAAGCAGATTTCGTGCATCGTGCCGTTATTCGTATGATCGCCGGGGGCATACGACACGAGGATACGCGACTGGGATTCGCCGAACAGGAGCGCATCGAGAGAGATATCGTCCATGAGGTCGATCTCCGCGCCGAAGCGTCCGGAATTGATCGCGCATTCCGCGAGTGCGACCGCAAGTCCGCCATCGGAAATATCCTGCGCCGAATGAACCCTTTGCTGGTTGACCAGGTCGCGCACAAGCTTTTGGAGCTTCACCTCGAACCCGATATCGAGCGACGGGCATTTCCCGGCGACCTTCCCGGCGTATTTCACCAGGAAAAGGCTTCCGCCGATTTCGTCTTTATTCGTACCGATCAGCGCGATTTTATCGCCTGCGTTTTTAAATCCGTTGAACATCGCGTGCTTGTAGTCGTCTATCACCCCCACAGCGCCAACGACAATCGTCGGCAGGATAGGCTCGCCGTCTGTTTCGTTATACAGCGACGCGTTACCGCCGGTGACCGGCGCCTCGAGTTTCCGGCATGCCTCGCCCATCCCCTCGATAGCTTTAACAAGCTGGTAGTACGGCATGGGTTTCTCGGGGTTGCCGAAATTAAGACAGTTGGTGATCCCGTAAGGCTCAGCGCCCATACACGAGATATTGCGGCATGCTTCCGCCACTGCCTGCATCCCGCCGGTGTACGGATCGAGATAGGTGTAACGGCCGTTACCGTCCACCGCGATGCCGATTCCCTTCGTGGTGCCCTTGACACGAAGCATCGCGCCGCCTGCCATCACCGGTTCGGCCAGCAGATTGGTCTGCACATGATGGTCGTAACGTTCGTAGACCCATTCCTTCGATGCGATATTCGGATCGGCAAGGAGTTCCTTCAGGACATCGTTATATGACGACTTAAGTGTATATTGAGGGGTGACATTCGCCTTCGCGAGATAGTCCGGCACAATCACGTCGCGGACATAGGTAGGGACGTCGTGCACGAGCGGCCCGATGGGCAGATCGACCACGGTCTTGCCGTGCTCCTTGACTACCACGCGCGGGCTGTTCGACGGCGCGGACGTGACCTTCCCGATCACCGCGTAATCGATCTCGTACTTTTTCATCACCTCGACCACTTTGTCGAGCATCTTCGGCTCGATCACCGCGAGCATTCTCTCCTGGCTCTCGGAGAGCAGGAACTCGTAGGCGATCATATTCGGTTCCCGCGCGGGAATCGTATCGATATCAATTTCTATGGACGAGTTGCCTCGGGCGGCCATTTCGCACGAGGAACTCGTAATCCCCGCCGCGCCCATATCCTGTATCCCGACGACCAGTTTCTTATCGATCAGTTCGAGGGTCGCGCCGAGGATCAGTTTCTCCATGAACGCGTCGCCGACCTGCACCGAAGGGCGTTTGTCCTCGCCCTCGCTCGAGAGTTCCGCCGAGGCGAAAGTCGCCCCGCCGAGGCCGTCGCGTCCGGTCTTCGAGCCGTAGTAGAACAGCAGGTTTCCCTCGCCCGTAGCCGTCGCCTTACAGATACCGTCCTTCTTCGCGAGACCCACGCACATGACATTCACAAGCGGGTTACCCTCGTAGGAGTCTTCGAACACCAACTCGCCCGCGACTGTCGGGACGCCGACACGGTTGCCGTAGTCGCTGATCCCCGCGATCACGCCGCCTACAAGGTAACGGGTGCGCTTGGAGTCGCGTTTGCCGAAACGAAGCGAATCGACCATCGCAATCGGCATCGCGCCCATCGCGAAGATGTCGCGGAGGATACCGCCGACCCCGGTGGCCGCGCCCTGGTACGGCTCCACCGCCGACGGGTGATTGTGGCTTTCGATCTTGAACACGATCGCATAGTCGTCAAAACCGACCACCCCGGCATTCTCGCCCGGCCCTTGGATCAGGTGCTTTCCCGACGTGGGGAGCTTTTTCAGCATGGGCTTGGTGTTCTTATATCCGCAATGCTCGCTCCAAAGCGCGCCGAACATCCCGAGTTCCTCGAGAGTGGGCTTCCTGTCAAGCAGTTTCTCTATTAACGCGATTTCACTTTGGCTCAAGCCGGACAATTCCGCGGCGCGTTCGAAGGTCATCTAAGGACTCCTATAATTAGTAAGATATTATAACGGAAAACAACGGGTAGCGCAAGGTATGGAAAAGGGAAAAGAGACTTGTTATTTTTTGACTAATGTCATCATTGCCATTTTTAATTGTTCTTCCATTTTTCTCAAACCTTCACCATTGTTTAAATATTGTAATACTCTATGATGCTTTAAATCAAAAGGAATGTCATCTAAGCTTTGAGTAATTGGAATAACAGTCTTTCCAAGGGTATGAGCAATTCCAGCCTCGTAAAAAACATTTGGCTTTCTATTTGAACAATCTATAATAACTAATTTTGAACAATAAATTAACTCAAAAATATCTTGAATAATTATTGAATTTTCCCATATATCATCTGCTCTCTTACAGTTTAAATCCAATTCATTACAGACATTTTTAATTGAAATATATACATCGTCGAACTCTTTAGAAAACGGCATCATTACTGAAACTAACTTTTCATCGAATCCCTTTTCTGGGATATTAAAAACTTGGGGGTGTATAAGCACAATTTCGTTACTTCTATTATTTTGGTTCTTTGATGATAAATCAACATCATTAATTGAAAAAAGGGAAACACTATTGTTTTTTTTGTTTTTTACTACTACTAAATTCTGTATTTTTATCATTTCATTGACGGCATCTATTGCTTTATCTTGATTGATTTCAGGCAAATTAGAATTATAAATAAAATAAATTGGGTTTAATAAATTCTCAATTGCATTTTTAATTTCTTGTGATGGTAGGTTTGGAGAAATCTCAGGGATTTCATTAAGTTCTTCTAATACACCCTGAACCCACCATTTTCTAGTTGTCCCATCATGAATATACTTTAAGTCAATATCTCTAAAAAACTGGGTTAAATAAGATGATGAACGATAAGGGAAAAAACTATATGGTAAATCTCCACAAATCATTAAAGCAATTTTGTCTAAAATACTCGTTTTTAATTTCATTTCATATATTCCTTAAAATCTTCCAGCGGTGCGTCGAAATCGTCCGACATCTCGATCTCGCCTTTCATAATTCCATCCAAATCCCGGCTGGTATATTTCCGCGCACCCGACATATCGATAGCTACCTGAATTTCACCGTCATCCCATGGTAAGGATTCCGCCAGCTTTATGGTGTCATGATTGACGAGACGGCCTTTGATAACATACTGCTGATTCATAGTTTTCCTCGATGTTTATTATTCATTATAATATACTCCATCGGGTTGCGCAAGGGAAGGCGCGGTCGCAAATTCCCACGCGAATTGCAATATTCCGCCGAATTCGGTAAAATAACCGGGCGGGAATAGCAGCACTTTTTTCTGTCAGGAGCGCGGAGTATGCCGAAAATCGTCCCGGTTTACAGTCTGTCATCGAATAATATCCCGTTCGTCAAATGGGGTTTCGGCCCGAAAACAATGCTCATCTTCAGCGGCGGGCCGGGGAACTTTCTCCCCAAGGGGCTGGGATTCCGGGCAATGACCTCGGAATTCGATCCGTTCGTTCGTACCCACACCCTCTATATGATCGGGCGGAAGCGCGATTTAAAGGACGGGGCGACCACACGCGGCCTCTCCGACGATTTCGCCGAGATGGTGAAAAACGACCTCGGCGGGCAAGCGGATACGGTGATCGGGACATCGTTCGGCGGTATGATCGCACAGCACTTGGCGGCCGACCATGCCGACCGCTTCCGGCATATCGTGATCGCCATCGCCTCGCATAAAATGAGCGATCTCGGGAAAAAGATCGACCTCGATTTCGCTCACCTCATCGCACGCGGAAAATACCGGAAAGCAGCGTTGCGGGTCACTGACGCAGTCTCGGACAAGGGTATCGCGCGTTTTTTCACTAAGGCGCTGTTCTGGTTATTCGGCAGTTCGATGATGAAGGGCGATTATCCCGGCTACAGTAGGGATATCGTGATCGAAGCGGAAGCGGAGACCTCGCATAACGCGGATGAAGCGCTTGCCCGGATCGCCGTTCCCGTGCTGATTATCGGCGGAACGAACGACGTATATTTTCCGTTGGAGACTTACCGGGAAATGCATGCGAAGATCAAAAACTCCGTGCTGAAGATATACGAAGGGAAAAACCACATGAGCACTATGAGCGACAAGCGTTTCGCCTCGGATGTCCGGGAGTTTATCGGCTGATAAAAAACACAGTAATGAGCATACATCCATCTGTCTGTCTATTTGTGAAATATTAAGTATTAGTAGTTGAGGTAGATCATGTCCGAAATACTATTGAAAGAAGGCGTGCCCGAGATGAAAGCCTATATGAGGCTTTACAAATCCACCGGCTGGAAGGAACCCGGCTACTTCGGAATCGAACGTACCCGCGAAGCATTGAAAAACTGCTGGCTTGTGGTCTGCGCGTATTCCGGCAATGAATTGATCGGATCGGGAAGGATTATTTCCGACGGTGTGATCCACGCGCTGATTACCGAGATGTTCGTTCTCCCGGAATGGCAGGGAAAAGGGGTCGGCAGAACGGTCATGCGGCACCTGCTAAAACGCTGCAAGGAGGCGGATATCCGCAAGGTCCAGTTATTTTCCGCGCCCGGAAAGGCGGAATTCTATCATAAACTAGGGTTTACCGGCCGCGAATCGCATTCGCCCGGCATGGATTGGAATTTTGATACGGGATTGTAATTCGGTTTATATCACCGTCCCGTTTGCGATCACCGTTTTTTATAGCTCAAGCATCAATGCTTGAACATCAATCGATATCGCTCACTTTGTTTTGAAGAAGAAAAATGACTATCAATATCATGAAAGATGATAAACCCCAGCCTTTCAAGTTTCCGGTTTGAATAGAATCAATTACTTTAATAACAATTCCCCCACCCCAAATAATCATTATTAGCATTCTTCCCCAATCTTTTCGATAAAAAACCCCTAGACCACCCACGATTGTTAAAAACATTTCAAGAAGTGCAGAATAAAAAACCACAGGGGAGAGCATTTGCTTAACAAATAATATAAATAAAAAGATAAAATTCAGTATTGAAATGAAAATTGAAAAACCGAGAATTCCTTTCCGGGTAAAATATAGACCTTTTCGTTTTTTATCTTTAGAATCACTGTTTTCTTCTTCTGAAATTACATCCTTTTCAGTAAATGCATTCTTAAAATCCTCTTCTGTGGGTATAAAATTTATATCGTTATTTTGTCCAACGATGCTGTTATCATCCGAAGTAACAGTCTGAACTTCATTAACAAATGGAAACAATAAATTTGAATGCAAATTTTCGGAGAGTTCGACGGTTTTTGTTTTATCTTTTGTTTCATTAATAAATAGATTCAAAATTGACTGATTGTTTGTTTTTTTTGCATAATCAATCGCTTTATTCCTATGATTATCACTTAATTCAAGATCTGCTCCTTTTTGTATTAAAAATGATATAGAATTTATATCCTCATTGTCTATCGCATAAAAGAGAGCTGATTTTGCACAACCATCGACTGCATTTATTTTCGCCCCAGCTTCGATTAGTCTCTCAACACAATCTTTATTGTTCAATCTAGCAGCACAAATCAATACTGTTTCTCCATCGATATCACAACTCTCTAAAGAAATTCCTTTTTTTATTAAAAATTCCAATGTAGGCACCTGATTCCCCATCACCGCGTAAAAAAGCGCGTTTCTACCGTCGTAGTCCCGGTGATACAGATCGGCGCCCTTCGAAAGAAGGACTTCCATCTCTTTGATATCCCCTTTTTCCGCCCGATCCAACAGCGCGTTATTCAGTTTCGCATCCGTCATACCCGCTCCTTTCCTCTATATTACCGTCCCGTTTGCGATCACCGTGTTTTTCGGGATCACGATTATCCCGTCGCGGATCACATACGGGATTTCCTTGCCCTCGTCGTTCTTCAGGCCGAACTTGTTGATAATACGGACGTTATCCCCGATCCGGCAGTTTTTATCTATAATCGCCTTACGGATAATACAGTTCTTCCCTATACCGAGATGCGGGATTCGGTTTTTCAGGTTGTTCTTTTTCTGCACGAGGCTTTCGTAGAAGTCGTTGCCGAGAACAAGCGACTGCTCGATCTTCGTATCCCGTTCGATCACACTTCGCACGCCGACAATACTGTCGATGATCTCGCAGTTTTCGATATAGATACCGTCGCTCAGGATCGAGTTTTCGATCATCGCGCGGTGAATTCGCCCGGGCGGCAGGAAGCGCGGTTTCGAGTAGAAAAGGCGGTTCTCCTCGTAAAGGTTGAACTCGGGGAACTTTTTCGTGAGGCGCATATTCGCGTAGTAGAATGTTTCGATCGTACCGATATCGTCCCAGTAGTCCTCGTGCACCTGCCCGCAGACATTGTACTTCGGGAGCACCATCGGGATGATCTGCTCGCCGAAATCGAGGGCCTCGAGGTCGCCGCGCAGGACTTCCTGCAGGACGTCGATATTGAAGATGTACATGTTCATCGATGCGTAGTAGTGCGGCGAACTGAATTTGTCCGACTGGATATTCCAGCCCGCGATGTCCTCTGGGCGGCCGGGTTTTTCCTTGAATTCGGATATCTTCAAGTCCTTCCCGATTCTCAGGATACCGTAACGCGAAGCGTCGCGCTCAGCGACCGGGTGCACCGCGAGAGTGATATCCGCCCCTTGCTCGATATGACGCGCGAGGAGCTCGCGGAAGTTCATCCGATAGAGCTGGTCGCCCGCAAGCACGAGGATGTATTTGATATCGCGTATCTGCATGATATGCCGGAGCGCCTTGCGGACGGCATCGGCGGTACCGTGAGGGAAGGTTTTCGCCTCCAACTCGGACGTCTCTTCCGACGCAAGCACTTCGACGAACCCGCGATGGAAGATATCGAACTTGTAAGTCTGGTTGACATGACGGTTCAGCGAGGCGGAATTGTACTGGGTGAGGACGAAGATACGGTTGACGCCGGAATGGAGACAGTTGCTGATCGGGATATCGACAAGGCGGTAGTTCCCGCCGAACGGAACCGCCGGTTTGGAACGATACTTTGTGAGCGGATATAGCCGTGTCCCGGCTCCGCCCGCGAGCACCACTCCCAGCACCTCGTTAGTCGGAGCCGAATTGATTAAAAGGTCCCAGTCTCTACAACCTTTAGACTCCCGCTTCATACCCATACCCCTATATTTCTATCGTCAGTCCTATCGGGCAATGATCCGAACCTGTCACGTCCTGCTGGATAAACGAATCCTTAACATGAGGCAGGAACTCCTTGTTCACGAAGAAGTAATCGATACGCCACCCGACATTGTTCGCGCGGGCGTTGAAACGGTATGTCCACCAGGTGTAACGGCCGGTGTCGTCGGGATGAAAGTGCCGGAATGTGTCGATATAGCCGTGCGAGAGGAACTTGTCGATCCATTCGCGCTCCATCGGCAGAAACCCCGAGTACTTCTCGTTGGCCTTGGGGTTGGCGAGGTCGATCTCGCGATGGGCAGTATTGACATCGCCCGTCACGATCAAATTGCGCCCGGCTTTCTTCAGGCCGCCGGCGTATTCGAGGAACGCGTCGTAGAACTCCATTTTGTACTTCAGCCGTTCTTCGTCCTGCTGACCGTTGGGATAATAGATATTGATGAAAACGAAGTCGCCGTAGTCGGCTTCGATCACGCGCCCTTCATCGTCGAAACGCGGGATGCCGAAGCCCATCTTGACCTCTTTAGGCGGCTTTTTTGTGAGGAGCGCCGTTCCGCTGTAGCCCTTTCTCTGCGCGGCGTTCCAGTACCCGGTGTACCCCCTGGGGTTAAGCAGTTCGGGTGTAAGCTGGCCGGGCGAGGCCTTGGTTTCCTGTATGCCGATAATATCGTAGTTACCCGAGTCGAGCCATTCGTAGAACCCTTTCCCAGAAACCGCGCGGATCCCGTTGACATTCCACGACATCAGGGTAATTTTCATAGCGCCCCCTTGTTCGTCATCACCACCTCGAACGTCCCGATAACCTGCACGGACACGATGACCGAGAGGATGCCCTGCGAGACCGGCATATTGTAACGGGCGTCGACAGTCCCTTTTTTTTCGACCCATTGTCCCTTCTTGTAATCGAACAGGTCGATGAAATCCATCGCCGCCACGCCCATTTTGATCGGCTCGACCGATTTCAGGTACTGCATCTCGTCGTAGGTCGTAAATTCGATATGCGTCTTGATTTCGATATTCTGATCGTCGTACCCGATAATCTCCATTTCCTTCTGAAAGGTATTCAGCGTATTGTTGCCCGCCACATCGGCAGGGTAGTTCGTTTTGAAGGTATACTTGTCCCAGAGCGCATCCATCGACGTAAGCTCGGGAATGACGGTCTGCGCGATCGTATTCAGCACGATATGCGGCTTCCCGGCATAGAGCACGTTCACCTTTCCCTGCGGAGTGATATAGATAAGCGAGAACCATTCGCGGAGCTTGTTGATATACCCGATGAGCGATGCGTTGACCTTGCTGTCGCCGCCGTTGACCTTCGGATCGCGCATCAGCATGAGGATGCCCTTCCCGTAAACCGCGCTGTTCTTAGGCGGGATATTCCTGAGCTCGAGTTCCGCCGAGATTTCCATACTGCCCTCGTAACGGACTATCGCGGCATCCACCACCACATCGAACTTACCGGAAAGATGATAGTAAAGCGGTATGTTTTCGCCCCAGGTATACTCCGGGCGGATATCCGCCTTCACGATCTGTTCTCCGCATGAGATTAAGGCCGTACACACGAGGCTAATCGCGGTTAAAACCGGCCATTTCATTTTCATATATTTCACCTACCCGTTTGATGAGCTCGGCTTCTCCGAGAAACTCTTTTTCTTTTGAATTCCGTAATTTCAGTTCGAACTTCCCTTCCGCCGCGAAACTTTTCCCGACAGTGATCCTGATCGGGATACCGATCAAGTCCGCGTCGTTGAACTTCACCCCGGCTCGCTCGTCACGGTCGTCCATCAGCACCTCGTACCTCGACGAGAGCGACTTATGGAGCTTTTCAGCCGCTTCCATCTGCGCGGCATCCATCACGTTCACCGGAACGATCAGGATATGAAACGGCGCGATGCTCATCGGCCAGATAATGCCGAATTCGTCATGGGACTGTTCGATCACGCTCGCCATCGTGCGCCCGACCCCGATTCCGTAACACCCCATGATCGGCTTCTGTTCCTTACCGTCCTTATCGAGGAAGATGACATTCATCGCGTCGGTGTATTTATAGCCCAGCTTGAAAATATGCCCTACTTCGATCCCATGGTAGGCGTTTAACGGGCGCTTGCACTCGGGGCAGAGATCGCCCGCCTGCACCGACTGGATATCGGCGGCCTTTTCCCATTTGAAATCGCGCCCGGGATTGACATTGACAAGGTGGAGGTCTTTTTTGTTCGCACCGGTGATCGCGTTCACAAGCGGCGGGATAGAGATATCCGCGATTATCCTGACATTCTTCAGCCCGACCGGCCCGGCAAAACCGACCGGTGCACCGGTCACCTCGCGTACCTTCTCCTCGCCAGCGAGTTGGAGTTCTACGGCGCCCGCCGCGTTCTTCAGCTTCACCTCGTTCACTTCCATATCGCCCCGGATCAGCGCGACCACAGGCGCGCCGTCCGCTAAATAGACCAGTGTTTTGATAAATTTATCCGGCGTAGTCGAGAAAAACGCCGTCAGTTCTTCGATCGTCTTAACCGCGGGGGTTTCCTTCTCCGCAATCGCGAGAAGCGGATCGCCGGAAACAGAGTATTCCCTGTGCGCGACCGCGCGCTCGGTATTCGCGACATATCCGCACTCGTGGCATTTCACGATCAGTTCCTCGCCGACCTGCGACGGCACCATAAACTCCTCCGACGCCGAACCGCCCATAGAACCGGTATCCGCGAGCACGGGATCGACTTCCAGCCCGCAGCGTTTGAATATCTTTCGGTAGGCAGTCCGCATCGCTTGGTAGTTCGCCTCGAGTCCGGCCTCGTCCGTGTCGAACGAATAAGCGTCTTTCATAATAAACTCGCGGCATCGCATTACGCCGTAACGCGGGCGAATCTCGTCGCGGAACTTTGTATTGATTTGATAGAGATTGACCGGGAGATCGCGGTAGGAATGGACGGTCTCACGGACGATATTGGTGAACGCTTCCTCATGGGTAGGCCCGAGCACCATCTCGTTATCGTGCCGGTCCTTGAAGCGGAGCATCTCCTTTCCCATCGTATCGTAACGCCCGGTCTCTTTCCAGAGTTCGGCGGGAGTGACAAACGGCGGCAGGATTTCGAGAGCCCCCGCGCTGTTCATTTCCTCACGGACGATTTGGGTTACCTTCAGGAGCGCTCTGAAACCGAGCGGAAGGTAGGAATACAAGCCCGCCGCGCTTTTCCGGATAAGCCCGGCACGCAGCATTAATTTATGCGAATCGATCTCCGCGTCCTTCGGGTCTTCGCGCAATGTCGGGATCAGCATTTTGGAATACAGCATAATTCCTCCGAAAAATAGATGTGATATTATAGCGTCAATACCGAGGAAATTCAATTTATCGCCGGGAACCGGAAAGCGCAGGAAAATTGATTTATTTTCAGAAAAGGGCTATAATTCTCCATAAGTTAATCGCGGGCTGTAGCGCAGATCGGTAGCGCACTTGGTTCGGGACCAAGGGGCCGTGAGTTCAAATCTCACCAGCCCGAATTAAGCCGTCTCTTCGGGGACGGCTTTTTCTTTTCAAAGACAAATCTATTTCGTGTAAATAATATGATAATACTAAGATTTATTTTGCTTTTTATTTGACATAACGTAAAGTAAAATATATATTATAAATAACCAAAGCGGTTTATTTAACAATTATTAATAATTGTACTTTTTAATAATATTTTTCGTAACTGCCCTAAATATTTTCCTGAGGGTACGGATATGATCGCACAGAGATTTAGAGAGATTCGCAAACATCTTCAAATGAATCAGGAGAATTTCGGTAAAATTCTCGGATTGTCCCAGGACTCGATTAGCGCAATCGAAACCGGAAAGAACCGTCCCACTATTCCTGTCATGCAGATCATGCACAAAAGATGGAATGTCAACCTCGAGTGGCTGATGCTCGGTAAGGGCGCATCGTTCCATCACCTCCCCGTCCCCATCAACGAGGAGTCGATCCTGATGCTCCCGTTACTCAATAATCAGGCGTCGCAGGCGAAGGACTCCCCCGCCGAGACTTACGAGACCGTCGACTATTTCCCTCTCTCGTCTACGCTTTTCAAGGGTTTTCAGTTCGACAGGCTTTGCGTGATCCGTGAGAACAGCGATTCCATGGAACCGGTCATTTTCCGGGGCGACTATCTGGTCTGCGAGCACGAGACTCAAAACCTTTCCGACGGGCTCTATGTTCTGAGCCGCAACGGCTATCTGTTCAGCCGCCGTCTGTATTTCCGGCTTGACGGGAAAATCCAGATCAGCCCGGATAACAACCGGTATCCGGTCGAGGAGATTTCCGCCGCCGATCTGAAAAAGCTTTGTATCTACGGTAAGATTATCTGGCGGATACAGCAGATAATTTAAGCATTTCCTTTTTTGATTTAATTTCTTCTTCGGTGCTATAATAGTTTGTCTATAATTCTTCCCGAAAGGTTTGTTATGGATAAAAAGTCGCTGCGCAGTACCGGGAAACGTGTGATCGGATTCGCCAATCAAAAAGGCGGCGTAGGTAAAACCGTATCTACTCTTTCTATCGGCGCGGGCCTCGCGCTCGCCGGGCAGCGCGTTCTTTTGATCGACGGCGACCCGCAGGGTAATCTCACTCTTTTTTTCACTTCGGATAAATCCTCGGGATTTTTCGATCTCCTGCGCGGCCTCACCGAGGGCGGTTTTTCGCAAATAGAAAACTATATTCTTCCCGAAGTCCGTGAAAACCTTTATTTAATGCCGAACTGTCAGCGCGAATTGAGATCGCTGATCAAGGACGCGCAGATCACCTCTATCGCAGAAGCGTTTATCGATCATGTCCGCTTGCTGAAATCCCGTTTCGATTGGATCCTTCTCGACTGTTCGCCTTCCAACGGAGCCCTCGAGAAAATGCTGGTTTCCGCCTGCGACGCGATTGTCGTCCCCCTCGAATTTCAGGTCTTTTCGATCACGGGGCTCTCCGGCCTGCTCGACGAGATCAAGCAATGGGGCGGAGAGATCGGACGGGAAATCCCGGTCGAAGCGCTGGTATTTACAAAAACCGAAAAGCGTATCAGCCGGATGAACGAATACCGCGAGATATTCCGGAACTTCCGCATCCCGATATTCGAAGTGTGCAAGTCTGAATGGCTGCCGAAGGCCGTCGAGCTAGGGAAAACAATCTGGGAAACCGCGCCGACAAGCTATTCCGCTGAAGACTATTACCGGATCGTCTCGCAGATTTTCTTAGGAAACGAAAATGAGTGAAAAACAGAAACGTCCCAATACAGCTCAATTACTGCGCGAGAAACAGGGCTTGATCGAGAGTATCAAATCCAGGCTGTCCGGCGATAAGCCGCCGTTCGCCTCGCAAGTAAAACCAAGCGAATCCTTTGCGCCTGTTTCCATGATACCCGATACCGATGACGAAAAGCCCGTCCCCGACTTCGAGCCCGAGGATAAAACGATTATCCGTACCGTATATGTGGAAAAAAGCCCGGCGTCCGCAGACCCGACGGCTGATACCTATAAAACGCTGATCGGAAAATGGAAAGTCGTATCGCATACGACGAGCGGCGACGATTACCGCCTGCATTTCGAGATGACGCACCTGAACGGGAAAAAGTTCCGCACCGCCGCGATCACTGAGACGTTCGAGTTCCGCGAGCACATCTGCCTGAAAGAGACATCAATCGACGGCACCCTCGACGACGGCCGGACTTACCGTTATAAGCTCAATCTCACCACGACGTTTACCATTCCGCGCGCGGACACTCTCGCCATCAAGATCGAGAGCGGATACCTCAGCCGGACAGTCGGTACCGAGGCGCCAGCGGTGAAGGACTATTCCGGCGACGGGAAGACCGACGAGATCGGTTTCCGTTTCGACGGCGAAACGCTTATTATGGAAGATGTCTACCGTGACGACCGGAAGTCTTTAACAAGATTGGCATAATTTTATCTCCCGTTGAGTTTCCCTTAAAAGAAATAATCTCTCTTTTATCAAGCCGATTACGAAAAACGTTATTCTTATAAAATGGTTCCTTCGCACTTTAAGTGGGTAAGTAAGCGGAATTGATTTTGGAAAAATCCATTTTACCCGTCAATAAATACGCTATGATTTTGAAATTTTTCTGCGACGAATAGCCTCTCGCGCGCGCTTTCGCGGCTTGGAGCAGCGAGGCAATCCCTTCCAAAATCCCGTTGTTAATTCTACTCTTGATCCAGTTCATCACTCCGTCCCAATGCCGCTTGATGGTCGCGGCCGCCTCCCTGATCGCGTCTATCCTGCTATGGGTTGCCAGATAATACCACTTCTTCAATCCGCTCTCGAACGCCTCGTTTGTACCCGCCGTGTAGAGTTCCCGGAACAATTCTTTTATCTGGAACGCCTTCAACGTCTTTTTCCCGCATTCCGCAAATCTGATCTTCGAGAGCCTGTCCAGATCGGACGACGTTAGATTTTCGCTGTTCTTTAAAAACACATATTTCATTCCCTTCAGGTTCGGTTCGGTCTTTACCTCCAGCCTCCTGACCCTGTCCACCGCATCGTTGATAATCTTCATCACATGAAACCTGTCGAACGTAACCTCTGCACCGGGCAAGTTCTCACGTACCCCTTTAATAAACGCCGGAGACATATCACAACTGACTTGGCGGATATTCTCCGCCTTTCCGTTCTGCTGTTCCAGCATAGAGATAAACTCTTCCACCGTTTCGCTTCCCTTGCCGTCCGCGATAAATAGCATCTTCCGCCGGATCAAATCCACGAACAGCGTGATGTAATCGTGGTTTTTCTTTTGTGAAGTTTCGTCGATCCCCACCGCCGTGACATCGCTGTAATCGCTCTGCTTGAGATACGACAGGACATAACGTTCGAGCATCTTCCAGATTTTATCGTCCGACGCCCCAGTGATTTTCGACGCCTTGAACACCGGCATTCCCATGCACAATTGCAAAAGCAGCGCCTCGAATAACAGGGTGAACCCGTTAGATAAGCCTTCCCACGGCATTTTTACCTGCTTGATTCCGTCGTCATATTTGACCCTCGGAACCCGTGCGTGCAGAAAACATTCATGCTCGAAGAAGTTCAGGTGACGCCATGTTTTCTCCACGGTATCATAGGCTTTGGCTTGTATCGGCTTGCCGTCCTTGCCCGTGACCGTAAAAAGGGCGCCTTTCCTGAAATCGATGTAGATATCGAGCTTCTTCTTTTCAGCGTCGAATTCAATATCTTTCACAAAATACGGCTCAGTTACCCCTAGAGCCATTTCAAATAATTTATTTTGCATGGAGTATTATATCCCATCAATTCTGATTTATCATCTTTACCCACTCGTTTGGCGAAAGAACCTATAAAATTATTTCCATCTTTATGTTAAAATTCTTGCAAACTTATCCGCTTTGAATTAAAATTATCATGAAGAAAGCGGGGTTTGTGATATGGAAGATTATTATCGTTACTCGGTAAATCTTGCCGAATTACGGGAGGGCATGGTCTTAAACCAGAATTTGCCCGGTCCGGTTGATTTAAGGCAAGGCCGTGTGTTAACCACAACGGACATTAAAAGGATTCGCGAAATCCCGCCCGACGGCAAGCTTTCGGTAGTTGTTTCGCGTTCGTTAAAAACACAACTCAATCTTCCCGACCTCGACGGACAAACCCGAAAGAACGGCGACGAATGGGGTAAAAACACCCTGAAATCGCTGAAGATATCTCATTACCGGGAAGTCCTCGGCGAACAGGATACGAAGATGGCGGTATTCGATCCCGCGCTTAACGAATCCCTGAAGAGTGTTGTCGAGAAGAAGCTCTTGGTTATCCGTGACGACGATTACACCGAACGGGTCGAAAACCACAAGAAAGCCCATCTGGAAAAGTTCAAATCGTCCATCAACTCCCTTCAGAATTCCAATCATGACGAAACGATTTCGATGATCGGGCATTGCGCGAAAACCAACGCCGATATGGAATCGCTCGAACGGGTGGACGCTTTGGAAACCGGGGAGCTGGTAAAACGCAGCGATGTTTACGAACAGAACGCTGAATACTTTATGGAATCCGTCCTGACTGCAAAACGGGTTTACACCTCGTTTGTGGAAAATATCGTGGTCGATTTTCTCGCGGATATGGGGTATCAGCTCGCGCGCGGTATGCTCGCGTTTCTCTCGAAAAACGAAGCCAAGTTTTCATTTATCTCATCGCACTCGCTCCAAGTCATGATCATCGCGTTGGTCTCAGCAATCGAACTGACGCGGATTATCAACCAGAAGTCTCTGAGCCTGAACGCCGACGATATAAAAACTCTCCTATCGATCAACAAGAAATCGTTTACCCTCGACGAATTAGTCAATCTCGGGATTGCCGCCCTGCTCCACGATATCGAATTCCGTAAACAGCTTCCCGGGCTGAAACAAGATTCCGTATTCAATATCCAGCACCAGTCGATTGTCGATCTTCACCCGAGTAACGGTTTCCATATAGCGCAGATGCTCAATATCGATTTCGATGTCCAGCGCGCCATTTTCCAGCATCACGAGCGCTTCGACGGGAGCGGCTACCCCAGCGGGCTCTCCCCCCGTTTCTACACGAAATACACCCCGGTACTGATGTTCGCAGAGTACTACACGGAAATGGTGACGAAGAATCCGTTTCTGAGCGAGGTCGCCTCGCCGCGCGAGACGGTGGTGAAACTTTTATCAAACGAACGGTCGAAGTTCGACGGCGATACGATCTACGCGTTCCTGCGCGCGGTTTCTCTTTACCCTATCGGCAGCTGGGTTCTGCTGTCCGACAACCGTATCGGTGTTGTCCGCCGTGTGAACACCGATAAACTGGAAAAGCCGGTCGTGGAGATACACTTCAATCACTGTTTCAAGCGTGTCACGCCGGAAGAGGTAAACCTCATGCAGAGTTCCGTCGAGATCGTGAAGCCCCTCTCGTGGAATCTCATCCGCGACGCCGTAAAAGGCCCGATGGATTTTATCTTTCACTGAGTTCTGCGCGGCAGATGATGGCGCTGAAACTTTCGATTACATCCCGCTGTCCGACGGATACACGTCGGCGTTCAACCCAGCCTTTCCGGTGTCGAGGCAATAGACATACCCGTCCATCGAGCCGAAATAGACCATCCCGCCCGAGATGACGGGAGCCGCACCCACAGGAGCGCCCGTGTTCTTATGGCCCCAGAGTTTCTTCCCGGTCTTAGCGTCGAGCACGACCAAGCTCTGCGAGTACGTCCCGACATACAGCCGTTCGTCCGCGATACTGAACCACACATCCTCGTTCGCCTGATACGCCCAGAGCTTCTTCCCGGTCTTGGCGTCGAGGCAATAGAGCTTGCCGTCGGAACTGCTGACATAGACCTTACCGTTAAAACCCGCCGGGCTGGAATAGATCGGCCCGCCCGTCTTGAAAATCCACAGCTTCGCGCCGTTCGCGGCGTCCAGACAGTAAAGATTGTTGTCCGCGTTCCCGCAGTAGACCCGCCCTTCGAATGCGCACGGGCTTGCCGTGACATAGCTCGGCGTCTCGAACTTCCACCCGAGCTTGCCGGTTTTGGCATCCACGCTGTAGATATGATAATCGTGACAACCGAAGATCACCCGGTCGTTCCAGAAACACGGGCTGGTATACACCATAGCGTACGCTTTATACGCCCATGCTTCCTTGCCGGTCTTGCCGTCCACGCAATGAAGCTGGGTGTCTTTACTTCCTATGTAAACCTTGCCGTCCTTGATTACGGGATTCGAATGCACCGAGACCCCCACCCCGAGCGTCCAAAGTTTCGCTCCGGTTTTGGCGTCGAGACAGTACAGGAACCCGTGCGGGCTTCCGAAATAGATTTTACCGTCCCAGTATGTCGGCGAGGTCGACGCCCCCATTTCGCTCTGGAAGTTCCATATCTCCTTCCCGGTCTTGAGATCGACCGCATAGGTTTTATTGTCACCGCCGGTCACAAACAGTTTCCCGTCCGCGATACAGACACCTGTCGATACCGGGCCGCCCGTCTTGAATTTCCAGACCTGCTTGCCGGTATTGGCGCTGTACGGCGTATCCGCGGCGGCAATCAGATTGACGGCAAAGAACAGAGAAATCGCGCAGAACATATGTTTCATTTTCCCTCCCGGGGAGCGTGAATTGGAACAGGATAATTATAGCTTAGTTTTCCAATGTGTCAACCCGGGAAATAAAAAAAGCCGGCGCGAGCCGGCTTTCTGTTTATTTCTTTCCAATTATTACATAGTCGCCATGAAGCTGAATACTTTTTATTATAGTCAGGTTAAAGTATTCGCAGATTTTTTTCAGGACATCCAAATCGAAGACATGCTGATGAAGACACCTGTTTTCAACATTTTTCAGACTCCGTTCTTTGAATTGGTCTATCGTTCCCGCCGGGGCATCCATAGCCAAATCATGAAGTTTTAAAATCTCATCCAAATGCGTCAAATCGTCTTCGCATGTTTTATTTTTAAAATCGCTGAGTAGGTGATCGAATTTCACTATTTCCCGGTTATGGTCGAAGTTCGATTCTTTTCTCGGCGCGACGACAACCAAAATCCCTTCGGGTTTCAAGACCGAGAGCCATTGCTCTACAGCCTTCATCGGATTTGCTATATGTTCGATATTATTACAGGATAAAACAAAATCATACTGTTTTTTTCCCATTGGAGTCAAATCCACCGCATCAAGAATGTATTGATTCCCCATCTGCTTACCGTCTATGATAAAACCTTTTTTATCATCGATTGAACCAGTCCAGACAGTCGAGGAAGAAAAATTCACTCCATCTAAAGACTTTGCAATTCTATAAACAGGCAGGAAACCTTTATCTCGAAAAAAGTCGCTCGGCCCCCCGATTTCCAGACCGGATTTATCGTTAAATAAAACCTCAACTTCATTGAAATCAACCATCTTTTTGTACGGTCGCGGCTTAAATAGCTTGTTATAAACCTTTTTAATTATGCTCTTTAGTTTTCCCATTCGACAATCTCCTTATAATGTAAAAAACACAAAGCGGGTTATACACCCGCTTTGTGGAAAAATGGATCATTAATCGATACTAAAAACCCACGCCGAACCCATGTCGGTATATCCCGAAGTATCGTCTTTTATCGCACCCACAATTGCAATCGTTCCTTTCTTGTTCAGCGCTACGCTAGTACCGAACTCATCTCCGACCGCACCATCAGGTGCAAGATACTTTGTCTGAACCCAAGAGCCGCTCCATTTGTAAACGTACACAGAACCCTGCTCATTATTAGCAACAATATCATCCCATCTAGCACCAACTAAAACCACGTTTCCATTTCCGGAAATACTTACCGAACATCCGAATTGATCGCCAGCGGATGCATCGGATGCTGTAATTTTCGTCTGCACCCAAGATACCCCGTTCCATTTGAATATATAAGCCGAACCCGTCCCGGAGTCGTCGTTCCATGCGCCGACAATAACCGCGTTCCCGTCATAGGATGTATCGACGCTGACTCCCAACTGATCTCCCGCTAATCCGTCGGATGCGGTTATCTTTGTCATAACCCATGAACTACCGTTCCAACGATACACATGAAGCGATCCCTGGTTGGCTTTTCCGCTGACATCGTCATTGACTGCACCGGCGGCAATTGTGTTTCCATCGCCGGATATAGCAACGCTATAACCCAATTGGTCGTCTGCCGCGCCATCGGGATCGGAAGGGATTTTTGTCTGAACCCATGATCCGCTCCATTTATAGACATAAACCGAACCCTGAGCGTCGTTCGCGCCAATATCATCGCCAAAAGCACCTACTACAATTGTGTTGCCATTAGACGAAATATCGACACTTTGACCAAACATGTCATTTACACCGCCGTCGGAAGAGGTAAGTTTGGTCTGATCCCATGAAGAACCATTCCATTTATAGATATACGCAGACCCTTGATCAGCGTTAGCACCAATATCATCCTGACGCGCGCCTGAAATAAAATTAGTTCCATCGGGCGTTATAGCTAAAGCATCAGCAAACCAGTCCCCTCCGGCACCTCCATCTGATGACATGACTCTTGTCAAACCCCAAGCTGTAGCAGATAGCTTATGAACAAAACAGGCTCCATAACTGGTAGCATATGCATATGAGCCTAATAAAGCAGTATTCCCGTTATCTGAAACAGCAACACTATATCCCGCGTAAGAGTTAGCCATGTAATAACCTGTCTGAATTAGTTTGTTTCTCATATATATCATTTTCGTATTCGTCAACGAGTATAATCCCCACGCATCCTTTGCAAATATTTTTATCGTATTTGTGGAGAACCAGCTTATTGAGACGAGGTTGGTACTCCATGCCGTTGTACCGGAGAGTTTCTTAAATGCCCCGGCGTTCACGGAAACATAAATTCCCTCGATACCCGTCAGGTCGGAAGAAACTCCCGAAAGCGTATAATGATTGCTGACTATCGCAATGTTCCCCGCTGGCGCGACAACAGTTAATACAGGTTTAGTAGTATCGAGATACAGCTTCCAGTCGTCCAGTGAATTCGTCTTATTCGCGGTAGAGATCGCGCGGACTGAAACCGAATTCGTCCCCTCGACCAATGTCAGAGCTTTCGACCATGTGGCAGTTCCGACAGCGTCTACCCACGCGCCGAGATTGAGCTTCACCTGTACCTTGGAGATCGTAAACGGAGCCTGATTACTCGCGATCCCGGAAACCGTCACGTTGGCGTTGTTGGTGTAAGTCCCGTCGGCGGGAGTCTGAATGAACACGTCGGGCAACGTCGAGTCGAGCGTGACCTGCCAATTATCGATACTATTGGTCTTGCCCGAGCTTCCGATCGCCCTCACCGAGATTAGATTGAGTCCTTCCTGAAGTACGACATCTTTACTCCATGACTCAGTCCCGACCGCGGCAAGCCATGAGCCGTTATTGAGCTTGACCTGTACCGCTGTAATCGAGTAAGGCGCGTCGATAACCGCCGTGCCTGAAATAGTTAAATTCGGGTCTTTGGTAGAAAGATAGTTCTCCGGTGAACTGATCGCGATACCGGGAATGGAAACCCGTTCGACGACCACGGACTGAGTTAGTGTCGATACTCCGTCGCCGTTGACCGCATAGACATAATTCGTTACCGGCCCGTAGACAGGGAGCGTGATATTGGAACTCCAAACCACGTTATCGAGATCGGCCTGCTTAAAAATACCCGAGCCGAGAGCGACATAGACACCCGCTACTCCGCTTTCCGGATCGTTGGCGG
>Ga0209416_1001025_pt1 | contig 22195 bp, 18 predicted proteins | sample RifGroF1_FD_184001 | JGI IMG/M metagenome (GOLD analysis project Ga0209416, IMG submission 184001) | Groundwater microbial communities from Rifle, Colorado, USA - Groundwater F1 (SPAdes) (version 2) | ecosystem: Environmental > Aquatic > Deep subsurface > Groundwater | place: Rifle, Colorado...
GGAATATATGCCGGAGCTGGCGGTGTGGATGCACAAGATTGGGCCTCAATGCTTCTTAGGATGTATCAAAGATATGCTCAAAAAAAGAATTGGGCATTTGTTGTGCTTTATGACTCTCTGGGTGAGCAAGGCGGTATTAAAACCGCTTCCATTGAAATAACCGGCCAGGATGTTTATGAAAAATTGAAACAGGAAAATGGCGTCCATCGTCTCGTTAGGATATCTCCTTTTTCATCTAAACAATTAAGACATACATCTTTTGCATTAATTGAGATAATGCCAGAAATTCAATCGCAAGATGTTAAGCTTGAATCTAAGGATCTAAAAATAGATACATTTCGTTCTTCTGGTCCTGGCGGTCAGAATGTTAACAAACTTGAAACGGCTGTGCGTATTACGCATATTCCGACAGGTCTGGCCGTTGCCGTTCAATCCGAGAGATCCCAGGCTCAAAATAGGGAAAAAGCTATGCAATTACTCTATGCCAAGCTACTCAAGAAAGTGGACGACAAGAAAGCCAAAGAAATATCAGACCTTAGGGCTGAGCCAGGTACAATAGAGTGGGGAAGCCAGATCAGGTCGTACGTTTTGCACCCTTATCAGATGGTTAAGGATCATCGGACTGGCGTAAAGGTGTCACAACCTGATAGAATACTAGATGGGGATCTTGATAAATTAATTCAATGATAAAACTTAAGCACATCTCTACTATTTATGAAGATGATTTCATGGCTCTCAAGGATATTAATCTTGAGATCAAGCATGGCGAGTTTGTTTCTTTAGTTGGTCCTTCTGGTGCTGGCAAGTCAACTCTCTTGAAAATATTGACCAGGGAGCTTCTCGCTAACGAAGGAGAGGCAGTTATTGATGGGATCAATCTGGCCGAATTAGATAGCGATGATATACCATTTTTGCGTCGGAAGATAGGCACTGTTTATCAAGATTTCAAGCTCTTGTCGGCCAAAAATGCCTTCGAGAATGTCGCTTTTGCTATGGAGGTGTGTGGGGCAAGCGACGAAGATATAAATAAAGACGTTCCTAAGTTGCTAAGTATTGTCGGTTTGTCAGATAAGGCTAATAATTTCCCCCATCAGATGTCAGGCGGAGAAAAACAGAGATTGGCTATCGCTCGAGCTTTAATTCATAGGCCCAAGATGATATTAGCCGATGAGCCAACGGGAAATCTGGATATGGTTAATACTTATGATATTGTTAAGCTATTATTGAAAATTAACGAACTGGGCACGACGATTATTCTAGCGACCCATAATCGAGAAGTTGTTAATACAATCGGCAAACGTGTTATATCTATGGAAATGGGTAAGATAGTTCGTGACCAAATCGTACAAGGTAAATATATAATTTAATAATTATGAATTACAGAGATACTCTTGAGAAAATAATAGCGCATGGGTGGACCAATTTTAAACGCAATAGTTACTTAAGCATTGGAACAACTGGTGTCATGACGCTAGTTTTGTTACTTTTTGCCGGGCTGATGAGCTTGAATTTCCTCTCAACAAAAATCGTTGAAAGTTTACAGGATAAAGTTGATATATCCGTCTATTTTAAAACCGACTCCACCGAAGAGGAGGTCATGCTGATCAAGAAAGATTTAGAAAATAATTCTTTAGTAAAAAGTGTTGCCTATATTTCCAAAGATAAAGCTCTTGAGGATTTTAAAAAACTTCATGCTGGCGATCCATTGATTCAAGAATCCCTGGCCGAGTTATCTGAAAATCCTCTCCAGCCGGCACTCAATATTAAAGCTGTTGATCCAATGAAATTCGGTGATATAGTAACCTTTCTTGAGGGTAACAAATTTCGAAGTTTTATAGATAAAATAAACTACTACGAGAATGAGGCGGTCATTTCAAGAGTCCAGAGTATTACCAATGGTGTCCGCAATTGGGGACTGATTATCAGTTTATTATTGGCTCTAGTAGCGATTATGGTCACATTTAATACTATTCGTCTCACAATCTATAATCAAAAGAACGAGATTGAAATTATGCGTTTGGTTGGAGGCTCCAACTGGCATATTCGCGCGCCTTATCTAGTCGAGGGCTCTCTTTACGGTATCTTAGCGGTAGCCGTTACGTTAATAATTTTCTATCCTGTAGTTTTTCTGATTTCTCCTAAGCTTGGCGTTTTAATTCCGGGAGTCTCGCTGGTGGGTTATTTCTTCAGTAATGCCATCCAATTTATTTTGTTACTTTTGATTATCGGTATTCTTCTGGGTGTTGCTTCTAGCGCCATTGCTATCAGAAGATTTCTAAAGGTTTAATATATATCATCTCAGAACCCTAAAAGCGCCTATTAGGCGCTTTTAGGGTTCTTCAGTTGAAAAATAATGACAATTAAAATATACTCAGGCCAGTCATTTAACAAGGGGTTGCATGCCGAAATATACGTCGTTCCCAGACTTTCTCAATCAAAGACAACTAGAGGATCAAGATGGCATAATTGGTAGCGGTAGGCTAACTTTTTATAGATTAGTCCTGAGAGATTATTCAAGAGGTAAGCGAGATATTAAAGTTGTTGAGGGAATGCAGGAAGTTCAAAGATTCTTGATAGCTATTACTCCTAGAAGTAGCCCTAAATCAAAAAAGAATATTATGGGATTTCTAAATGCGAGCGAGATAGCCAGAAGAGCTTGCCGTATTAGAGGCTATAGTTTTCTCTATACAAAGGCTGATATTGAGAGGCTTGAAGAGTATAAAAGAAAGCACAAGGCAAGCCTAGTTACTGTCTCAAAGATTTTAGGAGGTGTAGTCATATTGCCACAAGAGATTGAGGTCGTGAAGGAGTTTCTGGATGATCTCTACGGGGTCTTCTGGGATATGGGCATTGGTCCACAAGATGTCTAGCTGGGCGATTAGGGAGTGACTGATAACCAATAATACCAGCCGCGCTTCGCGCGGCTTTTAATTGAAAACCTTCTATGATAGGATCTAGCCAGTTACTTAACAAGATGGTGATCAATGTACCAAGAACCCGTCACGTTTATTGTTCCTGCAGGAATGACGAATATGCGCAAACGTGTGGCAAGACAATTTAAGAGACTTGAGAAGCAAGTAGTCACTGGCCGGCGAGTTACTTGGAAAGTATTGGATACTTTTTTTAATAGTACGTTTCGAGACTGGAAAATTCAGAATTCGGCTGTTGACCAGCATACGGGCGGTAAAGAATTTATAGAGAGGTGGTGGCACGCCTACTTCGTGCCGAGGTTCAATGCTCTCGAACGAGCAAAGTTAGCTCAGGGTAGGCGATTGGCTGGTCATGGCAGGTAATCTCACAAAAGGCCTTTGGGCCTTTTTATTATTGAATAAAGCCCAGTTTTATTGTAAAGTATTAGGGTTATTGCGGGATCGTCTAATGGTAGGACACATCCCTCTGGAGGATGGTATCTTGGTTCGAATCCAGGTCCCGCAGCCACGTTGAGACAGGTTCGGCTTCCGAGGAACATCGAAATTTAGCGATTTCAAAAAGTGAGCTAAATGGCTTAAAAATGAATAGCTAAAAATTCATGACCTTTCTTGGACTAGAACTTCTCTCAAGTACTATGCCGATAAAATGCATACCTGCTGAGTGCAGTATTCAAGAACATAAAACCACCGAATCCGGTGGTTTTATGTTCTTGCCAGACGCCACAATTTATGTAATAGTTTCGTTTAATGGCAAGGCGAGAATCAAAGAATATAACAAACATCAAACGCATTCCGGGAATATCTGTTCACGGGGCTTTCGTTTCTTTTATTTGTGTCCGTTGCTCTCAGACTAATTTTCTTTTTCTGGGGGACAAATTACTAAGCCCTTCGGAAGCCTATGAAACTCAATCATGGAAATGTAAAAATTGTAAATTCGTTCATGGTAAGTCTTCGTCACTTCCTCTAAAAGACAATAAGAACAAAGGGCTGCCTTTTAAAGATTGGGACAAAAATATCACCAGAGCGGGTTCAATTGCCGCACAGAGATTTTGGAAGGCGTTCTTTACTGCAACTACAGAGTCAAGAGATGCATATTGGAAGCAATGTAATACGTGCGGACGTATATTACCAGTTCGGGCTTTTAGTGGCCACACTGGCTGGGGACCACTAGAAAAACAGATGGAATGTAGGAGTTGTAAAGCTGTTATAAATACGAACCTAAATCCTAAAAGAACTAAGGAGCAGCTTCACGAATCTGCAGCTAAAAGGCGGACGGCCGAACTACTGCTTTTAGGCGAGAATGAAAGGCTAAACCTCGAGGAGCTCTTTAAGAGATTTGATTCAAAATGTTTTAAAACAGGTAAGGTTCTCAATATTAATGACCGACATTTTTGGGCTATAGATCACATATTACCCTCACGATGGTTGTATCCATTGAGCTACAGCAATGCAGCACTTCTTTCTAAGGAAGCGAATGATAACAAGCGTGATAAGTGGCCGAGTGAATTTTATACGAACGAAGAACTTAAAAAGCTTGCTGGTATAACAGGCTCTGATCTAGGGTTAATATCCAGAAAAGAACCTATCATTAATCCAAACATCGATGTGGATGCATGCGTAACAAGGATGCTAACTGTTAGGGGTGCAACCGACCTTACAAGGCGTATTAAGGATTTAAAGAAATTATTAGAAGATTACGAATTAGTCGAAAATCTATCAGAACAAAACAAGAAGATTCTTGGCTATACTCGTTAGACGAGCACTAGGTATTGGTGTTTTATTGTTCCTCCTCTATCTTTAATCCCGTGCGATTCAGCATCTTCAACGTTTTCTTCAAATATGTCATGAGTCTTAAACCACCGCTTAGCTCTTTCTGAGAGAGCTAAGGCCATGTCACACTTACTACTTTTTCCTAAATGTAGTACGAATACTCCGTGAGTTTTTAATCTTTCCCTGGCTTGCATAAAGATATTGTCATAGACGGATAAGTTTTTCTTTTGCAATTCATCAATAAAATTTACTGGCTCAGTTTTGAAGTGTATTGGATCCCATCCGGCAAACCATAGTCGCATCCAGTTAGCAGCATAAAATCTCGTGCTATCGAAAAAGGGGGGGCTTGTAATGATAGCATCTAGGTTCTTAACTTCCTCTGGCCAAGTTTTTGTAGCATCTTGATTAAACACTAATCCTGGCTGAAGATTTTTCCCCTCAAGATCGCCAACGGTCCTACCTATCTTCTCGCTTAACTTTTGAATTAGATTTTTATATTCAAATTCTCCCGTAGGGGCGAAAGGGGTTATTCCATGCGACCTTCGGCTCAAAGCATACGGCCTATTTCCATGCAAAATATGCATGAGTGCTGACATGACCAATGCATCTTCTGGAGACGAATATCCTTTTTGTCGGAAGTACCTCCTGGCTATAAGTATTTCTTTTAGCGTTTTGGGGTGGAAGTAGTCACTTATTTTTTTATTAAGGCCAAATTCTGAGGCTTGAGTTAGGTCTTTCTTGTCAGCTTCTTTTTTTGTGATCCAACTCTCTAGCTCAATCAAAACCTGACTGACCTTTCTCGTAGACGGGATCTCTAGTTTGGCCCTAGAAATAGCTATAGCTGTCGGGCTAATATCGAATGAAAAAGAAAGCTTGTCTTGCAGGGCGGCTTCTAGGGGGATAGTTCCTACTCCACCGAACATATCCAGCATCCGTCCTTTCTGCGGGACAAATATAGAGACAAGCTGGTTGGCTATCGAAGGTTTTAATTTTCCTTGATATGAACATAGCGAATGAATGGGGTCGCCCCAGTTACGCTTTGCCATCTCTCCACTGTGGTGAGGCATGTCTTTTTTGAATTTGGACCAGCCGTCTTCCCAGTTCTGTGCGAAGTTGGATTTTAAGTTTTTGTCTAAATTTCTAAAAATAAGTAAGACCTGCTTTAACTCTTGGCCGTTATTAGATTGCCTTTTTCTAAGTACAACTTCTCGTTCAAAACTATACCCTATATTTTCGAGAACAGAGACAAGGATCTCATCCGTTTTTACATGAACTCCGCTATAGATTGAATCGCCAAGATCGATAGCAAGAACAGCTTTCTTATTGAGCTGATTTTTTAAGTTACGAAAGATGGTATCCATATCTGCGAAGTAGTCATGAACCATTTTTGTAATTCTTTTGTCGTATGCTTTTTTCTCAAGAAGGTTGAGAAGTTTTTTTAATTTTGGATTTTCTATTATTTTTTTTGTACCAAGGGAAACGTCATTGATGCCAGCCGTAACAGCTAGTTTTCTAAAGTTACTTAGATCAGCTGGTCCCTTAAGATACCCCAAAAACCATAGCTCAATCTTCGTATTCCTAAAGTAATTGGTCCCATTTAAGTAAGGAGGACTTGTAATAACTGCGTCTATACCTAAAAACGGCAACTTCCCAATGGTTCTAGCATCCTCAGTAATAAGAGTAGGAGCTTCTATTGGCTCTATAACTTCAAGATCCTCAGCCATTTTAATCAGCCGACTTTTTATGCTCTCAAAGTAATCTATCTCTAGAAGTTCATCAAACTCCTTACCTCTTCTAAAACGAAGATCGCCTTGTCGTTTTAGAAAGGAATTCTCTACAAGACTAGATAAGACGGCGATTGTCGTTAATTCAGATAGAAAGGTGTCTTTAAAGTAGAGATCATTGAGATAGGTTCTTGTTTTTAGGATGTAACTAAAGATATTTTCAGAAAAGAACTTACTTTTACCGAACGTGTTAAAATAGGATCGTTTCAATTCCTGGCTTTCTTCTTGTTTAAGTATATCCGTCTTTAGATTTTTTATTGTTACTTTAATTGCTCCAATAATACTACTGCGATGCTTAAGGCTACGTGCTTTCGATTTAATATTAGTGAGTACCTGCAGGAGAGGATTAACTTCTGAATAGTAGGCCGTATAGCCAAGTTCTGATGCAACTAAAGGTGTTGTTCCAGTGCCAGAAAAGGGGTCATAGATTACTTTCGTATTTTCATTTACATATTGATTGATGATGTACTTAACAAAATCTGGAGAGTATCCCTCGAGGTAGGGATACCAACCTTGCAAAGGAAGCTCCTTACCTCCGCGGAAGGTTGCGTGGATCGGATCTAGATCGAATTCCTTACCATTTTTCTTTTTAGAAACCTCCTTCTTTAGTCTCCAGAGGCAGTATCTATTTAGGGGTAGGCCCTCTGTGTTTGCAGCACTTTCAAGTTCGGCAAAAGTTGAGACCCCGATAACCTTTCTTACCTCATGGCTAGAGAGATGCTTTATAGATTTAAATAAGCCATATTCATTTTCTGAAAATGCTAGAGTAAAAGACTTGGGTCCTATATTTCTATTCCTGAGGTCGGGGAAATAGACAGACTTAAATTCTTGTTTTATCTCCATTTAGTAAAGCATATCATTATATGATACCCTCTACTAAATAAATTGTTGATAACTAACCATCTAATGCAACTATCTTATTCGCGAGAAGGATCTTGCTCTTAAAACAAGACATCAGCTCTCTTTTCTCAGTGTCTGTACCCTCGGCCAGTAAATATTTAGCATAATTCCTGATATTTATATCGTCGATACTTATCTTCTCTTTGGTACCTAAAAACATATAGTGGAATTTCTTAAATCTCTCCACTTCGCCTCGGAGTTTATCTTTAATTCCTATCTCGTTTAAATCAATAATATTCAGTAGGTTCTGAAATTGTATCACTAGGTCTTCTTCTTTAATATATCCACTCGTACAGGTTAGATCTCTTTTCTTAGTACAGCCGTAGTAGACGTATCTATGGATATTGCCATTCTTTTGCTTTTTAAATTTTTCGTCAGCACAGACACCAGAGCCGCAAAGCTTACAGCTCATTAATCGAGTGAAGGCGAACTCTTTATCTTCGACCTTAACAATACGCGTCCTAATCTTCTCCTGTACTAGATTAAATAATTCCTTAGTAATAATTGGTTCGTGTTTTCCTGTGTACCATAATCCTGATTTTCTAGGATATTCAAAAACCCCGTAATAAAAAGTATTGTTTAATATCATGTAGATACTGCTTAACATTAGACCCTTGTTACCCAGCGGAGTCTTAAAGTTTAGATCAAACTTAAGCCAGTGATATAACTTATGACCACTCCAATTATTGTAAGCGACATTTTCAAACATCTGCCTGATAATTGGCGCACGCTCTGGGTCAACTAAAACATAACCCTTTCTGTCGACTCGCTTCTCATTGAGATAGCCCATTGGAGCAGGCGCTGGCCAAAGGCCCATCTCGCACCTTGTTCTGAGGCCCCTTTTTACATTAATGCTTTTGTTGTCGTTTTCTAATTTTGCCTGCGAACACAAAATCATCAGCAAAAATTTTTCATTGGGAGAGTTTCTGAACTGCTGGCCGTATGTACGGATTTCAACTAGCAGTTTTTCGTCCATCAAATCTACGACAGAACCTAGGTCACCAGCATTACGGCTTAAACGATCCGGGGCCCACGACAAAATGCCGTTGAACCTACCACGACGGATATCCGCAAGAATTTCTCTGAATACTGGCCTCTGACCAGAATCTTTGGCTGAGTGTGCCTCTCGACGTACATCAACAACCTCTAGGCCGTCACGTTCGGCCACAGAGAGCATCTCCTTAACCTGTGAGTCTATTGAGAGGGCTTGCTTTTCAGAGCTGTCCTCACTCGATTTACGGGCGTATAAGCAATACCTCACTTTTTCTACTATGGGCTCTGGGGTGGGCCCAATTTGAGCATTTGATCGTATATCCATACTCCATGGATGACGCAACCCACCTTGGGCGTCCAGAGGGCCTGCTGTTGGTAACTTATTGACCGTTATCCATCTTAGACGGGTCAGCTTTTTCTACTAGATCACTCAAGCGCTTTTTTTCATTTCGCCACCCCTCATAAGCGGCATAGAGGATGTCTGGCAAATTTTTGTCGTCGTGGCAGAACAAGTCGACAAATGGTTTGGCTATGATCATGATTGTCTCAAATGGTAAATATTCTTCCATGCCGTAAAACAACTCAAACATCCCCTCAAATGTTGTCTCGTCCTTGAGGACGCCTCTCTTCATTATGTCATTTTCTATTCTCACCCATTTTGCGTAGTGGTCACCCTTCTCTTTTTGCATATACCGAAGATCATTATGAGATAACCAGAAAGACGCTGAACGGAAATCTCCCTTCTGTACGCCCTGGAGAATTACAGATTCAGCTGCACCGTTAGTGTTTGCACGGCCAATATAAAGGGCGGCGTGAACCTTTTTTTCAAAGGTGGGGTGGTTGACCATCCAACGGTAGAAGGTACTGTGGTCAATTGCGAATTTCGCGCACACATGGCGAATGAGCGGAATCTTGGCAAGTTCTTCGGATATTTGTTCTACTAGATCTGAGTTGTAGCGCATACTAATTTATCTTCTTGGCCTTGTTCCCGGTATAAAATTCGTAATGCCGAATAATAAGGTCAACGAAGATTGGATCTAATTCAACCATAAAGCACTTGCGTTTTAATTGATCCGCAGCTATGAGCTCACCTCCACTACCACCAAAGAGGGAAAGAATATTGTCTCCTATTCTCGTACAGCGGCGAATGGGTTTATCGTGTAGGGTTATCGGTTTCTGTGTGGGGTGAGAATAATCTTGCCCAGAAAGTTTTTTAACCGCCCACACATCGAACATATCCAAGAAGCTGTCTATTAGCTGGTGTCCAGTGCCAGTTTCTTTATTTAACACCTCATCAAAGTTTTTGTGCTGAGGCGACAGATATGGTTTACCGCGTACCCCATAAGTTATGGGTTCATAAACCTTGGAGAAGGCAACTTGTGGCGTAGGGTTAGCAACACCCTTTAGCCAAATACAGGTCCGCTGAAACTTTATGCCAATTTTTTCATAAAGTTTTTGAATGAGAGCAACATATTTTTGGTCAGAGTAGTAGAACATGTGTACATCGTCTTTGGAAACTGCCAAGGCGTTTTCCATAGTTGCTTGTAAAAATACCTCATATTTCTCGTCGCTCATCTTGTCTTGAGTTGAGCCACCATAGTTTCTGGTGCCGCCAATTCCTGATTGATACGACAAGTCTATATTGTATATGGGGTCGCAGTAGGCCATGTCCATTTTTTCATCGCCAACCAGCCTTTTAATAGCCTCAAGATCGGTTGCACTAGCACAAAGAAGTCTGTGGGGGCCTAATTGATACAGAGAGCCAAGAGTACTGACGGGATCCTTTATTTTGGCCAATTCCTTTTCAATTGAAAATCCCTTGTCTTCAGTATCGAGAACACTCTCGTAAATGTCTTCTAACTCACTATCGCTGAACCCAGAAACAAGAAGCAGATCCATCTCAAAATTGTCCGTCAAAATCGCATTATCCCAGGTACCATGCACCTTATTGCTTGTAATAAGGTATTGCTTATATTCGGTCTTGGTTAGTGGTCTAGAAGGTACCCGACAGTCTATCAATTCTTCCCCACGCCCCAGAAGTTGAAGTACTGCACATCTCTGGTGACCAGCAATAATTTTGTTGTCTGGTGTAATCGCGGGAATTTCTACAAGGTTAAACTTTTTAAGTGATTTCTTTAAATCAGAGATTTCTTTCTCTGATATTTTTCTTGGGTTTGCCTTAAAGGGGAGCAAATCACAGACCCGACGCTGTTCTGTGTGCCAAACAAGTTTCTTAGCCATAGTTTTTGTTAGGTTTTATTAATTAATAAGTGCCAGGCTATCTCATAAGATGTCTGGCACTTCACCTAACGAAAAACGCAAGCTGAAGAAACCATGGAAACATCCATGAATTCCTCGGCTTGCGTTTCTTCACTAATTATTCGTTTGGTCGAAGACCGGAATAATCAGTCAGTTGTTTTTCACAAACCCTTTTGATAAACCTTACTCCTATTTATTGCCTATGATTGGGTCAGGAGTGGGGATTATCTGTCGCAGAAGCGACTAAGGTAATTAGCTATGAGAAGGAACTGACACCCTCAGTATATAAGATCAAAAATATGGGCACAATGGCGAGTTATGAACAGCCGGGCCGTGGCTTTCTAGATTGCCAATATCGTAAATTGGATAATCGTCTTTCTTAACGTTGGGTATAGACGAAGTTCGTTCGCTAAACATTTACCCCAGCCACAATTTTTTTAGTACAGGCCAAAAACTGGAAAACGCCCAAACTATGCCCGCAAATAAAACAGTAATTAATCCTCCAATGATTCTTTCATGAAATATATCGGTGCTCCTTTTTCTCCTTTTGCGAAATTCTTCATAAAAGCCGAGAGACGTTATGCTGATGAAATTATTGCCTCTGCTAGTAACCAACAGTTTTTTGCCGTCATCGTCTTCGGAAATATATTCTAAATCTCCTCGAATACAATATCCGAGTTCAAGATTTATTAGATTGCGAAACTTTTCCTTTTTAGGCCAACAATAATACAAGCGAGGCCAAATTTTATCGGCTACATACTTAACGAATTCTTCCCTGGAAATTCCAAAGCCATTATTTATGTAATAATTCCTTAGCATTACTACTAATCTTCGCTGTAATAACATACCCTCAATTGTAACAGTTTTCTTCATATTTTAAAGCAGTGTCACGGATTGAGGCTGATGCTCCCTTCGCGGATTTAGTTGGATGTGATAGGGTGGACGGAACAGGCTAAAAAGCTTATTATTTAATTAACAATCTAGACCTAACCCCTGCGGTGTAGCCTCAGGATATGGTCAGAAATCCCGCTAGAGAATAAAAGACTCCTCGTCAGAGTCGCTCTAGCGGGTCACGTCTCGAAAGAGATGTGGGTGGGGCCGAAAGGTTCCATCGCAATGGCGGGGAGTCTTTTGCGAAGACTCTCACGCTTTGCGTTAAACCCGCTAGAGCGCAATGCAATTTCAATATCCCGAAGATCGGGAATTTTTCGCCAACCTACTCGCAGGAGGCGATGTAAAAAAACTAGAATCGGAATTCTCCGAATGTTTTGATTTTCGCCACCCGGCTATCAAACGTTGGGAATTCAATAAAGTTAAAAAGAAACTACTCAAGGAGCTAGTCGATAAATATGGTGGAAAGTGTCAGCTCCGTATCCATCCTGATTGCAGTAAGGACGGTAAATTTGAACCCGATCACATTATCCCGCTTTCAACAAACGAACTGAATAAAAAACTTCGGCATATGGCGCGAACTTCAACTGAGAAAGTCCCAGCTCAAAGCTTTGGCTCTAATGATATAAAAAACCTCACTCTATCTTGTAAGCGTTGTAACGCATTTAAGAAGCATCACATCATTATTTCCCGATAACCTAATCTTTACTGGGGCACGAAATAGGCATAGGATTGATAATATTATGCCCGCCGATGGAAACATAAAAGCTAACAAATGGGACAAACCCTCGCGGGAGGATTTATTTGGGCGTGAACCTTTTGTCGATACAATCGTTAAGACCATCAAGTCGTCTAAAGAAGGATTTAATCTTGGAATTTCTGCTCGGTGGGGAGAGGGAAAGTCATCGATATTAGAACAACTCAAACCAAAGCTCGAATCCCTTAATTACAGGGTTCTTGCTTTTTCGCCTTGGAAATACACACAAGATCAGGGCTCAATAAAGAGAAAATTTATTGTTGATATTTATTCTCAGATTGGTGAAAAATACGATGATAGCGAATTGTATAGTTCTAGAGAGCAAGAGAAGGCCTTAAAACCAGACGAGTACTCGGTTCTTTTTTGGAGTAGGATCTGGCTTTTTACTAAGTTTACAGGTGTTACGGCATTAATTTTTCTCCTAGCTCTTCTAATCGTTCAGGATGTATTTGGAATTGATATAAATATTACCCAAGTTTTTCTAACCAATCTTTTTATTCCGGTACTTGCTGGACTGCTGCCATTAGTTACAAAACTTACAGAGGTTACTATTAAACACAGCACTCCAAAAATTGAGTCTGCTGAGCAATTTGAAAAAGTATTTAATACGGCAATAGAGAAAATAATGGGTTCTTGTAATCCACCGGAAAGAATCATTATTTTTGTTGATGACCTAGATCGATGTAATCATGTGGAGGTTGAGCAGATACTTACGGCCCTATTTACATTTTTTAATAATAAACATTGTACATATGTAATTACAGCAGATCACACAGTAATTAGACGATATATTAGTAGCTTCCTTCAATTAGAAGATGAGGTCGACGAGGAAGGAGCGACTGACATAAAGAAGACTAAGGAGATGAGGCAGAAAGAAGCTACTGAATATCTGAAGAAAATATTTCAGATTAATTTTATTCTTCCCAAAATTCCATCGGATATGCTGGAGGAATGGACTAAGGGACTGATTGATGTTAGCTTCGTCATTGTTTTTAAAAATCCATATGCTAAGGACTATTTGGTTAATTTAATATTAAATAACTTTCAGGGTAACCCAAGAAAGATTAAACATTTTATAAGAACTATTGAATTCCAACTTGAAGCAATCAGCGAAAAAATATCCCGATTGGCGGATACCACCAGCGAAGAATACAAAAATCTTAATAAGGTAAAAGATTCGCCAGAGCTTCTGGCAAAAGTTCTTATTCTGCAAGATCGTTTTCCTGATTTTTATGAAAAGATTGCTTCTGAGCCAAAGCTTTTACAAAAACATGAAGGAGGTGAAATATCAGAAGATAAAGACTTACAAAATTTGCTTGCTCAGGAACCGAAGTTCTTTAACTCAGTTACCAGGGCCGGCCTATTAAAAACTATAGACCCGTATTATTTCTTGTACTTCTCTGGATCAACTGGTTTTGTTGAAACTAAAGTAGTTGACCCCGCCGAAATTAAGGCACTTGCTAGAAGTGGTGACTTCGAAGGGCTTACCAAAATTATTAATGGACTCACTGATGAGCCTAGAAATGCTCAAGTTGAATATATTAAGCTTGACTTTGATTCGAGTGAAATTCAGCCACCAGAAAAAGTTAATATAGTCAGAAGTCTATTCCACGTCTCCAGCTTAATCGAGGAACCAACTCTACGATTGCAAAAGTTAAAAGATATATTTGATTCTAAAACTAAGTATTCTACTGAATTCTCATCGTTACAATCAGTTGATTTCGAAAAGTTTATAAGTTTCTTAGATCTGGGTACAGTAAACTCTCTCCTGGCAGACAGTCCTTTTATTGAGCAGGGCCTCCAGGGCCAAATTTTAAATGCTTTTATCTCTAAACAGTCAGAAATAGGAAAAGGAGAAATTATGGACAGATTCGTTCAATGTATTGCCGAAGGTGTGCAAAAAAACGATGCGAACTCTACCGTCTACGTCTCTCTGGTCAAGAAATTGATACCCGAGAACTTTGAAGGTTCTGATTTGATTCAAGACGCTTTAATCAAAACCTATGCACTTTCGGCAGATCCCCTTAAGCAGGAATTATTTAGTACTCTACTGGAATTAAACGATAACCTCTTCCAATCCAAAAAGATAGAATTTCAAGATATTCTTGCCGACATAATTAAAAATAATACAATTGGCGAAGCAGTTGCTCTATTGGGCAATATTCCAGAGAAGATTAATAAAAAGAATTTTGATTTATCAAAATTAACAGCCGCGATAAATGAAAGGATGATAAGTTTGAGCGGCGCAGAGTTTGAACAACTTGTAAATATATTAGTTCATCCAGCAGTAAAGGCTGAACTCAATCCGAAGGATATGGATGCATCATTATCTGTAGTTGCAGGTTTCTTGAGCTCTGATGACGTTACCAAGCGGACCTATGTAAGAGGAAAATTACCAGACTTTCTTACTCATGTCGAGAATAAGTCAGCTTTTCTAGGACAGGTAATAAAGTCTATTGAAGTCGGACCGCTGTCCGAGAGTACCGAAACAATTAGCGTTCTTGTCGGCATGAGTGATTTTTGGAGTTCAAATGCTCTCTTAAAAAAAGAATTTGCTAGCGAATTAAAGAAGGGTGCTAAAAAAAATAAGGACAATGATATAAAAGACCTTATGAATAAAACTGCTAACGAGATAGCACCACCAGCTAGAAAATATTTATGATGTATTGGAGGGGGCTCTATGTTATTTCTGGCAACTTTCACTCTTTTTGTTGGTGTTTTCGTGTTTGCTCTTAGTCAAGTTGTATTTCCGATAATAGGTAATCTGCGTGTTAAAATCTGGTAAAAAGCAGTATAATTTAATTGCATTATTTATTTAATAAACTATGAAAGCAGTTGAAGCAAAATTACTTGGTTTTTTAAAGAAATCTCCTCAATTTGTGATACCAATTTACCAGCGTATTTATAGCTGGAGTGAGGAAGAATGTCTCCAATTATGGGAGGATATTTTACGTACGGGGAAGAACGATGCTATAACGGCCCATTTCGTGGGCTCTATTGTTTATGTCGAAAAAGGTCTTTATTCGGTATCGAGCCAAACTCCACTGCTTGTGATTGATGGCCAGCAAAGATTAACCACAATTACTCTACTTATTGAAGCACTTTCGAGAGTCATAGGTGAAGGCGAACCACTTGAGGGTTTCTCATCAAAAAAATTACGTAATTACTACCTTTTAAATCCGCTGGAAGAAGGAGATAAAAAATACAAACTTATTTTATCGCAGACTGACAGAGAGACGTTGACCGCATTACTTGATCAAGTCCCAGAACCAAAAGACCCCTCCTTGCGCGTGAAAGCAAATTTTGAATTCTTCGCCAATAAAATTGCCGATGAAAAAGATAACCTTAAAGCAATATGTAGCGGTCTGGCAAAGCTGATAATAGTAGATATATCTTTAAATCGTGATCAAGATAATCCTCAGCTAATCTTTGAAAGCTTAAACTCAACGGGACGTGAGCTTAGTCAGGCAGACTTAATAAGAAATTTTATCTTGATGGGATTAGAACACGAGCTTCAGTCCAAGCTGTATAGTCAATATTGGCGTCCTATGGAATTAGACTTCGGCCAAGAAGCATATTCGACTTATTTCGATAGTTTTATGAGGCATTACTTAACCGTTAAGACTGGAAATATTCCTAAAGAAAGTGACGTTTATGAGGTATTTAAAAAATATTCACGGTCGCCAGAGGTATCTAACGTAGAAACTCTAGTTTCGGATATTCACTCGTTCTCTAAATATTATTGTGCCATGGCTCTTGGAGCTGAAAACGATCCAGAGATTAAATTAGCACTCCAAGATCTTAGGGAATTAAAGGTAGACGTTGCCTTCCCGCTTTTGTTAGAGCTTTACAAAGATTATGACAATAAAGTTTTATCCTCGGGGGATTTTCTTCAAATTCTAAGGCTTATCGAGAGCTATGTATTTAGGCGAGCTATTTGTGATATTCCAACAAACTCAATGAACAAAACCTTTGCTACATTTTCTCGAAATATTGACAGAAATAATTATCTTGAAGGCGTTCTAGCAAACTTCTTGTTACTCCCTTCATATAGACGATTCCCAGACGATGCCGAATTTAAGGATAAGTTTAGGCTTAAGGATATTTATAATTTTAGAAGTCGCAGTTATTGGTTGCGACGTTTGGAGAACTACGACAGGAAAGAACGTGTCCCGGTTGATGAGTTTACAATTGAACACATAATGCCTCAGAATGAAAATTTATCTTCTGAGTGGAGAAAAGAGCTTGGAGAAGACTGGGAGCGTATACAAAAAACTTATCTGCATACATTAGGAAACCTTACGCTTACTGGTTATAACTCTGAATATAGCGACAAGCCATTTAAGGAAAAGAGGGATATGAAGGGGGGTTTTAAAGAAAGCCCCTTGAGGTTAAATAAAGATTTTGCCAATAAGGATAATTGGCGAGAAGGCGACATTTTAAATAGAGCCGAGGTCCTTTCTATTCAAGCTATTTCAGTTTGGGCTTCGCCAAAATTAGAATATGCAGTTTTGGATAAATACAAACCAAAAGTAGAAATGACTGAATACAGTATTGAATCCCATCCTCACTTGATGGCTGAGCCGATGAAAAATCTGTTTCAAGAATTCAGGAAACAGGTATTGGCATTAGACCCTTGTGTCAGCGAGACCTTCTTAAAATTATACGTTGCCTACAAAGCAGAAACTAATTTTGTCGATGTCGTTCCGCAAGCAAAACGTTTGCGCCTCATGCTTAATATTGCATTTCCAGAAATCAACGATCCAAAAGGCATCTGTAAAGATGTTACCGATCTTGGCCGCTGGGGCAATGGAGATGTAGAAGTAGGACTCTCCAAAACTGAAGATTTATCCTATGTAATGGGCTTAGTAAGACAAGCTTTTGAAAAACAAATGGGTCAAGATGGCGATGAGTAGTAGTGTCGCATTTGTCGCATTTTGCACTAGTCCGAGGAGGGTCGAAATCAAGATTAAAAATACACCTCGAAAACCCAAGTGGGGTCTAGCTTTTCAAAAATCCTAGAACGAGGAGGCCAGCAATGGAAATAGATATAGCAAAAATTTCAGAAGAGCAATTATCTAGCGGTCAAATCCGCTCGTTTGTAATTAACGACGATGAGCAATGGAAGAGGGAGGTCTTTTGTATGACACCAACTTATCTTGTTGTGGCGCTCCTTAGACTCCAAAGATCGCTTGGTCTTCTCAAGGGTATCCGGGTTGACGAGATTATCACCAAGGGGACAAAGTTTTTAGTAGATAATCTTTTTAGAGATCCGATTACGGGTATATCTGTTTGCCACTTCAATAGTTTTTATCCCCCAGATTGGGAGAATACCCTCATGGTTACCTTGCTTGGCTGGGAAGAGGGTTTGATCAACAAGGATGATCTTCTCCCGCTTCGTGATCTTTTAAGAAATAATTGTTCTTCTCGGGGGGTAGGTGTATGGATTAAGGATCCCTACTCAAAAGATAATAATGTAAACAATGTTTTTGATCTGGTGGTATCGCGCGTGGTCTCACGCTGGTTACGGCTTATTTGGGATGAGAAGTGGTCTGAGGTTGAAGCAATGAGTGTGTCTGGGGCATCCCTATATTACCACCCATCTCTGCAGAAGATATTGATTGACCTTCTTGATAAGGACGAAACAAAGGTTTTGAAAGATTATGAATACATAGACTCGAGATTGTTCCATCATGGAAATCGTAAGCACATCTGGTATGCAGCGCCCGCGGTAATAGATATCTTGACCCAGGGTGTCTAGGTTAATACATGAAATTTTAGCCAAGTGGACGAGGAGTCAGCCTGGGTAATCTAATTAGATTAGATAAGGTAAATGACCGAGAGGCAGAACCAGCTCCGGAACACAGTAATTCTCATAATTCCCGCCAATCCAGGTTCTAACAGCCTCCACGGTCCGCAGCTACGTTGAGACGGGTTCGGCTTCCGAGGAGGGTCGAATTTCCCAGTTTTAATAAATTAGGTAAATGGACCTAAAATGATTAAGAAAAAATCATGACCTTCTTTGGATTAGAACTTGTTTGATAAATATGAGGATCTTTCTGGAAGAAAAATTGAATAAGCTACCCGCCCTGATCGGCCCAACAAGACAGCAAGTTATCTGGCTTTTTTCAGTAGTCGTTATTCTTATTCTTGGAGTTATTATTTACACAATCTCTTTTACCGCCCCACAAGATGCTGCCGATCTAGAAGTCTTCTCGGTTTCCGACGACAGTGTTACTCAGATAGCAGACCACCTAGAAGAGAAAGGAATCATAAAAAGCTCACTGGCTTTCCGTATTGTTTTTGGAATAAAGGGAAATGGTTCCGTTGAATCTGGCGCCTATCGTGTATCTAAGGCGATGAACGTATGGGAAATTTCAAATATTCTCAACAACGAACCCAACCTCAAGTGGGTTACTATTCCTGAAGGATTACGAAAAGAAGAGATAGCCAGTATTCTAACCTCCACTTTTAAGTGGACCGACGAGGAAAAACAGAAATGGATCACAGCATATACCGCCTTAAAGTACGACTACATTGAGGGTGTCTACTTTCCAGATACCTACCTCATTCCTACCAATGAAACCCCAATACAAATAGCTGATCGTCTACGAGCGCATTTTGAAGAAAAGTTTGCGCCCTACGCAAAAGATGCCATCAAGCAAAACATTAAATGGACGACGGCTCTCACCCTCGCCTCAATCGTCCAGCGGGAAGCAGCCGGAAAGAACGATATGCCACTCATTGCCAGAGTTCTCTGGAATCGGCTCCTCAAGGGTCAGAAACTCGAAGTGGACGCGACCGTGCAGTATGCTCGGGGTAATACCGGCAACGGCTGGTGGGCACCCATTAAGCCAGCGGATAAGCAGATTAACTCTCCCTACAATACCTATCTAAACAAGGGGCTTCCACCTCACCCAATCTCGAACCCTGGCCTAGAAGCAATTGCAGCTGTCCTCAATCCCGTTGAAACAAAGTGTCTGTTCTACCTCCATGACAGCGGAGGGACTATTCATTGCGCCGAAACATACGAGGAGCATCTGCAGAATATCCAGCGATATTTAAAATAATGAAACTATTCAACTCGTATCATTATAACAAGTCACATTCAAATATAAGTTCCGATTTATGGAATTTTGAGTTATCGACTTGGCTTCATATGATAGGCTGGTCAGTCATCTCAATTTTCGTCCCTATCCTAATGTTGGTCGCCGGTTACTCGCTTACGGCGGTGCTAGTATATGAGGCGATATTCTATTTGATAGATGTCCCGCTTAATTTTGTAGCTGGGCGCCTCATCAAGATGATAGGTGCTCGGGCCATGGTTATTATAGCCACCATCATCGTGGCTGTTTATTTTGTTACCTTTAGATTTATATCTTTCGGTGGCTGGAGCATCTTGATTGCTTTGGCCGTCTTAGCGGCTCTCTATGATACATTTTATTGGGTTGCTCATTTATATCTTTTTATGGAGTCGAGTGGGAGTAAAAAAGAGATAAGTCGCAACAACGGGATGCTAACTGGGATTCGTTCATTTGGTGGCATGCTTGGACCAGCTATTGGCTCTGCCATTCTCCTCTTTGGGAATGAGATGACCCTTATCGTGGTGAGTATCTTATTTTTTATTCTCTCTATTATTCCGCTTTTATGGCTTTACCACATCAAAGATATACCTCGACAAGAGATTTCGATTAAAGAATTTTTTAAAGAACTACCTGAAAAGAGAGATTTTTTATCTTGGTTTCTTTACTCAATTCATCTAGGAGTCGAAGGCGTAATGTGGCCTCTTTTTATCTTCACACTCTTTGGTACGTTAAAATCAATCGCCTTGGTAGCAATCATTATGTCGATCAGTAAAATTATCCTCTCGCTTGTTAGTGGCGTTATACCCTTTAGACAGAGAAATCAAGTTATATCCTTGGGTATTCTAGTAACCCTAATAGTTTGGATTATTCGTATTATTTATCCTAGTACTGTTTTTTACTACGTAAGCATATTAATCGTCGGTGTCTTAACAGTTCTTATTGAAGTACCTCTTGATAGTAATATATTTGAGCGTGCTCGTATGAAGAATTTTACCTTGGCTTCTTCAATCTATCGTAACGCGATAATCATGTTGCCTCAAGGAATTCTGTTTTTAGGCCTCGCCCTGCTCAGCGGAGTGTTTAAAGTAAGTTTCGGTGTTGCTATCGTCAGTCTTGGCATATTACTAATTATTAACCAATTAATTATGTACCTGAACAAATTCACAACGACTTAAATGAAAGCCAGGATTATAGATATCTTAAGATTAGTATCCATACCTCTTTTTTTTGTGGGTTTCTATCTGATTATTCTTGTCGTCTGGAAGATATTTCGCTTACCATCTGATCAGAATTTGATAAACATTCTGAGTAGTTATCTAAGAGAATACGGCCTTTGGATCGTTTTTGTGGGCGCGCTTATCGAGGGCTTTCTTCTGTTGGGCCAATATTTCCCCGGTGGCACAGTAATTTTTTTAGGTGTTATTTCAGCTGGTCAAGATAAATATAGAGCAATAGAAGTTGTATTAATTGTTGCCACTGCATTCTTTATCTCATATACACTAAACTATCTCATCGGTAAGTATGGCTGGTATAATTTGTTAATTAAGTTTGGACTTAGGGGTTATCTTGATAAGGCCAAAGAGAAACTTAAAAAACAGGGTTTAAACGCGGTCGTATTTAGCTACTGGGAGCCTAATCTTGCGTCAATAATTGCTACTGCAGCTGGGGTGTTAAAAATTCCATTAATTGATTTTTTGCGCTATTCTTTCATAGGGATCGTAATATGGGAAACTTTTTGGGGGACCCTAGTGTTTTCTATGGGCAACATGGCCCTTAAATTGATGGGTATAAAATACGTCCTTATTGTTTTTGTCTGTTGGGTCGCTGTCATTCTAATAAAAAATTCATTATTTACTAAAAAGATTAAACAATCGGAATAATTACTATGAATATTCTCTTAAAACTTTTTGCTTTTCTGTATACAAAAGATATGCGTCATCTTGAGAAAAAGATTGGCTATAGAGTGGTATTCTCTAAAATTCCCAATACGTGGATTAATGGCATGATGACGTTGGATATGGAGAAATCTTGGGCTAAGCACGGCATCAAAGCTTGGGGCGTAAACTACTGGACGCTTGGTTCACTGGATAAGGATGGTGTTTCTTCTGGTCTTGTTCGTGGTGATAAACAATATCAATCTTGGCTTGGGGCATATCTTGTAAAGTTTAAAGAAGACAGAAAATTTACTCTTCAAGACCACTTTGACCTAGCCGTGGCTGATCAAAAGAATTGGCTGGAAGATTTCGGCGATCCGCAGCCATTCATAGAAATGCCAGTTGAAAGCGTGACACATGCTGAGCCGATAAGTATAGGCGGATATCAAGGCGCATTATATGAATTTGGAGGAGGACCGTCCCATAGTGATGTAGGGAATAGAGCTAATAATATACGCAATAAAGTCCTAATGGCTCTGACGAGCGCGATGTTTAATAAATATAATCCTAAACTACATTTAACCGAGGATAACTTCATTCCGAAAGACGTCTCTTCTAATTACGAAACAGTAGTGCTCACTGGATATATCGCAATCGTAGAACTTGAGAAGAGCGTTAAAGTTGTTCTTTATGGGAATGGCGCGGCTCTTTTAGATGGCAGAGGCCAAGAGATAATAGATTATATGCCAGCTCTCAAGCAAGACATATTAACCGCATTTAAAGCTGTAACCATAACTAAAGTATAGTGATATGAATCTAGAAGATAAAATTGTACTTACTCACAAGGGCTGTTTTAATAAAGAATGCGAGAAGATGTATAGAGAAAACTCTAAGGAAGTCTGTGCGCTTTCTGTCCGCAAAGATTATATTCACATTATTGAAATCGATGTTA
>Ga0209416_1001026_pt1 | contig 22165 bp, 25 predicted proteins | sample RifGroF1_FD_184001 | JGI IMG/M metagenome (GOLD analysis project Ga0209416, IMG submission 184001) | Groundwater microbial communities from Rifle, Colorado, USA - Groundwater F1 (SPAdes) (version 2) | ecosystem: Environmental > Aquatic > Deep subsurface > Groundwater | place: Rifle, Colorado...
AAGTCGGGAAGCGGTACCGGTTCATCCCGGGCGCCGAGGCTGCCGGTGCGTACAACCCGGACAACCCCTATGGGTCGTGGTCCGGGAACGCGCTAAACCTGAAGGCCTACAATCCCGATGATCTGGTCAAGGTCAAGGGAATCCCGATCTATAAGCAGATGACACGGGAGCCGTTCATCAAAGCCCCGTTGCAGCAGAAGAAGACCGCCCTGCTTTCCGTGCCCTGGTCCGTGGATCCCGCCTCAAACGATCCGCGCCATATCCTGCAGGCAAAGTTTGTGAAGCAGTGCCTAAAGAAAATCAAGGGCGGCTTCCATCGCGACATGTACGAGATGTGCGACGCGCTGGATTGCGGATGGTCATTGCTCGAGCAGATCTGGGACGTGGTCCCTGCAGGGGAGTTCGCCGGGAAGATATGGATCACGGCGCTCAAGTCCAAGGATCCTGAGTATTTCGACTTTGCCTTTGACGAGTTCATGAACATCAAGCCCGAGGGCATCATTATGACCCGGGCAGCCGACGGAAGAATCGATGTCCCGCTGCCGTCGAACAAGTTTTTTGTTTTCTCATACCTGAAGCGATACGAGAACGCCTACGGTTCGAGCGATCTCCGTGCCGCATACCGCGCGTACTGGATCAAGGACACTGCCTGGAAGCTCCGGTCTGTGTACATGGAGCGCTTCAGCGGGAACAACCTGAAGGGCAAGTACCCGCGCAACAAGGACGCAGAGACGAACAAAAACACGCTGCTTTCAATCTTCCGCTCCTGGCAAAACGAGACAGGCATAGCGATCCCCGAGGACCTCGAAGTCGAGGTGATGGAGGTTGCAACCTCGAACGAGAGCGAATACTCCCGGTCGATATCGGACTGCAACAAGGAAATGGCGATCGCGATCCTGGGCGAAACGCTTACCGTGGACGAGGGCAGAAAAACCGGCGCACGGAATATGGGCGAGATTCACGCCGCGGTAGCCGAGCTTCTTGTTTTGTTCCTGGACATGACGCTCACCTCGGACATCAACGAGCAGCTTATAAAGCCGCTGATCGATGCGAATTTTGCGGACGTGGACGAGTACCCCGAGTTCTTCTTCTTTCCCCGGGATTACGATCCTGTCGCGTTCGGTGAATTCGTGAAGGCCATGCAGGAAGCCGGGGTCAAGGTCTCGAAGAAGTGGGTTCAGCTCCGGACCAGGATGCCCGAGCCGAGCGGGGAAGATGATACGTTGGAACCGGTTGCAACTGCGGCTCCGGCAGGACTCCCCTCATCCCAGCCTTCTCCCCAAGGGGTAGAAGGTGCGCCGGTGACGGGACAGGAGTTGCAGACTACGCAGGCAACAGTCCTGAATGGTGCCCAGGTAACGGCAGCAACTGCGATCGTAGAATCGGTAGCCGCCGGCACTATCCCGCGTGATTCTGGAATAGGCCAGCTAATGGTGTTGTTCAATTTGAACACCGATCAAGCCAACCAGATCATGGGCAGCGCCGGCAAGCCGGGCACAACGACCACGCCCGTCGTTAATCCCGGAGCTACGGAGCCGGGAGGGCAACCCGCCATCCCTGCTATCAAATCTTCACAGGAACCGGCGAAGCTTGCGGAACCGGCCGCAAAGGCCAACGGGTACCGCCGGGAACTTTCTCAGTGGGAATCGTTCGCCGAGATTCCTAAAGTTGATAAGCGGCTGCTCCGGCTTACGGACAAGGCAAAGGCGATCGCGCGTCCGGCATACGAAAAGATATTCGATTACGTGCTGAAGCAGGTCCAGTCAAAGAACGTTCTTGCATCCAAGGACTTCGCCGCGGCCGCGAGAATCGCCGTGAATCCGGCGCCGCTCAAGGACGTTATCTTCAAGACGTTGCTCACCGGCAACATGATGGGCCGTGCCGATGCGGTCATAAACTGTCAGAACCAGGGCTTCGAATTCGGCAGAATCAAAAAATTTGCCGAGGTCGCGTTCGACTGGGAAGTCCTGGACGAGCCGTTCACTCCGGAGGAAGCCGCGAAGTTCTTCTCCGGGAAAGTGCCCATGACCCGGTCGGAATTCGATGCGCTTACGACGCAACTCCAGGGCCAGGCATTCTATGTTTCGGGGCTGGACAAGCTAGCGATCGAGCGGGATGTAAAGACGCTCCTGACCGACGCCCTGAACAACGGCATGACGCTGGAACAGTTCAAATTCAAACTGCAGGAAATGCAGATAAAATACTCTGCCCCGGTTTACGGCCGGGAGGGCACGGCTGGCGAAACGATCCTGGACTATCACGCGGAGACTGTGTTCCGGACGAATATGATGTCCGCCTACAACAGCGGCCGCAAGGAGATGTACCAGGACCCGGACATTAAAGAGTACTTCCCAGCCTATGCGTACACCTCCATCATGGATGGCCGCGAGACAGAGATCTGCCATGACCTGGACGGGTTTGTCGCCCTGGCAGACAATCCGATCTGGAACAAGATATGGCCTCCGAACCATCACGAATGCAGATCCACGGTCGTGACGATCAATAAATACGATTTCACCCGGGAGATGCTGAGCGAGAAACCGAGCGTCACGCCGGCGGAAGGGTTTGGGGGCTAAGACAGTTCAGAGTTTAGGAGTTCGGAGTTCGGAGAAAAGTAACCAGCAGGAGGACACAGTGAAAAAGTTCAGCGAGTTCAGTTTTGACGAAAAGCGCAAGATGATCAGCGATGCAATCCGCGATCTCAGGAAGAAAGCTACCCCCGGAGACTTCGATCTGTATCCGTGGATCCGCGAGATGTACGACGATCGCGCGATCGTCGAAGATGGGAAAAATCTCTTTGAGTATTCCTATATGATCGCAGCCGACGGCGCCGTGACCCTCGGGGATCCGAAGCAGGTAAAGGTGACCTACGAGGCCTTTGCCGAGATCAAGGGGATGGAGATCCTGCAGACCGGTACTCACGTTTCAGCATCAGGCTCCAAAGTCATATATGTCGAGGACGACCTGGACCAGATCATCAAAAACGCCGAGGCGCTCAAGGAAACCGTTCAACCGCCGCTCGTGGTCGGCCATGCCGAAGGAGATCTCGGCGAGCTGATCAATGCCCAGACCGTGGGGGCCCCGCAGGTCGGCTTTGTGGTGCCGACGAATCTGAGCAAAAAGAAAAACGAAGACGGCAGCTTCAGCCTGTTCGCGGACATCAAAGACGTGGCCGCCAAGGCATTGGACAAGATCGGCACGGAGCTGAAGCGTGTATCCCCAGAGATCTACGACAATTATAAATTCGGCGACAAGGCATACGGAAAAGTACTTCGGCGGGTGTCGTTTGTGACGATTCCCTCCATAAAAACCATGGCTGACGTTACCCAGGCACACCTCGCCTTTGGCGAGACGCCGGACCAGCCTACCACATGGGTGATCTTCTCTGAGGAGAGCCCAAAGTCCACAGGAAAGGAGACACCGGAGATGTTAATCAAATTGCAGGAGAGGATCGCCGCACTCGAGACGGAGAACAAAACCCTCAAGGCGGACCGGGAGAGCGTGGCAACGAAGCTTTCCGAGGCGCAGCAGAAGCAGAAGAAGGATGAAATTCACCGTTTCTGCGATTCCCTGAAGACGGACCCCAAGGGCGCACGGATCACCCCGGCCATGCAGGAGATGGGCCTCGAGCAGTTCATGGAGAGTCTGGACGACTCGACCGTCACGAAGTTTGGTGAAGCCAAGGACGGCAAACAGGCCGAGCTCAGCCAGCTCGGGTTCATGAAAGAGTTCCTGGGCAAGTTCGGACCGATCATACGCTTTGGCGAGACGGCACAGACCGGCTCTGGCGCAGCGCCCGAGAAGTTCGCCGAAAGCCCGCTCGTTGCCGACGCAAAGCTCCGCGCGGAAGCAGCGAAGAAATAAGTATAGGGCTGAGAGATTAAATCTATCCTCACCCCGAGCCCTCTCCTTGAAGGAGCGGGATGTTGTTAAACCCAGAAACAAGGAGGATCCAATGTTCACCAACCGAAACCCGTTTTTCATTGCAGGGGCCATACTGGTTTCTCTGCTTCTTTTCACCGGTATGCTCATGGCAGCCGGCAGCCGGCCGGATACATTGTTCGTGGTCGTCGGACTCGGTGCTTTTGCGGTGTTTTCGAAACGAACCACGCGCCGTCTGATAGTCGGCATCGTGGGCGCTGTCTACACCGAGCCGAATTACCTGTCCGACATCATCCTGCACGAACTGGACATGGATGGATCGCGCGAGCAGGTGACGGTCCTGTCCGGCCAGAACCTGACGATCGGCACCGTGGTCGGCAAGGTCACAATGGCAGGAGTTACCGAGACCCATGCAGGGAACACCGGCAACGGGGCTATGACGATCGACGCTGTCACTCCGAGGCTCGCAAATTGCCAGCTCGGAGTGTACAAGGCGGTCTGTATCCTCGGGGTCCCGGGCGGGGGCACTTTCCGCGTGACCGATCCCAAGGGCAACGTATTGGGCGATGTCGTCGTAGGCGGTACCTTCGAAAGCCAGATCAAGTTCGTGATAGCTGCAGGAGCTGCCGACTTCATCGAAGGCGATACGTTTCTGATCACCGTTGCAGCCGGATCCGGCAAGATCAAGATCCTTGCGCCCGCCGCGCTCGATGGCACTCAGTATGCATACGGCATCACGATCGCCGATTACGATGCGAGCTTGGCGGACCTTGCGGGCGTGCTTATCGTGCGCGATGCGATCGCGAAGACCTCGCGCCTCGTATGGCCCGGCGGAATCACTGCAGGCGAGAAGGCGACGGCATATGCCGAACTGGCAGCCAAGGACATCACGACCCGAACCGATCAGTAAGGAAATCAAGCGCCCTATCCCTGCAGTTGTCAGCAGCCGACCCGCATAGCGGAGCGAGGGGATAGGGAACCATAAATCACAATCGAACAAGGAGGAAACCATGTTTCCCAATCTTTTAAACGATCCCGCATTCAACAGCGCTTCACTGACTGCGGCGATCAATCACCTGCCGAACAATTACGGCAGGATGGTCAAGTCCAATCTTTTCCCCATCAAGGGAGTTGCCACGCGAGCCATCGTCATCGAGGAGTATCAGGGCGTACTTACCCTGCTTCCGACGAAGCCCCTCGGCGCCCCCGGGTCCACGGGCAAGTCCGGCAAGCGCAAGGTCCGCACCTTTTCAATTCTTCACATCCCGCACGATGATTCTCTCCTGGCCGCGGACGTGGCAGGCGTACGGTCCTTCGGGTCAGAGACGGAGCTGCAGGTGTTCTCGGCAGCGGTGAACGACAAGCTATCGGCAATGAAGAACAAGCACATGATCACCCTGGAGCATCTCCAGATGGGTGCGATACGCGGCACCATCCTGGACGCCGATGCCTCGACGCTCTACAACCTCTATACTGAGTTCGAGATCGTCCAGAAGGTCGTTGACTTCGTGCTCGGCACGGACACGACCAAGGTCGCGAACAAATGCCGAGAGGTTGTGCGTCACATCGAAGAAAACCTCAATGGCGAAGTCATGAGCGGCGTGCGCGCCCTCGTTTCCGAGGAGTTCTACGACAAGCTGGTCACCCACCCTCTTGTTAAGGAAGCGTATGCAGGCTGGTCCGCGGCACAGGACCGTATTGGAGGAGATCTCCGCAAGGGGTTCACTTTCGGCGGGATCACTTTTGAAGAGTACGTCGGCAAGGCTCCGGATGCGGACGGTGTCTCCCGCAGGTTCATCGCTGCCCAGGAAGGGCATGCTTTCCCCGAGGGCACGACCGAGACATTCGCAACGCACTGCGCGCCTGCGGATTTCATCGAGACGGTGAACACGAAGGGCGTTCACATCTATGCAAAACAGGAGCCGATGAAGTTCGGCCGCGGCGTGGATCTTCACACCCAGTCGAACCCGCTGCCGCTTTGTCATCGGCCCGCGGTGCTGGTGAAGCTCCATACCAGCAACTAATCTCTAAGGAAGGGAAGGGACGGGACGACCGTCCCTTCCGTTTAAACAGATGCAACGGTTCAAACCGTTTAAGCGGAGAAGTACATGTCCTACTGCACAAAGACAGACATCCTGAACCTCGAGCTCACCGAGGCCGAGTTGGTCCGTGTGACCGACGACAAAAAGCTGAACGAGGTGGATGCGGCAAAGGTGGCCGCGGCGATCGCGAAGGCCGATGCGGACATCGACGCGTATTGCCAGGCGCAGTATACCGTCCCGTTCAGCCCCGTGCCGACGATCGTCATGGGATGGTCCGCAACCCTGGCCGCGTTCAATTTGTTCCGGAACCAGCAGAAGCCGGCGACGCTGGTAGACCGGTACAACAAGGTCATGTCCTGGCTGAAATCGATCTCAGAGGGCAAGAGCGCGATCCCGGGCGTGACCAACGACGCTCTCAGCCTGCCGGCCAGCACGACCGAGGATTACGAGCCGGTGTTCAAGCGGGAGCAGAAAGACAGCAGCGGAGCCGTGCTCGAAAAAGGCACGATGGAAATCTGGTAGTAAACCCAACACACGGAGGAATGAAATGAAAAGATTACTCGTAATAGCAACTTTGGTTTTGTCCGTTCTAGGCGTGGCAATCCCCGCATCCGCGGCGAACCTGCTCTACAGCATGCCCACGATGACCGCCCTGGCCACCGGCCTTACCGGGTCCATCAGCGGCACCGCGGGCGCTGCGGTGATCAGCGGACCCACGCTCACCCTTTCCCAGGCGGGCACTTATTCTTTGTCCAGTATGGTGACCACCAGCACCGCGGCCTCCACGTTCTCAACTGCCCAGACAGCAAAATGCTGGCTCTACCGGACCAATAATACGCCCGGGGTGGTAGCCAATACCACTGCCGCGGTCGTATTCCCGATCATGACCACGCTGTCCATTCCCGGGCCTACGGTCGCGATCCCGCCCACATGGTACTCGACCTCGAACAGCGACGACGCTATCAAGGTCTATTGTTCCATCTCTGCAAATCCCAGCGCCGGAGAAGTGGACGTCACCGCTGTCTCGATGATGGGCCAACGGTTCAAGTAACGATTCCGGGGATGGGCCGTGCCGCCCATCCCCGGGTTCAGCAGGGGGGATTTAGATGGCCGAATGCGACCCGACCAGATGCCCGACAGGGCTGGCCTACAAAGAAGTAGGCCTCCGGCTTACGAACATAGAAGCCCAGACGGCTGCAACCCATAAGGTCGTGACGGACCAGGCAGTGCTGCTGCAGCAGGTCGTGGATCTTCGCGAGGACTTCAAGGAACTTAAAAAAGAGAACAACGACGATCACAACGATCTTTTCAGAAGGCTGCGGATACTAGAGGCCAGCAACAAGACAAAGATCACGGCGAAAGAGGCGCTTTATTATTTCGGAGGCACGATCGCCGCGATCGGTGGAATTATCGTTTTCATAAAAGCAGTAGTGTGAGGATGCCATGCCCCCGGTCCTGAAAGTAAATTTAGATCCGCTCAAGAAGTTCGATGCCGTGCTCGACGCTATCAGGAACAACGGCAAGAAGTTGGAGCCCGCGTTCAAGGCATCCGGGCTGATTGCCATGGAAAGCGTAAACAGGAACTTCATAGAGGGCGGCAGGCCGGAGAAGTGGAAGTCCCTTGCCCCGATCACCATACGCCAGCGCCGGGGGAACGGCAACCCCCAGCCCCTGCGCGACAGCGGCGTGATGATGTCCTCGGTCGGCGTGCCGGCAGCCGGCGGCGTGTTCGAACTCAAGCCCCTGACAGTCCGGGTCGGCACGAACGTGCCCCAGGCCGGAGCGCACAATGAAGGCATCGGGGTGCCGAAGCGAGAATTCATGGTCCTGCAGCCAGAGGACGAGGACAACATTCAAAAAGTTTTTGCGGAGCATATGGCCGGGGGAACGGGATGAAGACGCTCCAGGTAGAAATGCAGAAGCGCATCGCCGCCCGAGTGGGCTACCTGGGCAACGCCGTGCATCTGATTCCCGACGAGAACTTGCTTCCCTCCGGGACACAGTTCCCCTGCGTGGGCCTGAAGGATGGGCCTATCAAACATGTATACAGGCTGGGGATGACGAGGAAAAAGAGCGAACTTCAGGTCGATATTTTCTGCTACGTGGTAATCACGAACATGGAGACGGTCATGATAAACGGCGTTCCCGGGGATCCTGGGATACTAGATCTGACCGATGCCGTTCGGGAGTCCATCGAGAAGTGGAGCCCGGACGGATACACGTGGGAGAACGGGGACGTGGACGAGACAGAATCCGTCACCGTCAAGGCCGAGGACGACGGCAGGGTGCAGCGGAAGTCGTTCCGAATGAAGTGGCGAAAGGGGTGATGCGATGAAAGATCTCATTCTCGATAGAAGCCACAAGCGCGGCGATTCCGGAGACAAGGTCCGGCTGATCCAGGAATGGCTCTGCCTCCATGGTTTTTCCATTCCCGTCGACGGCGAGTTCGGCGCAGCAACCGACCTGGCGGTCAAACAGTTTCAGCAGAAAATGTCTTTGGCCGTCGATGGAGAGGTAGGAAACAATACATTCTCGATTCTTGTCCAGCCGATGGTCCGGGCAATAGAAAAAATGCAGGCGGTAAGAAGCCACACCTCGATTGGCAGCCTGGTCGCGGCCTACGCCATGCAACACTTGAGGCAGTCCCCCCGGGAAGTCGGCGGGCAGAACATGGGTCCCTGGGTGCGCTACTACACAGGGGGATACCAGGGCAAAGAGTACGCCTGGTGCGCGGGCTTCGTCTGCACGATCCTCCGCCAGGCCTGCGAGACGCTCGAGCTCGAGATGCCGGTCCCGTTCACGCTCTCCTGCGACACGCTCGCGATCGAGGCGAAAAAGGCAGGGCTGTTTGTGCCGGAAACCGAGGCACGGGGCAAGGCTCGCATCGGTTCACTCTTCCTCGTCCGGCGCACAGACAGCGACTGGACGCACGTCGGCATAGTCACGCAGGCCCAAGCCGACGCCGACGCATTCAGCACCATCGAGGGCAATACCAACGACAGCGGCGACCGCGAGGGATACGAGGTCTGCGAGCGGGCGCGTGGCTACGGGAAAAAGGATTTTATCGTCTGGCGGTAGTCGAGAAGTTAACAGTATTAAAACATGGAGGTGCCTATGGGTTTCTGGACAAAGGTTTTCGCATCCGGCGGGGAGCAGTCCTGGGGCAGGGTAGCCGCATCCCTGGCCCTGGCATTCTCCTGCTTCTGGGTGACACTCCTGGTCCTCAAGTTCACCAGCCCGGACCAGTACGAAAAGCTCTACCCCCTGGGCGCGTTCATCCTCTCTCTCGGCACCTTCGTCGGATCGCTCTACTGGATCAGCAAGCGCTACGAAACCATACAGAAGCAGGCAGAGAAAAAAGAAGAGGACCCAAAGCCATGATCCCCGTCATCACCATCACCCGCCTTGACAAGGGCGCCCGCTGGTCAGCCAGTGTGCATGGCAGCCCCATGGTTCATCTGGGCCGCACCGCCCAGGGCGCGCTCGAACAGGCACTGCCGCACGTAGCCGGCAGCGAGAAGGGAGCCGAACCATGCTCGAAAAAATAAAAACATACACTCCCTGGGTCATCACGGTAATCGCCCTGGCCTCTGCCCTGTACGGGTACTATCACCCAAAGCCGTCCCCGCAGGGTCAAAAGGAATTTGTCGCGGCAGAGGTTCCGAAGGAGTACAAGGCGGCCCCGAGGACGAAAGTCAAGACACAGGAGTGCCTCGTCACGGTTATTACGAAGACAGAGATTGTCATCCAGGAGAAGTGGCCGGATTGGTTCAAGCTGGACGACAACCTGCAGCTGACGGCGATCGGCATCGTTAAGCCGTACAAGGGCGAGACGGAGTGCGCATCGATCATCAACCTCCAGACCGGTGACAGCCGGATAGTCACGCGGCAGCTACCTGTCCCACTGTTCGGCTTCGAGAACACCTTCTACGTCGGCGGACTATACGGGGTGAACGGCGGATTCATGGTGAACGCCGGCTGGAACTTCGCGCGCGTCGGCAGCTTTTACCCGTCGGTCGGCCTGGCGTACGTGCAGAATGGCGACAAGAGCGCCGCGGTCGCAGGAGTGGGCGGGACGTTTATATTGAGCAAGTGAGGGTTTAATGCATACATCAATACCGGTCCAAAAAATTGCCTATAAACGGGTATCCGATTATGCCAGCCTCACGGCGGCCGTTGCAGCAATCGGCGCTACAGTCACGACCCTCATCATCGATACGGCCACAACCATTACCGCGGCAACCGTTATCCCCGCAAATATCACCATAATAGTGCTGCGCACCGGGTCCATAACCAAGGTGGCCGGCACGCTCACGATCAACGGCGCATTTTCGGCGGGATCGTATAAGGTATTTTACAGTTTTGCAACCGATGATGTGTCGTTCAGTGTCGGCAGTGTAGACCATGCACTGACGGAATGGTGGGGTGCGGTCGGAGATGATGCCACGGACTGCACCGTTGCCGTTCAGTGCGCCTTTGACTCCTACCCGGAGGTGCATTTTCTTAAGGGGACGTACAAGCTGAACTATAGCACCGCGTCGGCTATCTATATGAACAAGCCGCTGCGCTACTACCGGATCACCGGCAAGGGGCTCAGCACGATAATCAAGGGTTATAACTACCCCGCCGGGAAACATATATTCAAGCTCAACGAGGACTCGCTCGGCAATGTAGTCAATTCAGGTCCGGGTGCGTACAAGGCGTTTTTTGAGATGATGGGCTTTGACCTGTCCGACGCATCGAACAACGCCACGGCGTCTGTCATGAAAGTGAACACCGCGCCCGTTTATTGGCGGACCGTTTACCTGAACTCCGTGTATTACGGCATTGAGACCGTGAACTACTGCGACGGCATCGGCCTCTATAATGTGACCGCCAGCGGCACGGTCAAGGCTGGCGGGGCCATCTATTATCAGGGTAGTAATGGCGACAACCTGGTCATAAAGCAGTGTTATTCGATGGGCAACTATTACACTGCTTTTGTCAACCGCAGCTCCGGCGGTGTCATAGAGCAGTGCATGGGCAAAGTGCGGCTCTATAACACGCACGGCTCCAGCATTCGCAACCATCACCAGGAGGGGCTCACAAACGGCCACATGATTGAGATCAATAACTCAACGGTCACGATCGAAGATTCGTATTTGATGAATCAATATATAGCCCCCGGCACCTATTATCCAGTCTATATAAATGATGAATTGGGTACGAATTTGAGCGCGTCTCAGGTGACCCTACGAAACAATTTATTCCCGTTGAAGAATACAAATGGGCTGAATTACAGGGCCGCGGATATATATATCAAAGACCCATCGCCGACAACCACTATATTCTTGATTAATAATTTCTCAGGAATGTATCAGCAAAACTATTTCACCATGAACGGGAAGATGGGGATTACTGCACAGTCATCCGATGCGACTCTCAGTGCCTTGCTGCAGACTAACAAATCACTACTGTCCGGCGATATTGCTATCGGATATTTCAACGGTGCGTATCGAGTATTTCCAATATCAGGTCGGGTCGATTTTATGGCGTACTCAGCAGCAGCATCCATGAATGTGCCGACGGAATCGGGAGTGTATGTCGGCACGATACCGGCAGGAACAACCTATTATTATCGATGCGCAATTGTTAATTTGATGGGGTCGTCGGCAAAATCTACCGAGCGCAGTAAGTTGACAACCGCCAATAATGTATCAATACAAATACAGGTCAACGGGTCGCTGCCCTCGTCTATCATCAGGATATGGCGAGGCACCGCGCCTGATACCTATGACCGCTATGTGGACATCCCGACACCGGGTGGCTATGTCGTGTATCTCCACGATACCGGGGGCGCGGTGAGCGGATACGAATGGATCATTGCGGGCATACCCACTCCGCCGACCGTCAACACGTTATACGAGGGGACCATGTTTTTGGGCGGGAAACGAGAATTTAACGCAACGGCTGCTCCAACAGCGGGAACGTGGGCGGTCGGGGATCGTGCGATAAATTCTGCTCCCGCTGTTGGACAACCGAAAGCATGGTCCTATACTGGAACCTGGACCAGTGAAGGTAACCTGTAAGGAGATTACCCCATGGCAATCAAAAAAATAACCGCATCCTACAATACCGGTGCATCGCTCACCGTCACCGTAATCGACGATGAAACCGGGAATATTCTCGACGATACGGACGGCATATTCCGGGCCGAGGGTTTGGCCGCGGATATTCGCATGGCAATCCCGGAGCACCTCGTTGCCAATGGTTTCACCGCCGATATAAAGGGGCTGTACGAGCACTCCGAAAACCGTGTTCCCTGGCCCGATGGCGATAAAACACTGTTGTTCCGCAAGGTCGGATCGGATGACGTGATCTGGTCAGATCAAATGCGGACTGAGGCCGATACCGAGGTGCCGGTAGACACCAAGGAGATACTTGATAGACTCGGGGCTTTCACCGGCACCGGGGAAAACACTGTCCTTGGATTTTTCAAGGCGCAGCTAAAAAAAGACGCGGAGATCCCTTCCGACATCGGGGGCAGTTTCAATCCGGCAACGGACAGCCAAGAGGCGCTCCAGGAAAAGCTCGTGAATGGGGTAACTATTTCTACCGTCCAGGTTACGAACGGAGTGCTGACCACCGCCGTGACCGAAGGGAGCGAGGTCCTCTGGAAGCGCGGCGATGCGGACCGGCTGACCGTGAACTTGGGCTCAGCCTACGCCAAAGCGGGTTCGAAGTTCTATCTCTGCATCAAGGCAAACCAGACCGACAACAATACCGCGGCCATCGTGAATGCCGAATGCACGATCACGGACGCATCAAACGTGGTCGGGTATATCGACCTCACAGCCGCACAGATGGCCATGGGGGGCAAATACTATGCCGAGATCGAGCGGCGCGATGCCGACGGAGCCAGCAACCCCCGGACCTGCTGGGAAGCGGTCTGGAGGATCACCCAGGATACCAGACAATAGGAGGAAGTCATGTACATCGAATTCAAGGAGTCCGGGGAGAGCCCGGAGATCGGCGTGTTTACCAAGGGCGAGAAGCGGGAAGTATCGGACCTTCTCGGGCAGAGGTTCAAAGACCGCGGCCTTGCGAAGGCCGCGACGAAGACCAAGGCGGAAGCCGGGGAGGTGAAGGGCAATGGCAACGAATAAGACGTATGTGGCGATCGGCGAGGAGGCCGCGCGGGGCACGAAAGAGGCGACGACCGTTTCATTCCTCCCGCTCGTGGCTGTTCCGAAGATCAAGTTCGAGCCGAAGGACGAGGCCCGGAAACAGGTCCGGGGAGAGCAGAGCAGCCTGGGGGCTACAGCGATGCGCAGGTATCAGCGGGCCTGGTCCGGAGGACTGGAGATCGAGGGGTACTCCGAGGGCGGGACGGTCAAGGGCGGAATCGGCACCATCATAAAGCACTTCCTGGGCAAGATGGCCAGCGCGCAGAACGGGGTCACCGGGCAGTATCTCCACTTCGGCTACCCCGTGGCGGATCCTTTTGCCGCGGCAAACTTGGCAGGCAAAGCGCTTACCCTGAACGAGAACACGAACGAAGGCGACACTATGAAAAATTACCCCTGGGTGGGCGGCAGGGTCAAGGGTATTACTTTTGCCCAGGAGCCGGGACAGTCGCTCAAGATCACGCCTGACTTTTTCGGACAGTTCCGAGATGCGATCACGGCAGAGATCGGCTCGCCGGCGTTCCCGGCCGAGAACCTTCGCTTCGATGCCTCGCACTGCAAGCTCTACACCGGGACGATCACCCGCACCGGATCCGCCCCGGACTATACGCAATTTGCCTTCGGATCCGCGACCCTGATCAAACCGGACAAGCTCACGATTAAATTGGAGGACGGCAAGTCCGACGCTCTCCGCCTGGCCGGGGTCAACTATGCGGACAAAACCCGGATGGCCGGTCTCGTGAAAGCAACGCTGGAGATGACGATCGACCTGGAGGATCCTGCGTCCGGGTTCAGCTCCGTGGACGACTTCAACCTCTGGTACTCGGACATCACCAGCTATATAAATTTCTGCGCGGTCTGGGACACGGGCGTGCAGGCGGGCACGGGCGACAATCACATGCTGATCATCGATCTTCCGGTAATGGCACGGAAGGGCGGTGAGCCGGACCGGAGCCCGGACAAGGACCCTATGATCACGCTGGCGTACGAGTCGCTGCTGGATCTCACGACGACGCAGTATCCCTTCGGCATCGCGTTGAAGAATACGGGAGCGACTGTGTAGCAAGTCGCCGGCGATGCGACAAGGATCGCCGCAGAGGCGGCGTAATTAATTTAATCAGGAGGATCTATGGCAATAATCACTTTCGATAAAGATGACGTGATCGAGTACGTTCCTGTTTCCGAGCGGAACAGCGAAAACCCGACCGTTGTCTTGATGAAGCATGTGACCTTTGCAGTCGCGCAGAAATACCAGAAGATGATCGCGGCACAGGTCAAAGGCATGGGCGGGTTCAATCCGGAGAAGATCGCCGAGAACACCCGCATGATCCAGAAGAAGCAGTTCTGTGAGAACGTTATAGGCGTGAGGAACTTCTTTGTCAAGGGCCGAGAGATATCTACCTCCGCGGAGCTGTACGAGGCAGCGGACAGCAAACTGATCATCGAGCTGATCAACGCCATGGAAGACAGCGCCAGGCTGACGGAGGGTCAACTGAAAAATTTCGCGCAGGAGTCTGGTACAGCTTCAGGCGAGGAAAAGGCGAGCTGAGCTTCGACTGCCTGAGCTGTTCAGACTCCGACAAGGATCTGCGCAACTGCCACAACTGGAAGGGTCTCGAGGAGACAGCGTTCGTCTTTGGCGAGATGGACCCCTTTGAAAAGGACGAGACGATCACTGCTTTGAAAGAGGCCCGGGCCGCGAAGACGGCAACGCTCCACGGAGTCCGGCTGTTCGAGTGCCCGGTGGGCTGGATATCTCAGGAGACGCACGAGATCATGCGGGCGATATTCCTGGTCGAACAGACCGGCAGGCTGCTCTGGCCGGGCGAGTGGGCGGACCAGCCTGCATGGCTGGTGCAGGCTTTCGAGATATACGGGAGCCTGAAGGCGGAATGGCACAGGCCGAAGGAAGAGGCGAATGAGCAGAAAAAACGTTGACATCGTCATAAGCGCCGTCGACCAGTTCACCGATACCCTGACCAAGGCTACCGCTGCCCTGGCGTCCCTCTACGGGGTGTATAAGCTGGGCGAGGAGGCAGTGGCCCAGGCCCAGGAGCAGGAGAACGCCGAGGCGAAGTTGGCCATTGCCCTGGGGAAAACGTCCCAGGCGCTCCTGGAACATGCCGGCGCCATGCAGCAGAGCACGAAGTTCGGCGACGACATGGTGATACAGTCTTATGCCGCGGTTGCAGCGTTCATCAAGAACGAGGAGCAGATAAAGAAGGTGACTGCGGCCGCGGCGGACTTTGCCACGGCTTACGGCATGGACCTTGTCTCTGCCTCTGAGATGCTTACGAAGTCGATCGCCTCGAACAGCAACATGCTGGGCAGGTACGGCATGGAGGTTACCGGCGCGGCAGGATCAGCCGAACGGCTTAATTCCGTCCTGGATCAGATCAACCAGCGTTTCGGCGGCCAGGCCGCGGCCCAGGCCCAAACGTTCAGCGGCTCGGTTGTGCGGCTCAAAAACGCCTGGGGAGATCTCCTCGAGGTGTTCGGGAATGTGATCGTCCGGAACCCGGCGGTGATCAAGACGATAGAGATACTGACAGGGGGGATGTTCTCGCTCGGGGCTTCTGCGAACGAAAGCAAAACGTACCTGCGGGAATTGGTGCGGGACGGACTGGCGTTTGTCATTGACGTCGTCGGGAAAGGCATCGGAGTTGTGGGCGCCTTCCATATGGCCTGGGAGATGATGAAGGTCGGGGTCACGTCTATCGTGGGCGTTATCATCGAGGGACTTCGTTTCTTTTACACCGTCATGACGGACACGGTCCTCGCTCCCTTTAACCTTCTTTTCGATGCCCTGGTCAAGATCGACGCCATCGGAAGCAATCCCCTGAAGAACATGAAGCAGGGGCTTGATGACCTTGCGGGCGCAGCCTGGGAAAACAGAGATGCAATGCTGGCCCACGCGGACCAGGTCTATAACAAATATGATACGGTCACGCAATCGATCTATGAGATGGCAGAGGCCGTCCGGAACACCGACGTTTCCCAGGAGACGGAGGCAGGCGGGGTAGACCCGATCGCTGCCTTCGAGGCGGAAAGTGAGATCCGGCTGGAGCTCCTGACCGCGCGGTACGAGGCGGAGCGGGAGCTGGCAGCCGAGAACGACGCGCTGAGCGAAGAGGCGCAGCTGGCATCGCTTGCCGTGTTCGACATGCAGCAGATGCAGTCCTATGAGAAGTTTGCCGCGACGACCAGGAGCAAGGCCGAGCTGGAGTACCTGGTGGAAACGCAGAAGCTCCAGCGCCAGGCGTTCATCGTGGCGCAGCAGATGCAGCTTGAGCGTATCCGGGCGCAGGCAGGCATGCAGGCGCTCAGCAACGTGATGGCCTACAGCCAGTACATGTACCAGCAGGGCGGGGACCACGCCCGGAAGTACTTCTCCATGTACAAGGCGGCTGCTACCGCCCAGGCCCTGATCAAAACCTACGAATCGGCCACCAGCGCGTACAGCGCCATGGCAGGAATCCCCTATGTCGGCCCGATTCTGGGTGCCCTTGCGGCGGCCGCGGCAGTGGCGGCGGGTCTGGCGCAGGTAAGCAAGATACGGTCAATGTCCATGGACGGCGGTGCAGGCGGAGGCGGGAACCCCTACGGCACAATGACCCAGCCCACAGCGGCCCCGCCGACCGCAGCCTTCCCGGAAACGGGCGGGGAGGTGCCGTCCCTGGGCGGCACCCAGAACCAGCCCGCCGGTCCGACCCAGGTGTTCGTGACCGTGAACAGTCCGCTGGCCACGGAGAACTGGGACCAGATCGCCGAGAAGCATATCGTTCCCGCCATAAACAACGGCGGCACCCGCGGGGTGCAGCTGAACCAGAATGTCGTAGCAGCCCAGTAAAGGAGCGCCATGTCCTGGTCACCTGTAGTTTTCTATTACGATCACGGCCTGTCCGGACTGACGGCAACCTATGCTCACGCCAGTTATCCCGTCGCCAACATCCTCGACAGGGTAGACGGCACCATGTGGAAATCAACAGCCACGGCCACTCAATACATCACTTTTGATGCGGGAGTCGGCGTCACCATCAGTCCGGATTACCTCCTCATATCGAATCACAACCTCAAGACGGCCGGGGCCACGATCGTCCTGCAGTACTCGACGGACAATTTCGCAGCTGACATTAACGACATCTTTACAGCCTATGCCCCGGCGACCGACACGACCCAACTCAAGACTTTTACCACCCAGGCAAAGAGGTACTGGCGGCTTAAGATCACCGGGGCGACGGTCAATCCCTATATAGGCCTGTGCTGGTGGGGGCCGAAGACGGCACTGGACTATGCCGACAGCATCACTCCCTACGACGAGGAGATCAAGGCCAATGTGAACATCGGGGAGACCGGCTTTGTGCAGGGGATTCACACGAAGTACACCGAGAGGCAGCTGGACATCAAGTTCGAGGACATGGACAGCACCCTGACCGCCAAACTCATCGCCTGGCGGGATGCTGTCGGCATGGGCCTGTTCGGGGTCCAGTGGGAGCCCGGGGACCACAGCACCGACATATGGATGATGCGCCGGGCCAAAGGGAAATATGACGCCCCCTTGAAGCAGGGAGGGCTGTACGTTGATAACAAGCTGGCACTCGTGGGCCGGAAGGAATAACGTCGACAATGATAACATTCCCCGCTAAATTCGAGGCAGAGCTGCAGAAGCAGCCCAATAGTCCGGCATTCATCGTTAAAATGACGAGCACGGGAACGATCTCCCACGAGGAAACGCTGCAGGCGGACTGGAATGCTTCCCCGGACAAGAGCTCCGATATCGACCTGACGACCAGCGCGGGGGATATCCTGCTGCCGGCGTACGTTCTGTCACAGGTCACGTCTAATGGGGAGGTGACGATCCACGGATTCTATGGTGAGAGGATATGTCAAAAGTTCAAGACCGGAAATACCGCATCAGGGCCGTCTGTTGCAAAGTTCACTTTTAAAGCCAGATACCCTCTCGGCGCCGGGACGCTCCCCGTGTCGTTCTCAATTTTTGCGCACAACGCGGGTACGAACCACCCTAACTTCAGCGCAATGATAGGGAATTGGCAGACCAATGTTACCCTGCCGGCCACTGCGCAGGTATTTACTGTCGTCGCCCCTACCGCCATCGTTCTTTCCGCGAACACGTATTACTGGGTCACCGCGTCGCCGGACTATTACACTGATGTAGAGATGGCGTTCTCGTGGCAGACGACAAACCCCTATGCTGACGGTTTCGCTGTTGTCAATTATGACGATTATACCTCATTTAGTGATTACGCGTCGAACGATTTTTATTTTAAACTCGAAGGGTACTACTCGAATAAATATCTGGTGACTGCGAACATGGACCTGGGGAGCACCCCCGCAGATCCGGGAGAGTGGCGGTTCTCCACGCTTCTGCCGTCTGCCACCGCCGTTGTTTTTATTGCGTGGTCTTCGGCGACCGGGGCCTTTGCCGGAGAAGAGACGGCGCTGGGTACCGTGACCGATGGGCAGGCCATCAGCGACCTCAAGCGTTACTATCGGGTGAAGGCTACCCTGACAACGACGGGCCAGTACACGCCCTCTGTCCGGTCGATCATGGCCTATTTCCCCATATACCTGTCCGTAGCCGATCATCCAAGGTTCGGGTATGAGCCGTCTGTCTCCGATGTGTCCACGCTTCAGACCACGATCGATATGTTCAGGGCGTCAACGATCGGGCAGGTGTCGGTCAAGCTTGCCCTGACCAAACAGATCTCGAACTATCTTAAGAGCGAGTACCCGAAGAACAAGGAAGTCCGGGTACTGATGGGCTTCATTGCGGACGGGTTCGCGGAGGCGGATTTTGTGAATTACTATCGGGGCATGGTCAGCGACTGGTCGTTGAGCAACAAGGACGAGGTGACCTTGAAGCTGCGCGATTTTCACGGATCGTGGCAGGATGTCATGGTGCCGGCAAAATGGCAGACCGTATCCGACGACGTGACCTTCACCGCGCAGCATCACACCGACACGATCATAAGCCTTGCCAAGGGATACATCGGGACAGCGGACCGGTATCTTGACCAGGACAGCATAAACACGGTAAAGATTGCCACGGACGGATGGACCATTACGCGCACCCTGACAGGCAAAACGTTCGACGCAAAGGCGCTCATGGAGGAGCTCCGGATCCTGCTGGGGGCGTTTTTCATCCCGAACGCAGACGGCAAGGTGAAGCTCAAGAGGTGGGACGCGTCCGAGGCGGCGATCCTAGATCTGACCGAAACCGAGATCCAGGACCTGACATATCAGAGCAATGCCGATAACCTCATAAACAAGACGTATATATATTTTAACCACGACGGAACGACCGGAACGGACCAGAAGAACTTTGCCGCTCTGGACATAAACACTGACTCCACGAGCCAGAGCAACTGGGGAGAGACCAAAACCAAGGAGGTTAAGGACTACTGGACCAAGACGGCGCAGGCAAGCCAGCTGGCCGACCTGTCGAATAAGATCATCGCCCGGTTCAAGAACATCCCCGACATTCTCCAGTTCTCCCTGGATCTGCGGTTCATGGCGTTGGAGGTTGGGGACATGGTCAGCATTACCCACCGCCGGGTCCCGTCTACGGACCTGACCGGGATCAGCGGGGTCAAGTACCAGGTCGTGAACAAGGACCTGGACTTCAAAAAGGACCGAGTGAAGTTGAAGGTTTTGCGGGCGTCATGAGCTCTCTGAAAATAGTCGGGCAGGCATGGTGTTTTTGTGTTATACTCTTGCGAATATGATGTGAGGAGGGAGACTATGCTTGAGTTTATCATCGCATTCTGGTTTATTTCGCTGGTAGCAACATCTTATGAGCAGGGGGAGGCCAACCCGCTGACCCCGGAGCAGATCGCCGAGATCGCCCAGGCAGAGCAGCAGCAGTGTGAGCAGGGGGGGTACCTGGACACGATTGAGCGAGTGAGGAAGTGCAGATAGAATTTGACCTTGTACAGTTTTTGTGTTACTATCCCGCCTGATTTTTGATCTTCCCGCAGGATTTTTAATCTTGCCATCATTAAAAATCAATAACTTACGCGCAGGCAGACTACTTCGAATCCGCAGGTCGCAGGTTCGACTCCTGCCGGGCGCACCAAAAATTAAAATAAAAACAATAGATTAGCGCCGGTCAATCACTGACCGGCTCTTTTTGTTTATCGGGCTGTACAGGTATCGTGCCGGAAAGGGCCTTTCCCGGGCTTGGCTGCAGAGTTGATGGCGGTCTCATCCTGTCGATGGCCCCGGTGGTCTGTGCCAGGAACAGAGGCATGACCGTGGCATATATTTGGGTGGTCGATATACTGGCATGTCCCATTATCAGCTGGATATTGGCTATGTCCTCGCCGTCGGACAGTGCCCAAGTGGCGAAGCTGTGCCGGAGCATGTGGGACGTTATCTTTACCCCACTGTTCAGGGAGGCGTTGTCGTAGGCTTTCCGGGTGCTGATGACTCCGTGAAAAATATAGGGGCCGTCCTTGAATTGCTCGAGTGCAGCCATGGTTTCGAGTGCCCATGCGTTCAGCGTGATGACGATATCCTCTGTGGTCTTTTTCCTCTTGTAAGTGATCAGTCCGAATTCCTTGACATAGTTTTTGTCCCAGCGGAGCTTTCCCAGATCGCTATCTGCGATGCTGGTGCAGAGGGACAGGATGGCCCGGTACCGGTTGAGGGGCTTGTCGATGTGCGGGAGCCAGGCTGCGATCTGGTCCGGGGTGGCGTACTTCGGGAGAGACTTCGGGCACCTGAGCAGCTTGACCTTTACGGGGACCTTATAGATCATGCCGTTGTCGACCGCCCGGTTGAGCATGGCGCGAAGGCACTGAAGCCGAAGGTTGATGGTACGGGGATGATAGGGCGCGGGGACCTCCTCGTCCTGTTCGTTTTTCACGGTCCAGTTCTTGAGCTTGCCGACAAAATCCTCGAGGTGCTTTTTGTTCAGATCGTTTGTTCGCAGGTGCTCAAAGGAGGGGCGCAGAAAATTTTCTATATAGAGCTTGTCGTCCCGGAGGGTGCGGGGATCTTTGTTGTTTTTGCTGTATTCCAGGTATTCGTCGAAAAGGTCCTTTAGCGGAGGGTTCAGTTTTTTGTTCTTCTCGGGCAGGCCGAGGAGATCCCAGCGCTCGGCGCCGTTGTAGTCTTTGGCGATCTCTTCGGCCAGATCCCGGTCCCTGGTCTTGAGGCTGGTCCGTTTCTCTTTGTCGGGGTTTGCAGGATCGGGATAGCAGATGTACATCCAGCCGTTCCGCTCGACGATGTACGCCATGAACTATCTGGAGGCCTCGCCCTGGATGGCGTGCTTGAAGTCTTCGGGGGACTTGAGGTTCTTGATCTTGACGGAGCTGCCGCCGGAGCCTACGACGGTGACGGTGCCGAGATCGGAGAAGGACTGGCTGACGTTGACGGCTTCGATCTTGCCGAGGAGCAGCTCGAAGTTGTTTTTGGTGGACCATCCGGTACGGATGATGACGCGCTTGTTGGTGACGACAAAGGAGGAGCTGCGGAATTCTATGATCTTGACAACGAACCAGGCTAGGGCAGCCATGAACGGCCAGGCAACGCCGCGAGGGCCGGTGAGAATTGTCGAGGTGATGAAGAGGATGACCGCGGCCGGGACGAGCATAAGCCAGTGCTGCCGGCCTTGATAGACGATCTGTTCTCCTGCGAGTAATTTGTACGACATGACTTCCTCCCTTTCGACCCCTGTCTGGATTTGGACTCCCTGCCTTCGACTCCCCTAAAAATACCCCGATCTAAAAATTCCAGCATGATATAATAATCCCTGATTCGTATACTTCTAGCTGGAGGGAATCATGAAATTATCTGCAACTGTTTTCGAGATAAATGCTTTTCAGAAAAAAATCAGGCCCGGCCCGGCTGCAGCGCCGCTTGCTCAGCCCTGTAGTGAGTGCCCGTATAAAATGCTTGTTGACCTGGTGGGCGAAACCCGGAAGGCGATACGGGCTCCGCATGAAGATCATTCGATCTAGCCTACCTTCTTTTTCTGTTCCCGTTTTTTCTTCTTGAGTATGGGGGCCAGGCGCGGAACCTTCTGGACCATCTGTTCCATGGTGGCCT
>Ga0209416_1001028_pt1 | contig 22127 bp, 21 predicted proteins | sample RifGroF1_FD_184001 | JGI IMG/M metagenome (GOLD analysis project Ga0209416, IMG submission 184001) | Groundwater microbial communities from Rifle, Colorado, USA - Groundwater F1 (SPAdes) (version 2) | ecosystem: Environmental > Aquatic > Deep subsurface > Groundwater | place: Rifle, Colorado...
ATTCGCCTTTTATGGTCGCAAGATAAAAGGGTGAAAAAACAGTTACGCTTGGGCAATAAGTTTCAAGAAGTTTCTAAATTTCCCCCCGTTACCCGCGACATTTCGTTTATAGTCGATAAAAAATTTGTTCCCAACGATTATTTTGATTTGATAAGGGATTTGGGTGGCAATTTGGTGGAAGAAGTGCGGCTTCTGGATAAATATTCTAATCCGAAAAAATTTGGAAACGATAAATTAAGCTACACATATCGCATTATATATAGAAAGAGCGACAGAACTCTTTTATCGTCCGAAGTGGATAAAATTCAGAAAAAAATTTACAATAAAACTGCCCAAAGATTTAACGCGGAATTAAGATAATAAAAATGGCGAAAAAAATAATCAAAAAAATTCAATCAGCTAATAATAATTATACCGCCAAAGATATTTATGTTTTGGAGGGGCTTGAACCGGTGAGAAAACGGCCCGGAATGTATATCGGCTCAACGGGCGTTGACGGCTTGCATCATTTAATTTGGGAAGTGGTTGATAACTCTATCGATGAAGCAATAGCCGGTTACGCCAAAAATATTGATGTTGTTATTATGTCCGGCAATAAAGTAAAGGTAATTGATGATGGCCGCGGCATTCCGGTTGAAACGCATAAGCAAACCAAAAAATCTGCCCTTGAGACCGTTATGACAACGCTTCATGCCGGTGGCAAATTTGGTGGCCAGTCGTATAAAGTATCCGGCGGGCTTCATGGCGTCGGCGTTTCAGTTGTTAACGCTCTTTCCAAATGGCTGAAAGCCGAAGTTTGCCGCGACGGCTATGTTTGGGCCCAAGAGTACGAACGAGGCAAGGCCATTACCAAAGTTAAAAAAGTTGGAAAATGTCCCCCTGCGGGGGATGTCCCGAAGGGACACAAAAAAACCGGTACCACTGTAACTTTCGATCCGGATCCGGAGGTATTTAAAGAAATTACTTTTGATTCCAAAAGAATTTTAGACCACTTAAGAGAACAAGCATATTTAACCAAAGGGGTAAAAATTATTTTTAGCGACGAAAGATCGGAACCTCACGCTTCCTATACTTTTTATTTTGACGGAGGGTTGATATCTTTTGTTAAATTTTTGGTTCATGACGAAAAACCGATTCACGACAATATTTTTTACATTTCAAAAACCGTTGAAGATATTTTAGTTGAAACCGCTTTTCAATATACCGAAGACATCCAGCCGGAAGAATTAAGTTTTGCCAATAATATCCATACCGGAGAAGGTGGCATGCATTTAACCGGCTTTAGAACGGCATTAACGAGAACGCTAAATGATTACGCCAGAAAAAATGGTTATATTAAAGAATCTGAAGAAAATTTGACCGGCGATGATGTCAGAGAGGGGCTTTCGGTGGTTCTCTCCGTAAAATTACGAGAACCGCAATTTGAAGGCCAAACCAAAGCCCGGCTGGGTAATCCGGAAGCCCGAACTGCCGTGGAAGCGGCGATAGGCGACAGTTTAGGCGAATGGCTTGAAAAAAATCCAGCCGATGCCAGAAAAATTTTGGAAAAAACGATTTTGGCGTCAAAAGCCAGAAAAGCGGCCAAAGCGGCGCGGGAAACGGTTTTGAGAAAAGGTATTATGGAAGGATTGGCTTTGCCGGGAAAACTGGCCGATTGCTCCAGCAACGATTCGGCCGAAACAGAATTGTTCATAGTGGAAGGCGACAGCGCCGGCGGCTCGGCGAAACAGGGACGCGATCGGAAATTTCAGGCGATTCTGCCGCTGCGCGGAAAAATTTTGAATGTCGAAAAGGCGCGGATTGATAAGATTTTGGCGTTTAAGGAAATTCGGGCGTTGGTTATCGCGCTGGGGACCGCTATCGCCGAAGAGTTTGATATTTCCAAGCTCCGCTACGGCCGGATTATTATCATGACCGACGCCGATGTCGACGGCGCTCACATCAGGACTTTGCTTCTAACTTTATTTTTCCGCTACTTTCCCGAACTGGTGAATAACGGACACATTTTTGTCGCCGAGCCGCCGCTTTACAAAATTTCCAGCGGCAAAAGATCGGAATACGCCTACACCGACGAAGACAAGGCGGAAATTTTGGAAGAGTTTAAAAAGGAAAAAATGTTAAATCCGAATATTCAGCGCTATAAGGGTTTGGGCGAAATGAATCCTGATCAATTGTGGGACACTACAATGAATCCTGAAAACAGGTCAATGAAACAAATCACCGTTGAAGACGCCGAAAAGGCCAATAAAATTTTTGATATCCTTATGGGTGACGAAGTGGCCCCCCGCAAGCGCTTTATCCAGATGCACGCCAAAACCGTCAAAAACCTTGACATTTAATTTTTTGTTTGGTACTCTATCGAATAGAGGCCTGCGGGCTTTTTAAAATTACCTAAATTTATGAGTCGCTTTGAACAAGTAAAAAATTATTTTAAGGAAGTCAAAATTGAAATGGGCAAGGTCAATTGGCCGTCCAAAAATACCACCATAAATTATACTTTGGTGGTTATCGGGGCTTCCGCCGCGGTGGCGGTGTTTTTGGGCGCTCTGGATTATTTTTTCGGCCTCGGCCTTAATTTTTTCCTATTTAGATAAAATATGGCAAAACAGCAATCACAAGGAAGAAACTGGTATGTGCTTCACACTTATTCCGGTTATGAAGACGCGGTGGCGCGCAACCTGAAACAAAGAATCGAATCTCTCGATATGCAGGATAAGATTTTCAGCGTTTTGGTTCCCAAGGAGAAAAAAATCAGAATCAAGAACGGCAAGAGGCGGACTATTGAAGAAAAAATTTATCCGGGCTATGTTTTGGTGGAAATGATTGTGACCGATGATTCCTGGTATGTGGTGCGGAATACGCCGCGCGTTACCGGTTTTATCGGTTCGGGCACGGTGCCGATTCCCGTTTCTCTCGAAGAAATAAAAGATCTCCAAAAAAGAATGGGGGGGACAGAGTCAAAATACACCATTGAATTTTCGGTGGGCGATCCGGTGAAAATAATTGATGGGCCGTTTAAGGATTTCGACGGCAAAGTCAATGAAGTTGACGAAAACCGCGGCAAGGTTAAAGTGCTGATTTCAATGTTCGGTCGCGAGACGGCGGTGGAACTTGACTCTCTTCAAATAAAGAAGTTATAACGAGGGCAAAGAAATTTATGGCAAAAAAGATAAAAACAATCGTAAAAATTCAAATTCCCGCCGGAGCGGCAACGGCTCAGCCGCCGGTTGGCACCGCCTTGGGCCCGCACGGGCTTAATATCGGCGAGTTTGTCAGCAAGTTTAATGTGGCGACCAAGGAAATGGCTGGCGATATTATTCCGGTTGAGGTTACGGTTTACGAAGACCGGACTTTTGATATGAGATTTAAGACATCGCCGGCGGCGTCTCTGTTAAAAAAGGCGGCCGGCATTGAAAAAGCCAGCGCCAACCCTAAAAAAATCAAAGTCGGCAAAGTTACCATGGCGCAAATTCGCGAAATCGCCGAAAAAAAATTGGTTGATTTGAACGCCAATGATATCGCGGCGGCCGAAAAAATCATCATGGGCACCGCGCGATCAATGGGCATCGAAGTAGAGAAGTAAAAATAACAAAACCCACCCAAACCCTTCCTGATTAGGGGAGGTTAGGAGGGGTTTTTATTATCACAAAATTTGTGTTATTTTGGAAGTATATGAAATATGAATCAATTATAGGATTAGAAGTCCATATCGAACTAAAAACGAAAACAAAAATGTTCTGCGCCTGCAAGAATGATCCGGATGAACGGCATCCGAATGTTAATATTTGTCCGATCTGCACCGGCCAGCCGGGAACTTTGCCGGTCATCAACAGAAGCGCGGTTAACGCAGTGATTAAAGTCGGTTTGGCGCTTAAAAGCAAAATAAATGAAATCACCAAATGGGACAGAAAAAACTATTTCTATCCCGACTTGCCGAAAGGATATCAAATTTCGCAATACGATTATCCGATCTGTTTGGGTGGAGAATTAACCATTCCTAATTCCGCAAAAAAAATAAGTATAACCCGAGTGCACCTTGAAGAAGACACCGGCCGGCTGGCTCATTTCGGCCATATCGGCCATTCTCTCGTTGATTTTAATCGGGCGGGTGTGCCTTTAATGGAACTGGTAACCGAGCCCGATATGACTTCCGGAGAAGAGGCCGGCGCTTTTGCGCAGGAATTGCATTTGCTGTTGCGCTATTTGGGGGTCTCCGACGCCGATATGGAAAAGGGGCAGATGCGCATTGAAGCCAACCTTTCGTTGAAATCGGTTGGCGCCAAAGAATTAGGTGTTAAAGTTGAAGTTAAAAATTTAAATTCTTTTAAAGCGGTTCGCGACGCCATTGACTATGAAATAAAACGGCAGACAGGAATTCTTGAAAATGGCGAAAAAATTATTCAGCAAACTCGCGGCTGGAATGAAACAAAAGGGGAGACGGTATTGCAAAGAATCAAGGAAGAGTCGCACGACTATCGGTATTTTCCGGAACCGGATTTACCGCCCTTAAATACCAATATGGAAATGATTAAAGAAATTGAAACCGGATTGCCGGAATTGCCTGGCGATAAAAGAAAGCGACTTAAATCGGAATATGGCTTAGCCGACGAGCAAATTAATATCTTGGTTAATAATGAAAAATTGGCCGGATTTTTTGAAGATGTTGTCAGTGAATTGCAGGAATTGGAAATAGGTGAAAAAAAACAACTTACAACCTTGTCGGCCAATTATATTTTGGGCGATTTTTTGGGGCTTTTAAATGAGGCGTCGGCCGAAGTTGATGATGTGAAAATAGACGCTGAGAATTTTGCCGAGTTAATGAGTTTAATTCATAAAGGAACCATTACCACGCGGGCCGCCAAAGATGTTCTTAAAGAAATGTGGGCTACCGGCAAAGATCCCAATACCATAGTCGGTGAAAAAGATCTAAGGCAAACTCAAGACACCGGAGAAATTGAGAAAGCGGTTTCAAAAGTGATCAGTGAAAATCAAACGGCGGTTGCCGATTACAAAAAAGGCAAGGAAATAGCTTTGCAGTTTTTGCTTGGACAAGTGATGGCCGCCACTCGCGGCAAGGCCAGCCCAGAAATAATTGCGGAGATTTTAAAAAGGTTGCTCAACTAACCAAAAATTAGTTTTTGGTTAGTCACTTAGAAATTCTTTGATTATTTTTTTGGCTTGTTTAAAATCCGCAACCCAGCGGATTTTTTTGTCGCGGGTAAACCAAGTCATTTGGCGCTTGGCGTAATTCTCTATCTCTTTCTGCAATTTTTTTATCATTTCGTCATAGGACAATTTGTTTTGGAGATAATAGGCGATGTAGCGGTATTCAAGGCCGAAGTCCTCAAGCCGTTTCCAGCTCAAGCCGGACTTTTTAAGATTTATCACTTCTTTCACCATTCCCATTTTGAATCGTTTCAGAAGCCGGGTTTTTATTGATTCTTTCAGTTCTCTTGACCCGCGCTTGACGCCGATTATCAGCGCTTCGTATTTCGGCGCCGATTTTAATTCCGGCACTTTTTTTCCTGATTTGATTATTATTTCCAGCGCCCTGATTAAACGGCGGCGGTTATTTTTATCTATATTTTTGGCCCGGCGCGGGTCAAATTTTTTTAACTGATTGAATAATTCTTTAGTAGATTTTTTTTCCAAAATAGCTCTTAGTTTCGCGTCCGGTTTTACTTCCGGAATGGAAATATTTTCCGTTATTGCCTGAATATAAAAGCCGGCGCCGCCGCAAATGATAGGGATTTTTTTATCGGTGATAATTTTTTTAATCGCCTTTTCCGCCAGCCGTTTGTATTGGGCGGCGGCAAATTGCTTTTTGGGATTAGCAACATCCAAGAGGTGGTGGGGGATTCTCGCCATTTCTTTTTTGGTGATTTTTCCGGCGCCGATATCCATTCCTTTATATACCTGCCGCGAATCGGCGGAAATAATCTCGCCATGAAATTTTCGAGCCAGTTTAACAGCCAACGCGCTTTTCCCGGAAGCTGTCGGCCCGGCAATAACGATAACTTTTTGTTTCATATTTTTAAAACAATTTTCTATCTGTAAAAACAACTGGATATCATTTTCCTCGCGCGCCCACTTAAAAACAATTTCCTATTCATTCTCTCGCTTCTCTCGTTCGCCCCAGCGTGGCGAACGAGGGCGAAAGCGCTCGCTCTCTGTATCAATGTATTAATACATTGATACAGAACCATGCCCGCTCGCGCTCACAGCCCGCTCGATAACAAATAGGAAATTGTTTCAGTTATTTTTCTATATTTTACTTTCAATTTCCTTATTAATTTTTTCAATGAATTTTTTCAAGTCAATCGCGCCGAGATCGCCCTTGCCTCTTTCACGAACCGCGACCGAATCGTTCTTTTCTTCTTTTTCTCCAACCACTAAAATATAAGGAATTTTTTCAATTTCAGAATTTCGTATTTTCTTGCCGATGGTTTCGTTGGCGCCGTCTATTTCGGCGCGGATATTTTTTCGCGCCAATTCGGCGCGGATATTTTCCGCGTATTTTTCATATTGTTCGCTAATGGACAAGATTTTTACTTGAACGGGGGAGAGCCAAACCGGCAAAGCGCCCTGATAATTTTCCACCAGAATTCCGATGAATCTTTCGAACGATCCGAAAACGGCGCGATGAATCACCACTGGTTTTTCTTTTTCTCCTTTCTGATTGGCGAAACTTAAATTAAACTTTTCCGCCATATTGAAATCGACTTGAATGGTGCCCAGTTGCCATGAGCGGCCCAAGGAGTCCTTCACATGGATTTCTATTTTGGGGCCGTAAAACGCGCCCTCCTTCGGTTGAATTTCATATTTTATTTTATTTTGTTTCAGCGCTTCGGCTAAGGCGTCTTCGGCCTTGTCCCACAATTTTTTGTCGCCCATGGCTTCATCCGGCCGCGTGGCCAAAAAATAACTGGTTTTGAAATTAAATATCTTGTAAAAATTATCGATCAAAACAATCAGTTGATTTATTTCTTCAACCAAGTTGTTGATGCCGGTGTAAATATGGGCGTCATCCATGGTGATTTGCCGCACTCTGAAAAGACCGTTCAATACGCCGGAGAGTTCTTTTCGGTGAAGCCGTCCGATTTCAGAGAATTTCAATGGCAAATCGCGCCAGCTTCTGGTTTTAGTTCCGTAAACAATGGCGCTTTCCGGGCAGTTCATCGGTTTCAAAACAAAAGTTTGGTCATCAACTTTCAAAGTGAACATTAAGTCCTTATAGAATTGAAAATGGCCCGATTTTTCAAATAAATCCTTTCTGACCATTATCGGGGTGGAAATTTCTTGGTAATTCTGACTGTCGAGCGCTTCGCGGATGGCTTTTTCCAGTTCTCTGAAAACCGCCATTCCTTTAGGATGCCAAAAAGGCGCGCCCGGAGCGATGTCATGAAACGAATACAAATCCAACTGAACGCCCAGATCCTGATGGCTTAATAACTTTTCCGTTTCTTTTTTATTATTAGTCATTTTTATTTAAATTTTTTGAGGGGGAAATTCGCGGACAGCGTCGCAGATGATGCTCAAAGTTCCGTTGCGTTGCGATACCTTGCCCTGAACGATAATAATATTGTCTTCGCGCCAGATGTCGGGATTTTTTTCCAGCATGTCCGGGAACACCACCACTTCTATCTTATTAGCCCAATCTTCAAGTTTTGTAAAGAGCATTAATTTTCCGTTCTTGGTCACGAATTTCTGGATGCCGGAAATTAATCCTCCAATGGCGATTTTTTGCCCGACCAGCGCAGGTTTGATTTTTTGAATCAGTAGAGATTTCTTTTCCATGATATCTCTGTAATCCTGCATAGGATGTTCGGAAGTGTAAAGCCCCAAAAATTCTTTTTCCCACGCCAGCTTCTCTTTTTTTGCCGCCGCTTCGGCGTTTTGCAATTTTAACGGGGCGGTTGTGGAGTATGATTCAAACAAGCCCGCTTGCGGCGAAGCGTTATTTTTATGAGTGTCCCGCAGGTAGCGCAAAATCTCCTCAATATTATTGTTCAGCATCCGCCTTTCGCCAAAAGTATCCATGGCGCCGCATTTTATAAGCGCCTCCAATGACTTTTTATTCACATCGGAAGAAGAAATTCTTTCGAGAAAATTTTGAAGATCGCCAAATCCGCCGTTCTTTTCTCTTTCTTCGATTATGCCGGCAATGGCGTTGCCGCTTAAATTTTTTACGGCGGAAAATCCAAATCTTATTTTTTCTCCTTCATTTTTTATAAGAGTGAAATTTTCCAAGCTTTCGTTTATATCCGGAGATAAAATATCGATGCCCATTTTTTTGGCTTCGGCCATTAAAATGGCGACGCGATCCATGTCAAAACTTTCCGCGTTCAGCAGAGAGGTCATAAATTCAGACGGATAATTAGATTTCAGATATGCCGTCTGGTAGGCGATAAGGGCGTAGCAGGCGGCGTGCGACCGGTTGAAGCCGTAGCGGGCGAACGGTTCTATAAAATGCCAGATTCGTTCCGCGGTTACGGCGCCGATGCCGTTATCCATCAATCCTTTTATAAATTTTTCGGATTGTTCATCGAGAAGTTTTTTGATTTTTTTGCCTACCGCCTTTCTCAAGACATCGGCTTCCGAAAGGGAAAACCCTGCCATCTGATTAGCGATTTTAATCACCTGTTCTTGATAGATAGCCACTCCATAGGTGCTTTCCAAGATCGGTTTTAATTTCGGATGAAGATATTCAACTCTTTCCAATCCATTTTTTCGCGCGATGTAAGTCGGAATAAATTCCATCGGCCCGGGGCGGAACGCCGCCACCATGACGATAATATCTTCCAAGTCTGTCGGTTTCAATTCTTTAAGGTATCGGCGCATTCCAGCCGATTCCAATTGAAATACGCCGGTAGTGTCGGCTTTTTTCAGAAGTTCAAAGGTTTTTTCGTCGTTGAGCGGGATATTGTAAATATCTATTTTTTCACCGTAATTTTTTTCTATAAGTTCCAATGTTTTTTCAATTGTGGTCAGGTTTCGCAAACCCAAGATGTCCATTTTCAAAAGCCCCAGCGCTTCAACCGAACGCATATCGTATTGGGTTACCAACGCCTGTTCTTCCTTTTTGCCGGTGGATTTTGTCGCCCATTGCAAAGGCATATATTCTGTAATGGGCTCTTTGGTGATAACCACGCCGCAAGCGTGCGTTGACGCGTGGCGGGCGACGCCCTCTAATTTTTTTGCAGTTTCAATCAATTGGCGGGCTTGGGGGTCGGTGTCCACCGCCTGTTTCAGTTCGGCGACATTCTGCAGGGATTTTTCCAGCCAGCCGGTTTTCATTCCTTGAGTCGGATTGAAAGGAATCATTTTAGCGATGGCATCGCAAAAACCATAGCCGAAACCCAGCGCCCGGCCGGCGTCGCGAATGGCGGCGCGGGCCGCCATCGATCCGAAAGTGATAATTTGGGCGACATGCTCGCGGCCGTATTTTTTGGCGATATATTCCAGCACTTCGTTGCGCCGGTGGTCGGCGAAATCCAAATCGATATCGGGCGGCGCGATCCGTTCCGGATTCAGAAATCTTTCGAAAAGCAGGTTGTATTTTATGGGGTCGAGATTGGTGATGCCGATAACATATGAAATCAGGGAACCGGCCGCGGAACCGCGGCCGGGACCGACGGCAATACTCCGGCTTTTGGCCCAATTGACGATGTCCCAGACGATGAGAATATAGGAAGCGAAGCCGGTTTTTTGAATAACTCCCAATTCAAATCTGAAGCGATCGGCCAATTCTTGAGATGCCTCATCGGGAGAGTTATATCCGAATTTTTTTTGAAATCCGGCAATGGCCAATTTTTCCAGATAACTTTCCGCCGTTTCGCCTGCCGGCAATTCAAAATGGGGGAATTGCAAATTGCCGAATTCAAATTCAAAATCTACGGCGTCAACAATTTTTTGAGCATTGGCGATGGCTTCCGGCGCGTCCTCAAAGAATTTCGCCATTTCTTCTTCGGACATAAATGATAAATTAAAGCCCTTAACCGAAAGACGATTTTGGTCGGAAATTTTGTTGCCGGTTCCGATGGCCAGCAATGCGTCATGATAGTCCTCGTCTTCTTTCAGGATATAGTGGACATCATTGGCGGCCACCAAGGGAATATCTAGTTTTTTGGACAGTTCAATTATATTGGATCGCAGATTTTTATTGCCGCTTTTTTCAAAGTGGGGCTGAATTTCAATAAAAAAATTATCTTTGCCAAAAATATCCCGATATTCTTTCGCCGTCTCTTCGGCCTTTTCTAATCTATTTGAAGATATCCAATGGGGGATTTCGGCTTGCAGACAACCGGAAAGGCAAATCAATCCTTCCGCGTATTGCCGCAATAAATTTTTATCGACTCTCGGCTTGTAATAAAATCCTTCAAGATTGGCTTTGGTGACCAGTTGCACCAAATTTTTGTAACCGATTTTATTTTTCACCAAAAGGGTCAGATGGAATCTCTTGTTATCCGGCCCGGGATTTTTATCCGTCATGGCGCCGGTAGCCACATAAAATTCGCAGCCGATAATCGGCTTCAGTCCCGCCTTTTTGGCTTTCTGAAAAAATTCAACGGCGCCGTAAATAACGCCATGGTCGGTCAGCGCCAGCGCTTCCATATCTAGTTCCTTGGCGCGGTTGATCAAATCGTCGATTTTCGCCAAACCGTCAAGCAAACTATAATGCGAATGGACATGTAGATGCGCGAATTTTGCCATTTTTTTCGAAAATATGATTTTATTTTACCACAAATTTTTTTTTACCAATATTGCCAAGGGAAATTTTTTGTGTTAACATTCGGGCACTATGGGAGGAGTGCAGGTAAAAAGGCATACTAAAGGAAAAAGGAACCGGAGGCGGTCTCATTTGGCGTTGAAAACGACCTACATCACCACTTGTCCCAAATGCGGGCGAGCGGTTTTGCCGCATCATATTTGTGCCTACTGCGGCGTTTACAACAAAAGAGAGGTGATTGATGTCATGGCTAAACTGACCAAAAAAGAAAAGAAACGCCGGCTGAAAGAAGAAGCGGCGGCCAAGACGCCACCGGAAAAATAAAACTCAATTATACCAAATCCCAACGATCGTCTGTAAATGGTATAAATTGAAAACTATTGTTTGCGTAAATTTTATGGCTTTTTTTAAAAAACCCATCGTTATTGTTGTCATTATTTTAATTGTTGTTTTAGGGGCGGTTTTTTATTTTATGAGAGATGACAATGTCGAACCGGAATTCATCGTCGTTAAAAAAGGCGCCATTATGCAAGAGGTAAGCGTAACCGGTAATGTCAAACCGATGACAAGCGTTGATCTGGCTTTTGAAACCGGTGGAAAAATTTCGGCGATTTTGGCGGATGTCGGAGATTTTGTCGGAACTGATCAAATAATCGCGCGCCAAGACGACTCGCAACTTGCCAGTCAGCTGGATAAGGCAAGGGCTGATTTGGCGGCTCAACAGGCGGAATTGGACAAACAAAATATAATTTTAACCAATGCTTATTCGAGCGTTGCTAATGTTTTGAACGACAGCTATACCAAGGCCGATGATGCCGTTCGCAATCAAGTGGATGCGATGTTTACCAACGGGGAAACGGATAATCCCCAATTAAATTTTTCGAGCAACGCTTCTCAAGCGATAACCGATTCCCGCAATGGCCGGCTCGCTTCGCGAGCCGTTCTGACAGATTGGAATAACAAAATCAATAATTTGGACGCGACTTCCCAAGACGCGCTTTATCGGGCGCTCGTAGAATCGCAAAAAAATCTTTCGATCATCAGAAATTTTTTAGTCGGTTTAATGGATGTATTAAATCAGGCGAACGGATTATCCGCTTCCGCTTTAGGCACGTATAAAACCGACATTACAACGGCAAGAGACGCAGTGAATACGGCGCAAACCAATATTACCAATCAAATTCAAACCGTTGATTCGCAGAAAGCCGCTGTTGTTTCAAACGAGGCATCGGTAAAATCATATCGGGCCGGCATCAGGAATATAGAATCGCAGATCGTCCAAAAAGTTCTAAAGTCGCCGATTAACGGCATCGTAACGAAACAGGATGCCAAAACTGGCGAAATTGCAGTTGCCAACACAACATTGATCACGGTTCTTTCCACGCTGTACGAAATTGAGGCCTTCATTCCTGAAGTGGATATTACCAAAATAAAAATCGGTGATTTCGCCAAAATTACTCTTGACGCCTACGGCAAAGATGTCGCTTTTGAAGCGAAAGTAGTAATGATTAATCCCGCCGAAACCATGGTTGAAGGAGTAGCAACTTATAAAACTACCTTGCGATTTATTTCCAACAGCAAGCCGGTAAAATCTGGAATGACCGCCAATGTGGACATTTTGACCGTGAAAAAAGATGGCGCATTAATCATTCCTCAGCGTGCCGTTTTTTCCAAAAACGGCGATAAATTCGTCACTTTATATGATCCATCAAAAGATGGCGGCATCGGCGAGGAAGTAAAAATAATTGCTGGCGTTCGCGGCTCTGATGGCAACATTGAGGTGCTTGAAGGCCTCCAAGAAGGCGATAAAATCACTATTGATTCCAGGAATCAATAGTTTTGCCGATAAGTAGTTATAGTTGAAAATGGCGATTATTGAAGTAAAAAATTTAGAAAAAACCTATCGCGATGAAACCGAAACAACGGCTCTGCGCGGTTTGAATTTTTCCATAAAAAACGGGGAATTTGTTTCCATCGTGGGGCCTTCCGGATCCGGGAAATCAACCCTGCTACATATTTTAGGTTTTTTAGATCGGCTCACCGGAGGTGAATATCTTTTTGAAGGAAAAAGTATGAACGATTATTCCGACGAAGAATTGGCGCAGGTCCGCAACAAAAAAATGGGATTTGTTTTTCAGGCATTCAATCTTTTGCCGAGAACCACGGTGCTGGAAAATGTTAAATTGCCGTTGCTGTATTCTGCCGTGAAAGAATCGCTTTGGAACGAGATTGCGCTGAAAGCCATTGACTCCGTCGGTTTATCCGATCGTGTCGACCATGAATCGGCGCGTCTTTCCGGAGGCGAAAAACAAAGAGTCGCCATCGCGCGCGCTTTAATCAATGATCCCTCAATAATATTCGCCGACGAGCCGACGGGCAATCTTGATTCCAAGTCGGGCGGCCAGGTGATGGAAATTTTGGAAAAACTTAATCAAGAAGGCCGCACAATTATTTTGGTCACTCACGAATCCTATACTGCCGAATATGCCAATCGGCTGATAAAAGTTAAAGACGGTTTGGTGGAATTTGACGGTCCCATCGTAAAAGAACATAAACAACAAAACGGGTTCATAAAATAATTTTTTATGCATTTTAAATACACGGCAAAAACCGCTTTCAAAGGGCTTTCCATGAACAGAATGAGAAGTTTTTTGACACTTCTTGGAATTGTCATCGGCATCACCGCGATTATTTTGGTAATGTCTCTTGGGCAGGGGGCGCAGAATTTGATTTTGAGCCAGATTCAAAGCATGGGTCCGAAAGTCATCGCTGTCGCTCCCGGCCGCCAACCGAAAGGCATCACCGATATGCTTTCGACTTTTACCGATTCGCTTAAAGAAAAAGATATCGAGGAGTTAAAAAAGAAAAACAATGTTCCCCATTTGGCGGATATCATGCCCATTGTTTTCGGCAGCCAGACGGCCGTTTACGAAAACAACGCCTATCGGCCGACGATTCTCGGCGTTACCGGCCTTTTCACCAAAATTTATAATATCTATCCGAATCAGGGCAGAATTTTTACCGACGAAGAAGTAAAGGGATATGCCGATGTGGCGATAATCGGCTCGAAAGTCAAAACCCAGCTTTTTGGCAATGACGACGCGCTGGGGCAAAGAATTAAAATTAAAGGAAAAAGTTTCAGGATTATCGGTATTTTTCCCAAAACGGGGCAGGTGAGTTTTTTGAATTTTGACGACATCGCCATCATTCCCCACACGACCGCCCAGCAGTATATTTTTGGTATCAAATATTTCAATCGCATAGTCATCGAGGCCGACAGCGAAGAGAATGTCAACCGCACGGTAGAGGACATAAAAATAACTTTGAGAAACAACCACAACATTACCGATCCGTCCAAAGATGATTTTTTTGTTGAAACCCAAGCCGAGGCCTTGAAAATGGTAGGAGCCATCACCGGCATTTTTACCTTGTTTTTGGCAGCTATCGCCGCCATCTCTCTTTTTGTCGGCGGCATCGGCATTATGAATATTATGCTGGTGTCGGTGACCGAGCGGACGAGGGAAATCGGCCTGCGCAAAGCGCTGGGCGCCACAGGCAAAAACATTCTGACGCAATTTCTTTTTGAGGCGGTTATGTTGACAACGGCGGGAGGCGTGATTGGCATTATTTTGGGACTGCTCTTGTCCTTTGTCATTTCTTTCGTTTTGGGGCATTATCTGGCGCTGGCGTGGCAGTTTGTCATTCCAGTTCAGGCGATTATTTTAGGTCTCGGCGTCTCCACTTTAATCGGCCTTATCTTCGGCATCTATCCGGCACGCAAGGCCTCCCGCAAAAGCCCCATCGAAGCGTTGAGGTATGAATAGGCGACCGCCATAAACCGGTGGGATGACGGCTAGCCACCGATCACTCCATCATATGCCCTCTATCGATTCTAAGAATCGATAGAGGGCATTTTTAATTTGCGGTAACTGCATCAATTTGATATGATTAAAATAATAAATGAATACCATATGAGAACTCAAACATTAGTTACTATTCCTAAAAGCATTACAAGAATGGGCGATCTTGTTATTTTGTCGCGCAAAGAATTTGAAAAACTGCTTGACAAAAAGGATGAAGAATTAAAAGAAAAGGAATTATTGCGCTTGTCCCAAGAAGCCAAAAATCTCAAAAAAGATAACAAGCTTCCCATTTTGCGTTCTCTGCGCGATCTCCGTTAAGCGAATATGAAAGTTTATTATCACCCTCAATTCAGAAATTCTTATCAAAAACTGTCTTTAAACATTAGAAAAATTACGGAAACGAAAGAACAGATTTTCAGAAAAAATCCATTTGACCAACGGCTTAAAACTCATAAACTTCATGGTAAACTTAAAAATCTGTGGAGTTTTTCAGTGGGCAATAGGTCCCGTGTCATATTTGAATTTGATGGTTTAGATGTCATTTTCTTGGATATCGGGAATCACAAGATTTATCGCTAACTGTTTTCAGTTGTCCCCAGGCGGTTGTTTTTAATCTCTGGGGGGGGGGTATAATGGAAATGTGAACTATATTAAAAATTATTATTAATAATTTCAGCCATAGGCTGATCCGCCTCTGGCAGAAAAAATATAATTGAAACAAAATATGAAAACATATTTCAAATATTCGCTATTGATAGCGGTAGCGGTTTTTGGTTTGTTTATCGCGACGCCGAGCGCCGGGGCAGTTACGATTGCGGAATTGATAGCCCAGATTCAGGCGTTGCGAAAACAATTAGTCGAATTGCAATCCCAGCAGGGAACAACAACCGCCTGGTGCCATGATTTTAATACGAATTTGAGAATCGGAGATGAGGGGAGTGAGGTTTTATCTCTTCATAATGCCCTAGTTAAAGAAGGATTGTTAAGTGATTATTATGCCTCTAAAGATTTTGATGGATCAACTGGTTTTAATGAAAACACATCTTCGGCAGTTACCGGTTTCCAACAAAAGTACGCGGACGAAATTTTAAGATCTTATGGCCTTAAATACGGCACCGGCTTTGTCGGCAAATCAACCCGCGCGAAATTAAACAAGCTTTACGGCTGCGGCGTGGCTACACCATTGCCAGCGCCAATGCCAACGCCGATGCCAGTTCCAATAATATCTTTCACAGCTAATAATGTTAGTGATACTCTTAATATTACAGAAAATACCTCGGTAACACTTTCTTGGTTTGCAATTAATGCGGATTCATGTAGTTCTTCAGGCGGGACCTCAGGCTGGGCAACTACATCTAGATCAGTTTCTGGTTCAGCAGAACCCGCAGACTCAAGCCATGTGTCAGCAACTTATACATTAACTTGTAAAAATTCTTCGGGACTTTCATCAAGTAAAAGCATAAGGGTAAATGTAAAAGAAGCTTCAACCACCATCACCCCCGCGCCGACGATAACCGTCCTTTCGCCGAACGGGGGAGAGAGTTGGCAGGTTGGCTCGACTCAGAAAATCTCTTGGCGGACTAGTAATATATCCAGTCCCAACGATAAAATAACCATTTATATCGCGCCTAATGATGATTTGTCTAAAAATATAAACATTGCCCAGCAAATTCAAAATACCGGTTATTACGATTATATCGTTAGGGATCCAAGTGAATTCAATTATCACTCCCCATTGTACAAAGCGGGGAATCAATTCAGAATTCTTGTATGCGTTCAGTCAGTAGGTAGCAACAATCTTTGCTCGTATGCAAGTGATTGGAACGACGCGGCATTTACCATCGCGGCGCCGCCGGTTGTCACTCCCTCAACGAGCATTACCATCACTTCGCCGAGCGCGGGGACTGTTTGGACGCAAGGAAAAACATACCGCGTCAGCTGGACATCAAATGGCATGATGACCGTAGGTATGACTTTGTCCGCGTCGAGCGGAGGTTATTCTCAAAGCATTAGCGGGCTTGTCGGCAATTCCAGTAGCGGTTCCGGAAGCGCCGACTTCTTGGTGCCGGCAAATTTTCCGGCGGGAAGCGCCCAATTCTATCTTCAAGACAACAGTTCGGCAAAAAGCAGCGCGCAAGTCGCCGTGACAATCATTGCTCCGGCCGGTTTCTATCAGCGCGACACAAGTTTAGGATCGATATATATCGGACCGACTCTAACATGGAAAACGCCGAAATGTTCCTGCGATTTGGACTCCACCAAAGGAGGTTCAACCGGTGGCGGCGATTGCTGGAATACATCCACGCCGACGACCGATGCGATTGGTTCCGTCTGCTATGACACTTTCTTTGACACGGATTATCCATCAGCATATCGGGCGTGGACATATAAAGCGGTAGCGGCGCCATCGGCGTCTCTTAGCGCAAGCCAGACGGCCAGCATTCTGCAATCGGCGCAGGCAATCCTTAACCAAATGATGGAATTCCTAAAGAATAGATAATATGTTAGAATTGTCCCAATGGACGATGACAGAATTGAAGAGATTTTAGAAAAACAAAAAGAGACGCTGATACTGGTCAAGAAAATATGGCGGGCGGAAAAATGGCGCCGTTTTTGGACGATTTTCAGATACGCCGTTTTTATCGGCGCGGCTTTCGGCGCATTCTATTTTGCGGCGCCTTATGTGGAGCGCTTTATAAATTCGGTCCAGCAATTTCAAAGCATCAAAAATCCCCAGGACTTGCAAAAATTTTTGGAGCAATTACAAGTGTCGAAATAAACAGCGTGAATAAAAAACTATTGATATTTTTAATCGGATTTATTGTTTTGGCGGCCGGCGGCGCGTTGGTTTTTTATTTTTATGGGATTCGAAAAAATAATTCCATTGCGCCGTCGGATAGCGACAATTTTATTCAAACCACCGCGCAGGCGCCGGCGGTGGAAGGTAATATAGTTAATTCGGGTATTGCGGGCAAAGTGGTAATCGGTTCCGATAAGCCGTTTGAAGCGTCACTGGCGGTGTATAAGTCCGACAATCCGAATACGCCCTTCATCTCGGTGCGCGCTCACAGCGACGGGACTTTCCAGATTCCTCTCCGTCCGGGCTTTTATATTTTGAAGCCGCTTGATCCCGACGGTCCGGCGGCGCCTGTCCGCAGTGATTATTCTTTTGTCATTGGCAGTGGCCAGTGGTTGCAAGTTAAAATAGAATATAGGTGAGTTTAATCAGTTTAATCAGTTTGATTAGTCAAAACAATTAAACTCACAAAACTTACTATGTCGACAGGATTAGAAAATCTAAAGATATATCAAATGGCTAAATCATTAGAATTGCGCATTCATAAAATTACAGAGATATTTCCATTTGAAGAAAAATATAGAAGTATTGATCAATTAAAACGTTCTTCTGCGTCGGTATCTAACAATATTGCTGAATCCTATTATAAAAATTCTTTGAAAGAAAAAATTTACATTCTTCGCAATCAAGTAATAACAGAGAATGAGGAAACGAGAAGCAATATTCTTCGTTGCGCCGAAAAGGGATTTTTAGATCAAAATATTGCAGAATTGATTTCAGAAGATTATACGCAATTACGTAAAGCTACCTATGGCTATATAAAATTTTTAAGAAATAAATTTGCGAGGATTGATAACTCATTAACTCATTAAACTCATTAACTCATGTCCGATCAGGTTCAGGAAATAAAAGAAAAACTCAATATAGTTGATGTAATTTCCGGATACTTGCGGTTGCATAAAGCCGGCGTCAATTATCGGGCGCTGTGCCCTTTTCATAATGAAAAGACGCCGTCTTTTATGGTGTCTCCTTCGCGCCAAAATTGGCATTGCTTCGGCTGCGCCGAAGGCGGCGATATTTTTTCGTTCATTCAAAAAATCGAGGCGGTGGAATTTCCGGAAGTGCTGAAAATGCTGGCGGAAAAGGCCGGAGTAGTTTTGAAATACGGCGATCCCAAATTGCGTTCGGAAAAAGACCGGATTTATGAAATTTGCGAAAAAGCGGCGCAATTTTTTGCCGCTTCGCTCGGCAATAGCACGATTGTTTTAAAATATCTCGGCGACAGGGGATTAAAAAACGAAACCATCAGCGAGTGGCGGCTTGGCTACGCGCCGGATTCCTGGAATTCGCTTTTGCTGTTTTTAACCGGGCGGGGCTATCGCGAACAGGAAATAGAAAAGGCGGGATTGATTTTAAGCGGACAAAGATATCACGACCGGTTCAGAAATCGTCTGATGTTTCCGATTTTTGACGCCAACGGCCGGGTGGTGGCCTTTTCCGGCCGAATTATGAGCGACATCATTTCTTCCAAAACGGAGAGGGCGGAAAGCGGCAAATACATCAATTCTCCGGAAACCATTCTGTTCAGCAAAAGCAAAATTCTATACGGATTGGACAAAGCCAAAATGGAAATCAGAAAAAACGATAAAGTTGTTTTGGTAGAAGGCCAGATGGACACGCTTTTGCCGTGGCAGGACGGAGTGAAAAATGTGGTCGCCACTTCGGGAACGGCGCTGACCGAAGATCATCTGTCGATTTTGAAACGGCTGACTACTAATTTGGTTTTGGCGTTTGATGTGGACGAAGCCGGATCGAGAGCCACCAAGCGGGGCGTCAATTTGGCTAATGAGATGGGTTTCGGCGTTTCGATTGTAAAACCTTTTTCGGGAAAAGATCCGGCCGATTTCGTGAAAGAACAACCCGGAAAATTCGGCGCACTGGTGGCTGACAGCCGGCCGATTATGGAGCATTATTTCCATCAAGTATTCGAAAAATTTGATCCATCAAAAATAGAAAGCAAAAAAATTGCCGCTATAACTCTGTTGTCGGAAATAAAACGGCTGCCCAGCGCGATGGATCGGAGTCATTGGTTAAGGGAATTGTCGCTGCAGCTTGGAATCGATGAAAGCGATCTTAAAGAAGAGATGGGGCAAATCGAAATAGAAAAAGACACACCAAAAATTTTATCAATCGCTACTGCCGAAGTGCAAAATAAAAACCGGAAAGAAATTTTGAGCGAACGGCTTTTGGCGCTATTATTAAAAAAGCCGGAATTGATGGCCGAAGCGACCAAAGCGGCGGGGTTTTTGCCGGTGGGGGACTTTGAGATTCTGCGGGCGCTGGCGGCCAATGGGGGAGATTTTTCCGGCGCCAGATCGGCGCTGGCCGTTGACTTGCGCCCTCGCCTTGATTTTTTGTATCTTGCCGGCGACTATGAAATAGAAAAGGCGGGAAGCGATTTTCTGATTGCCGAAGAAATTGCGTCGCTGGCAAAAGCGATTGAAAAAGAGCATTATAAGGAAAAAATGCGTCAGATCGGCATGGAAATAAAAAAGCGCGAAGCCCGCCTGAATGATGCAGCCGGGCAGGCCGGAGAAGATTTGGATCTAAGCGAATTGACCAATGAGTTTCAAAACATTTCAAATAAATTATATAAACAAAATGAAAGTAAAAAGTAAAATAAAATTTGTCAAAAAGGCCAAGCTTAAAAAGAAGGCCGCGCCTAAGAAAAAGAATTTGCCGAAGAAAAAAACAAAATCGGCGCCGAAAATCGGCAAAAAAGAGCGACTTTTTGAAGAACGGGTCAAAACCATTATTAATCGCGGCCGCGAAAGAGGATTTATCACCGAGACGGAAATTCTGAAATTTTTTCCGGATGTGGAAAAAGATATTTCCGAATTGGAAATTCTTTACGATCGCTTAGAAGAAGCGGATATAAAAGTTGAAGAAACGCGCGAGTTTATAGAAGAGCCGGTTCCCGCGCCGAGCGAGGAGGAAATAAACAAGGCGCTTAATATCGAGGCCGATGAGACAATTGGCTTCGATTCGGTACAGATGTATCTGCGGGAAATCGGCAGAACGCCTCTGCTGACCAGCGACGAAGAAAAAGAATTGGCTAAAAAAATAGAAAAAGGGGATGTGGAGGCGCGCAACAAACTGATTCAATCGAATTTGCGGCTGGTGGTTTCCATCGCCAAGCGATATATCGGCCGCAGTCCCAATTTGACGCTTTTGGATTTGATTCAGGAGGGAAATATCGGTTTGGCGCGGGCGGTAGACAAATTCGATTATCGCCGCGGTTTTAAATTTTCCACTTACGCCACCTGGTGGATTCGGCAGGCGATCACCAGAGCGCTGGCCGACCAGTCGCGCACCATTCGGATTCCGGTGCATATGGTGGAAACGATTTCCAAATACACCCAGATGAAGCGGCGCTTGTTCCAGGATTTGGGGCGCGAACCCTTGCCGGAGGAAGTGGCGTCCGAAATGGGTATTGATGTTGAAAAAGTCCGCCATATCATTAAAATTTCCCAGGACACGATTTCTTTTGAAGCGCCGGTGGGCGACGACGACGACGATTCTTCGTTGGGGGATTTCATTGAAGACGAAAAGGGCGTGACACCCATTCAATCGGCATCATTGCGGCTTTTGGGCGATCAGATTAAAGAAATTATCAACGACCTCCAGCCGCGGGAGCAAAAAATTTTGCGAATGAGATTCGGTCTGGATGACGGTGTGGCGCATACATTGGAAGAGGTTGGCAATGAATTCGGCGTCACCCGCGAGCGCATTCGCCAAATCGAATTCAAAGCGCTGGAAAAAATCCGCCAGCACGGCAATTTGAAAAAACTTGAAGGATATTAATATCAGCATTAAAATTAAGAGGCATTATCATTAATAGATAAAAATATGAAAACACCGAAAATATTGGTATCGTCGGCTTTGATTATGGCCTTCGCTTTTCCGGGATTAGCGGAAGTAAAGGACGCCGTCAGAGCGAAATCTAATCAGGCGGAATTGAATGTGGCTTGCATCCAATTGGCGGTTGATAAACGCGACACGGCAGTGATAGCCGCGGTTGACGCGCATACATCGGCCGTAAAATCGGCGCTTTCCGCCAGAAAAGACGCTTTGAAAACGGCCTGGGCGCAAACCGACAGAAAAGCGCGAAAAGAAGCCCTTGCCGCCGCGTGGAAGGCCTATAAAGAAACCGCGAGAACCGCAAATAAAGCATATAAGCAATCGCGATTGAACGCGTGGAAGAATTTCAACACCGAAAGAAAATCCTGCGGCAAAAACGCCACCAGCGACGATTCCATGGGACAGGGAGTCGACCAGCTTTCGGAATGATAATTAAGCACATACTATGTTAATTCTTAATAAAGATCCGATGGGTAAAAAGTTTGCTTTAAGTGTAAGGGGATTGTGCTATTCTTGGGATACTATTTTACAAGAAGCGCAAAAGTGTGTCATTCTTTGTAAGAATTGTCACACTGAGGTTGAAAATGGGGTTAGAAAATTAAAAACTAAACATATTCCGACATAGCTCAACGGTAGAGCGACTCCCTGTGAAAATTATTTGCAGCTTTCGAGAGTAATCTCGATTGAAAAACGAGGTGAATTCGGTGAAACCCTACGGGGCAATACCGAGCCAAGTCCCAAGCTTATCGAGGGAAAGGTGTATCGACTATCTCGTAAGAGAGTACTCCAATTTATTGGGGGAAGCGCCTCGCGCCCC
>Ga0209416_1001032_pt1 | contig 22043 bp, 21 predicted proteins | sample RifGroF1_FD_184001 | JGI IMG/M metagenome (GOLD analysis project Ga0209416, IMG submission 184001) | Groundwater microbial communities from Rifle, Colorado, USA - Groundwater F1 (SPAdes) (version 2) | ecosystem: Environmental > Aquatic > Deep subsurface > Groundwater | place: Rifle, Colorado...
AGTTATAGGAAAAATTGAAAATCTTACAAATAACGGATGGGTTGTTGATATTGGCTCAGCTGATTCTGCTTTTTTATCTCTTATGGAAGTCCCAAGATATGTGAACAAAGATGCCATGGAAGAAGTTTTCAAAATTGATGAACTTTTAATTGCAAAAATATGGTCAATGGGAAAAAGAGGAATTGATCTTTCTATAAAATCTAGAGGTTATGGAAAAATTGAAGAAGGGATGGTTTTTAGTGTAAATCCAAATAAGGTTCCAAGAATTATTGGAAAAGAAGGAAGTATGATTAATATAATAAAAGAAAAAACTGGATGTGAAATTGATGTTGCACAAAATGGATATGTTTGGATAACAGGCCCATCGATTGACGACGAACTTTACGCAAAAAAAGCAATAAACTTTGTAACTGAAAAATCTTTTATTCATGGTTTAACCGATGAAGTAACTAAATGGTTTGATGAGAATAAAAAATAAAATGACAACAAAATTTAAAAGACCTGACGGAAGAGCAATTGATGAGCTGAGACCAATAGAAGCAAAAGTGGGAGTTGTTCCTAATGCAGATGGAAGTGCAATGTACAAATCCGGGGACACTATTGCGATTGCAGCTGTTTATGGTCCAAAGAAAATGCATCCTCAACATCAACAAAATCCTTTGAAAGGAACATTGAGATGTGATTATAATATGATAAGTTTTTCAGTTTCTGATAGAATAAGACCTGGAAAAAATAGAAGATCTATGGAAATAAGTGAAATTACTAAATGGGCTCTTGAACCAGTTTTACTTTTGGATAAATATCAAAATCAAGTAATTGATGTTTTCATTGATATAATTCAAGCAGATGCGGGAACACGATGTGCTGGAATAAACGCCGCTGCAATGGCACTTGCTCATGCAGGAATCCCAATGAAAGATATGGTCTCAAGCGTCTCAGTTGGAAAACTTGACAAAACTTTGGTTGTCGATTTAACAAAAGAAGAAGAGGACTTCCACGAAGGAGAAGGACCAACTGATATTCCAATTTCAATGACTCATAGTGGTAGAATTACACATATGCAATTAGACGGAAAAATAGGAGTTAAACAACTTCAAGAAGCAATTGACCTTGGAAAAATTGCATGTGAAAAAGTTTATGAAATTCAGAAAAAAGCACTTAAAGATGCAATTGATATGGAAAACGGAGGAAAAGAATAATGGGAAAAACTTTAGAAAATAAGGAAGGTATGCGTTGTATATCAACTGGAAAAGTTACATTAATTGGGAAACCACACAATTTTATTCCAAAAAAAAGAGATTATGGAATTGGGGAAAATCAATATTACAACCAAGTTCTTTCGAGTGAAGCGGGATCAACAATATTAAGATTGGAAAGTAAACCTTATGATATCCTTGAAAACCTTAAGAAAAAATTAGGAGAAGAATATAAATTTCATTTAAATATTCTTGAAAGAGGAATTTATAAATTAAATTGGAATAAAATAAAAAATTAAAATGGATAAAGTAAGAACAACATTTGAAGTTACAGGAGAAAGAATACGAAGATATTTGGAAGAAGGAAAAAGATTTGACGGAAGAACTCCTTTTGAATTTAGAGATATTACTATTGAAAAAAACGTTTCTAAAAAAGCTGAGGGTTCAGTAAGAGTTAGGATTGGAAAAACTGAAGTTATAGTTGGCGTTAAGATGGGAGTTTCTGAACCTTATCCAGATTCACCTACTAAAGGAAACCTTATGGTTACCGCTGAAATGCTTCCTTTGAGTTCTCCAAGATTTGAAATTGGACCTCCAAAATTTGAAGCAATAGAACTTGGAAGAGTAACTGATAGAGGACTAAGAGAATCTGGCTTTATCGATCTTGAAAAACTTTGCATTATTGAAGGAGAAAAAGTTTGGACAGTATTTGTTGATGTTTATTCTATTAACGACGATGGAAACTTAATGGATGCAGCGACAATAGGATCTATTGCAGCTTTAAAATTAGCAAGACTTCCAAAATATGATAGAAAAGAAAAGAAAGTGCTCTTTGACGAATTAACAGAAGAGAGAATTCCATTAACAGAAAAGGTTCCTGTAGCAATAAGTGTTCACAAAATTGGTCCTTCACTTTTAATTGATCCGACAAGAGAAGAAGAAGATTTAAGTGAATGTAGGGTTACAATTTCATTTAACAAAGGAATAATCTCTTCACTTCAGAAAAGCGAAAGTGCAGCTCTTGAAATTGATGAAATGAAAAAGATTTTTGAAATTGCGGAAAAGGCTTCCGAAGATGTTCTAAAACAGATTGAAAAAAAGATTAAATAGGAACCTTTAAAAAACAGGAAATTTAATTATTAAGATGGTACAAATTTTTACAAAATATGAAAGAGCAAGAATTTTGGGTGCGAGGGCACTTCAAATTGCAATGAATGCTCCTTTACTTGTTAAAATTTCTAAAGATGATCTTGAAAAAATAAATTTTGATGCTCTGAAAATTGCTGAAGTTGAGTTGGAATCTGATGTTTTACCGATTTCAATAAACAAACCTATGCCTAAAAAAAGAGAAGGTCCTTTAAAAAGATTAAAGACACCTCTTTCTAGCGATAAGAAAAAAGAAGAAAGTGAAGAAAAATTAGAAAAAGAAATTATTGAAGAAGGGGAAATTATGGAACTTGCTCAACCAGAAGATGAAATGGAAGATTCTGGAGATAGTGGTTCTGATGAAGAATAATTTTTTTTAAATCCTAACATTTATTAACAAAATTTAGTTTATAGTTTTATGATAATAAAAGGGGTTAAAGCAAAGTCTATTAAAGATTCTAGAAAAGAGCCTACTATTGAGGTTACTATTGATACTAATGTTGGAAAATTTAGTGCTTCAGCTCCAAATGGAAAATCAAAAGGAAAATACGAATCTAAATCTTACGTGAAATCTTTATCAAAAGATATTGACTCTTTGGAAAGTTTATCTGATTATTTCTCAGAAGAATATTTGGAAAAATTTGAAGATCTTAGAAGAATTGAAGATGTAGTGAAAGGCCATATTGGAGCGAATACTCTTTTTGCATTTGAAACGGCTGTTTTGAAAGCAATCTCCAAAGAACAAAAAAAGGAAATATGGGAAATTGTTAATACAAATGCTAAAAAATTTCCAAGATTCGTTGGAAACTCAGTAGGGGGAGGACTCCATTCTAGTACCTCCAAAAAACCGGACTTTCAAGAATTTTTGGTAATCTCCGATTTTAACTCTCCAGAAAAAAATCAAAAGAACAACCTAGAAGCAAAAGAAAGACTAAAGTACCTTCTTAAGAAAAAAGACCCAAAATTTAATGAAAAAAAGAACGATGAGAACGCATGGGTTACTTCATTAAATGAAAAAGAAGTTTTAGACTTGATAGGTCAATTGAACCTTCCTTTTGGGGTAGACATTGCATCTTCTTCTTTTTATAGTCGGAGAAAATATCACTATAAAAATCCCCCCCTTGATAGAACAAAAGAGGAACAATTAATGTACCTCAAAAATTTAATAAAGAATTACAACTTATTTTATATTGAAGATCCATTTGATGAAGAAGATTTTGAAAGCTTTTCTAAACTTTTGAAGTTTTTTCCTAATTCTTTAATTGTGGGGGATGACTTAACGGTTACAAATTACAAAAGACTTGAAAAAGCAATCGAGATGAAATCAATTAATGCATTAATTATAAAACCAAATCAAAATGGTTCTCTAATCGATTTGGCAAATGTTGTTGAACTTGCAAAGAAAAAAGGAATAAAAACTATTTTTTCTCATAGAAGCGGAGAAACAAATGAAAGCATTCTTGCTGACCTTGCTTTTGGATTTGAAGCAGATTTCATCAAATGTGGAATAACTGGCCTAGAAAGAGAGATAAAAATCAAAAGATTAATTGAAATTGAAAAGAGATTAAAATAAATTTTCTAGAATAATCATTTTTTTAAAAAGTAGATTCTTGAATTTGGGATGAATATTAATCAAGAAAGAATTAATTCTCTTATGAAATCTCTTAGTCAAAAGCACCTGAAGCATTTTGTTAAAGAAGTTCAAATATTTGGTCTTCAAAATTTAAAAAAATTAAAAGATAAGCAGATTTTATATTTGCCAAATCACCTGAGTCATTTTGATTACATATTAATTCCAAAAATTCTTAATGATATTAAACTAAATCATCCCGCAACAATCGCTGGGGCAAATTTGGATATTTGGCCAATTAATAAAATAATTTGTGAACAAACAGGTGCAGTTTTTATTGACAGAAAGATTATGAAAATGGAAGGGATTAATAAAGAAAAACGAAAAGAGATAACAAAATTGAATTCGGCTCTCGAAGAGCTAATTACTCGTGATCAAAGTTTAGTAAACTTTGTAGAATCTGGGAGAAATTACAGTGGAAAAGTAATGGAACGAGGAGATTCTGGAATTTTAAGTAGATATTTAAAGTTTGCAAAAAAACAAAAAAAGGCTCCTTATGCTTGTAATATTGCGATAAAGTATGATCCTCATACAATTGAATCCCCTTGTTTGCATATTGCTTCTTTTTTTAAAAATAAAATTGAGCTTGCATATTTATTTACGGATGTTTATGCTTTTGGCAAAAATTATATTTTACCCACAGAAAAAAAACCAATTGTAAAAATAAACTTTGGCAAACCTTATTCTTTAGAAAATTTTATAGAAACACGAAACCATGAAGGACTTTTGAGATTTGTCCAAGAAGATGTAAAAAGATTATTTGGAGAAATTTATTAAACCCCAAATTCCAAAAAAACATATGAAAAGTTTAGATAACTCTATTGGAGAAGAGGTTGACAAAAAGATTTCCAAACTTACCGAGGAACTTTCTAAGATACAAAAATCTGAAAATGTGGAATTAACTTTGGAACAAAAAAATGATTATGAATTCTGGGTTAATAAAAAGACGGAGTTTAATCCCTATAAAAACGAAAGAGATTATTTAATTAAAAATCTAATTTTCCAATTGTACTTTTTAAACCAAAAAAAAGCTTTCTTAATCTGCGAAAAAAAAGGACACAAAGAAAAAGTATTATCTTCTTCTAACCATGGAATTTTTGCATATTGTGAAAGATGCGAAAATTATTATCAAAGACCTATGGACCAATCCGAATTAAAAAGTTGGCAAGATCTCCTAAGAATGGAATTTACTATTTAATTCTTAACAGAAACTTTATAAACTAAATTTCTTGTAAACTCCTATGGCTAAGACTAAAAAAGACGAAGTTGTATCAAAACTCCATGAAGATACTTTAGAAGGAAAAGATCTTGAAAAAGCTGCTGAAGCTGAATCTCTAGAAACTGAAAAACCTAAAAAAGTTGAAAAAACAAAAGAAGAAAAATTAAAAGCATTAAAAGAGAAGGCTGAAAAAATCCTTCACGAGAAAGTCGAAAAGACTGATAGTGAACTTCTTAAAGAAGAAGTTAAGGTAAAGAAAAAATCAAACATGCTTATTGATCTTGAAGATTATGTTAAAACTGGAATATATTTAGGAACAAGAATTGTGACTCCCGAAATGAGAAAATATGTCTACAGAAGAAGAGCTGACGGTCTTGCAATTTTTAACACAGACTTAATTGATGAAAAATTAAAAGAAGGAATTGAATATCTTTCAAAATTTGAACCTGAAAATGTAATTTTAGTTTGCAGAAGGCAATCTGGATGGAGAGCTGCAATGAAATTTGGTGAATTGACCGGAATAAAAGTTTTCACAAAAAAATATCCGGCAGGAGTAATGACTAACACTAATCTAAAAGATTTTTTTGAAACAGAATTAGCAATAATCTCTGATCAATGGCTTGATAAAAATGCCTTGAAAGATACGCTTGATGTTCATAAAAAAGTTTTGATGATCTGTGGAACAAATAATTTTTCAAAGGGATCAGATCAATTAATTATTGGAAATAATAAAAGTGGAAAAAGTTTAGGACTAATATTTTATCTTCTTGCAAGAGGCTATTTGAAAGCAAAAGGAAAAGACACTTCAGCCATTCCAGACATGGAATGGTGGATTGAAGATGATGGTTCTGAATAAATTTTTCTGACGAGAGAGAATCTTTTTAAATTGCCATTAAAAAATTTATTTTTTGGATAGACGAGCTCAGAAAATCTTCTTTTTTTGTTAAATATATCTTAGAAAACATATTAATTTAAAAACAAAAAAAATTTTGAACATAGATGAGTGAAAAAGAGAGTGGAATCATTCCAAAAATTTTGGAAGAACGACTTTTGATAACTTCCGAGGATAGAATTCTTTTGAAGGTTGCTTCTGAACTTTCTCCCCATGATAATGGTAAACTTTTGATAACTTCTTCCATATTAGATAATTATGTTCCGAGTATTTCAAAAATTGCTGAAAAGACTGGAAAAACTAATGAAGAAGTAAAAGAAAGTTTTGAAAGAATATCAAAAGTTTGGAATATTCCTTCTGAATCTCTCCCAAAGAATAATGGATATTATTCTGATGAAGAAGCACTGACAAATGCCTTGGTTAATCAACATAAGCTTAGATGGAATCCTAATCTTAATGATTATAGTGTTACTAAAATGCATTGGATAAGTGGAGAAATGGGAACTGGAACTCTGTTCACGAATAATGTTGCATTTTTGGGAGAAAAAATTGTTAGACAAGCAATGAATGTTGATAGCTCTTTAGTAAGTTATCATATGCAAGGGGGAATAATGCCCGATATTGTAACTCTTTTTGGAAAAGCAAAAAACAAGAGAGCAATTATGACTGGATTAAATAAATCTAGCCAAGATATAGATGATAGAGAATTAGCTTCAATTGTCCAAAGATTAAATTTATTAAATGCTGAATTGGGAAGACCAACTTTGTCTAAAAAATCAATAAAGAACTTAGAAAAATATGTTGTGAATACCGTTAATTCTATGGAAGAAGCCGCTGAAAGCGTGGGATTTGAACTTGCAGATCAAGTAAAAAATTTGGAATCTTTTGCTGAGCTTCATCTTTATTGGAGTTATAATGATGATTATAATCAAAGTGAAATAGAAGATAAGAATATTGCAATTCTAAGAGATATTCATAAAAGAATGAGGGATGCTGAAGAAAAACTTCCTTACCTAAAAAAAGAGTTGGATGAACAAAAAGAAGAGATGGTGAAATCGGAAATAAACTCTGGATTGACAAATAAGTACTATAATTTTCTTATGAAGAAAAAAAACTCTTCAAAAAATGGGGATTTTAAAGAAAGTGGAAAAGAATTCAAATCCTATACTAGTGAATTTTTTGAGACTAAGGATGGAAAAAGAAAATACTCATTAGATAAAAAATTAAGAAGGGAACTTAAAGATAAAGCAAAGAAACTTTTAGGAAGAGAATTTGAAGCATTTGATTCTTTTTTTGAGGACGAATGGAATAGATTTTATAATTTAGAGACAAGTATGAAACAAGTTAGTAACCATAGAGAAGGAATAAACAAAAAATTAGATAAACTTGAAAAAGAAATACAAAACACCCAACACGAATTTGATGAAGCAAAATCTTTTGAAAGCAGTCAGAGAGTTGAAGATATGGAAGGACACGCTTGGTTTACAAAAAAAATTGCAATCACTCCTACTGAAGCAAAAGGTCTTGAAACAATTAAAAAAGAAGTTTACAAAGGATTATATGAAGATATTTTAATTCCATCAATAAAGAAGTATTCTAATAGACCAGACTTAAAAATTTATTTGCATACTGATGATATAATTAGTGTCGAAGTTGCTGATCCTCAACACACAATTGAAGGAAAAAAAGATTTTAAAAACAGGCCAGTTGGAACAATTTTTACTTCTTTACCTAGAGTAAACTCTCAAAGTTCTAATGAACCTTTGGCCACTAGTTTTTCTCAAGTTCAATCTTTCCACGAGGGAGAAATTTCAAATGCAGTTGCATCTGGAAAGCAAAGACCAAAAACAAAAGGAGAGCTGGATAAAAGAGATTTTGCTCATACTGATGTATATATTTCTAGCCATGGAGCAGATGGATATCTTTCACAAAGAAAATTCACTATTGATCCTACAACAATCCAAGGAGAATATGCTAAAAATGCACATATTACTGCTTACATTAAAGTTCCAACAAGACAAGATTTATCCAAACTTGCTGAGTTGATGATTAAAGGAAATAAAGGAACTTGGAATGGAAAAAGACTTGCAAAAGGAGGAACTATTGCTGGAAGCGTCTTATTAATTGAACATGCAGATGGAAGTCCTGAAGAAATATTTTTTGATGATCGATATTTTAAAAATGTTGCCTTAACCGAAATTGAAGAGGATGGTAAAAAGATAACTATTGGAGAAAAATACAACTCTCTTGAAAAAAAGATCTTCGAATCAACAGATAATGAAGAATTAGAAAGACTAGAAAAAGAAAGATTTGAATTATTAGAAAAGATTAAACCAGTTATTGGAAGAATCTTTTTACAAAATGATTTGCATTGTGGAGCTTATTCAACTCCTGGAAGACCCTCAAATACTGATATAATCACCTCATCTCAATTGGCTGCAGTTCAAACCTATGGAGTTAATGGATTTGAAATGAGCTTGATGAGTGAAGCCTTGCATGGAGCTTTAGCATATCGAAGCTATGATTCTAAAAGGGAATCTGCCACAAATAGTGATACAACTCATACCTCTGACCCAATTTCATTTATGAAAAATTTGAAAAAATTAGAATTGAAAATGAAGTCTCAAGGTGCAAGTGATAAAGAAGTATTGGAATATATAAAACATTTCACAGAAGAATTTGTAAATGGAGTTCCTTCATTTAAACCAGAAGATCAAAAAAATATTTTCAGAGAAATTTTATATCCTATTAATGTGGAATTAATGGAAAATGGAGTTCCACTTTTGATTGGAACCGGAAATCATTGGATGGGAATGAAGGATGCCGAAGATGAAGCAAGTGTAATTGCTTCTATTTTAGACGGGAGTGGAAAATATCAAGAGCAAGGACTTTTATTGAGAGGTCAGGGTGCATCAGGTCAAAGTTTTAATTATGATTATTTTAAACTTCCAAGTTTGGACGGAAAAGGAATTGATTCTGTATTCGCTCATAAAATGGAGCATGGAAAAACTGAAATTGATCAAATGGCACATCAAGCAATAAGAACTAGAAGTAGCGCAAAATATTATTTTGCCGCGGATAGGCATCAACCAGGAGCAATGGCGCAGGGAGGGAAAATGGGAGTTTTAGATGTAGGAAAACAAACAACAATTCCATATGCTAAGATGATTGGAAAGGCAGCTTCTGTAAATGGGCATATGGTTGCAGGTTATGGTAAGAACAATGAACTACTTTTATCGGCAAGATATTTCCTTAATCCTACTGTTGATGAAATTTCAGGATGGGATTACAAAGCCGAAATTTTAATTAAGGCAAGATCTTTGATTCTCGAAGCTGCAAAAGATGATTCTATTGCAAGAGAAGCAAAAAGATTAAATTTTCTTATAGAAAAATCTAACATAAAAGTTGGAGAATTAGAAAAGAAATTAGGAAGACCTATTTTTAAAGAATAACCAATTTTCTTTTTTTCCACTAAGCTTTGAATTTAACAAAACATATTCCCCTGACAATTTTTTTCCGTTTATTTTTAAAACAATTTTTTTATTATCTTTTTCGATTAAACTATAATTCCCCTTATCCCAAATTTCAACTTTACCTTTTCCATAACCTTCTTTAATTTCTCCTTCGAAGGTTGCATAACTTTTTTCATGATCTGGAACTTGAACAGCTAAACGTTTTATTCCTTTTATTTTTGGAGGAGTTTTTGGAATTGCCCATGATTTTAAAACCCCTTCGAATTCTAATCTTAAATCATAGTGTAAATGCGACGCTGAGTGCTTTTGAATTACATAAATATTTTCTTTTACCATTCTTGATTAAAAAAATTAAAAATTAAATACCTTTTGGAAAAACCATTTCTAAAAATTTTAACCACGAAAGATTTATAAACACAAATTTTCTGAGTTTAACATTAACGAAGATGAGTGCCTTAACAAAAATGTTTTACATATAAGGTATGATGTATGTAGAAGCAGTGCTCATTTTATAATTAATTAAAAATTTTCTTTTAATTTTTTCTTCGGAAAAAATTATACAAGATTTATCTTTTAAAATGATTTTTTGAAATGAAGTCACAAAGTTTGTGATCTTTTAAGCCAATAGTAGGAGTTTGTGTGAAGTGGTTTGTTATCTTATAAAACAAACTGCGCAATTAGTTTTATCGTCGTCGGTAAAATATAAAATTGTTAATTCCAGTTGATCCTGCTGGCGGCTGCGGCTCTCTGACTTGCACTTAGACATGCAAGTTTTTTTAGTTTCTTCACAGAAGTTGAAAAGCAAACTGCTCAGTAACACGTAGCTAACCTACCCTTAGGTTAAGGATATCCTCGGGAAACTGAGGTTAATACTTAATAGGGGATATACCCTGGAAAGATTTATCCCTGAAACTTGAGCCTAAGGATGGGGCTGCGGCGGATTAGGTTGTTGGCGGGGTAAAAGCCCACCAAGCCTTTGATCTGTAAGGGCTCTTAGCGGAGAGGCCCTGAGAGGGAATCTGAGACACTATTCCCAGCCCTACGGGGTGCAGCAGTTAGGAATAATCTACAATACGCGCAAGCGTGATAGTTTGAGTCAGAGTGCGTTCCAATTTGGAATGCTTTTGCCGAATCTAAAACGTTCGGCGAATAAGGACTGGGTAAGACGGGTGCCAGCCGCCGCGGTAATACCCGCGGTCCAAGTCGCAGCCATTTTTATTGGGTCTAAAACATCCGTAGCTTGCTTTCTAAGTTCCTTGTGAAATCCTATATCTAAAGTATAGGGCGCGCAGGGAGTACTATTAAGCTAGAGACTGGAAGACGTAAGAAGTACGTTCGAAGTAGCGGTTAAATGTGTTAATCTCGAGCGGACTCACAACAGCGAAGGCATCTTACGAGGACAGTTCTGACAGTAAGGGATGAAGGCCAGGGGCGCAAAACGGATTAGATACCCGTGTAGTCCTGGCAGTAAACACTGTACACTAAACATTAGTACCTCCTCGAGAGGTATTGGTGCTGAAGCGAAGGCGAAGAGTGTACTACCTGGGAAGTATAGTCGCAAGGCCGAAACTTAAAGGAATTGGCGGGGAGACACTACAACGAGTGACGCGTGCGGTTCAATTAGATTCTACACCGTGAACCTCACCAGGAGCGACAGCAGAATGAAGGTCAGTCTGAAGGGCTTACCTGACACGCTGAGAGGAGCTGCATGGCCGACGTCAGCCTGTGCCGTGAGGTGACCTGTTAAATCAGGTAACAGGCAAGACCCGCATCTTTATTTACTACGTGTACAATAAAGAGATTGCCTTGGAAACGAGGATGAAAGTGCGGGCTACGTTAGGTGAGTACAGCCCGAATCCCCTGGGCAACACGCGCGCGTCAATGGTGGATACAACGAGATGCAACTCCGAAAGGAGAAGCTAATCTCTTAAAGTCCATCTTAGTCTAGATCGAGGTTTGTAACTCAGCCTCGTGACACTGGAATTCGTAGTAATCGTTTGTTATCAACGAACGGTGAATATGTCACGGTCTCTTGCACACACTGCCCGTCAAATCAACCGAGTTATGTTGAGATGAAACCCTTCGGGGGAGAATTTTGATATGACAAGGTAGGTTAAGTCGTCACAAGGTATCTGTAGGGGAACCTGCAGATGGATCACCTCCTTTTTTTACTTAATAATCATAAACCGCTTCTACATACTCATCTTGTTATGAAAAGGGCCTGTAGTTTAATGGTATGACACTTGCCTTGCACGCATGGGATCCGTGTTCGATTCACGGCAGGTCCATAAAACAAGTTCGTTAATAATTAAAAAACAAAATAAAAATGACAATCAGAGTGTTAGAAATAAAAGTATTGGATAAATCTCCAAATGGAAGCGTCCTTGGACATATCAAGTTCAACGGTCCAACTGGAACCCAATTTCAAAATGCAGTGATAAGATATCCTTACCATGAAGAATTAGCAAACATGAAATTGCTAAATGAAGGAGAAGACTATTCAACAATGGGAATTGAAAATTATATTTCCATTTCACAAGAAATACTTAACAAAAATTCCCAAACAAGAATATTAGTCAAAGAAAAAAAATTATCTGAAGAAGTGCAAAAGGCACTAATGGAATTTGACAAAAAAGAAGAATCATATTCAACTCACGTTGGAAGTGGTTCAGTAAAATAAATACTGGATCAGTATCTAGAACATGGAGTCAAACGAAAGTTTGATCCAAACTTTATGTTCAATGAGATAAGTAGTGGAGAAGCAACACATTAGGCATAAGAAAATTATATCTACTAAAAATTATGCTGTTAGATGGATAGCTTGGTTTTGGTTTCGATGAAGGACGTGGCAAGCTGCGAAAAGCTTGGGGGAACCGCATGCAGGTTTTGATCCCAAGATCTCCGAATTATTCCGAGAGGAAAGAAAACACCGGGAATTGAAACATCTTAGTACCGGTAGGAAAAGAAAACAATAGTGATACCCTTATTAGCAGAGAGCGAAAAGGGTAGAGGGCAAACTGAATCTTCCGTTGAAAGATGGATAGAGATGTGGTTGAGATAAATTTCTAAGTTGTCGATTCAAACATTGCTGGAATGCAAGACCTTAGAGGGTGACAGTCCCGTAGAAGAAGATAATATGAAGTTCTCTAACGAGTAGGGCTCCTTGAATTAGGGGTCTGAATATGGCACGATTAAGTGCTAACCCTAAATATAACCAAAGTCCGATAGCGCACTAGTACCGCGAGGGAAAGCTGAAAAGTACTCTTAACAGAGGGTTAAAAGACTTGAAATCTAACAGTTACAGTTGGTTACTGCTCTTACCCACTTCGGTGGAAAGGGTTGTAACGTACGTTTTGAAAAACGGGCCAGGGAGTTTATTTTTGTGGCAAGGCTAAATAACTTTGTTATGTAACCGAAGCGAAAGCAAGTACGAAAATGCGATTAAGTCACTGAGATAAGACCTGAAGCCAGATGATCTATGCATGAGCAGGTTGAAGTCTGGCGAAAGCCGGATGGAGGACCGAACCGGTGTTATATACATGTACTCGAAAGATTTGTGCATAGGGGTGAAAAGCCTATCTAATCTGGCAATGGCTGGTTCCTACTGAAATATGCCTCCGTATAGTCTTGTTAAAGTTCGTTAACGGCGTATAGTACGGATAAATCTTGCAGGAGCTAATGCTTACGAAGATTTTTCCAACTCAGAATCTGTTAATTGCGTAAAACAAGAAACAGTGTCAGTATGTAAGATACTGTCACGAGACCCGAACAAGGGAGACCGAAGTTAAGGTCCCAAAATTCATGCTAAGTGTATCAAAAGGTGTTTTGAACCTGAGACACCGGGGATGTAAGCTCAGAAGCAGCTATCATTTAAAGAAAGCGTAACAGCTCACCCATTGAGGTTCAGAGCCCTGAAAATGGACGGGGCTAAGCATGATACCGATACTTCGGAGGCACTTTAGATAAAGTGTTCTGGTAAGTAGGCGTACTTTCTGCGCAGAAGATTTTCCGAGAGGAAGATTGGAGCGGGAAGTAATGAGAATCCTGGTAATAGTAGGATGTGATTTTCTTGAGAATAGAAAACGTCGAAAGAGTAAGGTTTCCTTGGCAATATACGTTAGCCAAGGGTTAGTCAGGACCTAAGTTGTATCTTAACTGAGTACGACGATGGATGACAGGTTAATATTCCTGTACTAATTAATTTTTATATAATATTGTTAGCTTCCGGATAAGCGAGTGCTCGAAAGAGCATTTCAAAAAGAAATTGTACGAGGGTAATCCTGAGACCATAATGAATTTTTGGATTCCGTCGCTGACTCCAGGAGCCAGTGAAAAGACAATGTTCTTGAATTAATTAACTGTACCCACAACCGACACTGGTGCTCTAGCTGAGAAGGCTAAGACGTGTAGGATAAAACTAATCAAGGGAATTCGGCAAATTAGTCCTGTAGCTTCGGCTTAAGGGATGTCTATTTTTGTACTTTTCAGAAATGTAAGTGCATTAGTAGATCTAAGTAACAAGGATGGCCCGACTGTTTAACAAAAACGTAGCCAAGTGCTAATCCGAAAGGACGTGTATACTTGGTGAGACCTGCCCAGTGGTGGTGTCTAAAACTCCTTTTCAAGGGAGCTAAGGTCCATCAAACGGCGGGGGTAACTATGACCCTCTTAAGGTAGCGTAATACCTTGTCGTCTGAATGGCGACTTGCATGAATGGTTTAACGAGGTTGTCACTGTCCCTGGTTAGAGTCCTCTGAAAATATTTGTCCGGTGCACAGACCGGAGACGCCTAGTGGGAAGCTAAGACCTTGTGGAACTTTACTGCAACTTGTTGTTGTGATTTTGAGAGAAACGCATAGCATAAGTAGGAGCGTCGAAGTTGTCATTTCGGTGGCAATGGAGCAAACTTGTAATACTACTCATTTTTTTCAAAGTTGCTTTACTCTTTATGAGGACAGCAGCAGGCGGGCAGTTTGACTGGGGCGGTGCCCTGCCGAAAAGATATCGGTAGGACCCAAAGACAGACTCACCTAGCTTGGAAATCTAGGGTTGAGTGCGAGGGCAAAAGTCTGTCTGACTGTATTCCGAAAAGCAAAGAATGCAGGTACGAAAGTAGGGCCTAGAGAACCCACGTGCACTTTTAATAGGTGCCGTGTCTGATAGAAAAGTTACCCCAAGGATAATAAGCTGGTCGCCCCCGATAGTCCGTATTGACGGGGCGGTTTGGTATTTCGCTGTCGGCTCTCCCTATCCTGCGCGTGCAGAAGCGTGCAAGGGTGTCGGAGTTCACGCATTAAAAGGGATCGTTAGCTGGGTTAAGAACGTCGCGAGACAGTTTGTATGATATCTACTAGGTGTGTTGTTATCTGAGTGGAACAAGTATCTAGTACGAGAGGAACGGTACTTGGATGCCTCTGGTGAGCGGTTGTGATTTTGCAGGCCGCATAGCTACGCATTGTATGGATAAGAGCTGAATGCATCTAAGCTCGAAGCCATCCGCAAAACGAGATAACTAAGGCCGTCATAGAAGATGACGTTGATAGAACTCTTGTGTAAGATTCGAGGTTCGCCGAGAATTTCAGCATAGAGTTACTAAAAGCTTTATTTTAGTATTTTTTCTTGTGCCTTATTACACTTCTCCACTACTTATCTTTTGATGTTTTTATTCTGTTGTGATTCTAAAGATTTTCCTTTTAGAACTTTCCTTCCAATAAAAAAATAATGATTAAAGAATTTAAAAATATTATTTTTTACTTCATAGTTATTAAATAGGATTACAATAATCCTTAAAAACTAATTTTATTTTTTGTAAGAATGAAAAGTTATGAAACTTATTTTAGCATAAAAGAGAAGTCAAAACAAACAGAAAATGGTTTTATTGTAAAAATAACCCCCAATAAACTCGAATTAATTACTGGAATAAATTTAATAGATCTTGCTGATCTAGAATTAAATCACACAAAAAATGGGTTTATCTCAAAAATAAATTATAGATATGTATTTGATCAAATTACAAAAGAAGAAGCAGAAAAATTAAAACAAAAGGAAGCAGAATGGACTTGGATCCAAAATTTTATATAAAAATGGAATTGATAGCTTTATTAAGCAAAGGAGAAGGAAGTTGGGCACAAGTTTCCGGACTCATGAAATTTGGAGAATGGGATAAAATAGTTTTAGTCGGAAATGAATTTGCAAAGAATTTTACACACGAAAAAAAGTTTGAATTTGTAAAAATAGACTTGGATAACAAACTTGTCGACCTTAAAGAAGATCTTTCAAAAAAATTAAAAGAAAAATTTAACGGATTAGAGGTCGCCCTTTCAATTGCTTCCGGAGACGGAAAAGAACACATGGCATTAGTTTCTGCTTTGATTTCGATTCCTGTTGGGATAAGATTCTGTGCTTTAACAAAAGAGGGTATTGTTTATTTGTAAAAATATGAATAAAAATTATTATCATATAGAACGAAAAAGAAGTGCTGGAGGAATAGGCTTTTGTATTTCTGTTTGGAAAGAAAATTCTGAAGTTCTTGTAGGAAAGGGTAAAATTAACAAGCAAGAAGATCTTGAATTAAAAGTGAAAAATGGGAAAATCATCTCTCTTTCAAAAGATTACACTTGTACAAAAATTTATGAGAAAGAACTTGGAAGATTAAAGAGAAAAGCAGAGAAGTATCAAAAAATTCTCTAATTACTTATTAGGTTGCATAACTTCTGAAGAATAATCTTCAGCAACATAATCTTTATTTGAATTAACTAATTCAAAAAATTTGGGAAAATTTATCCAATGTTTTTTATTTAAAGACTTCTTTCCCAAAAGAATCGCTCTGGAAGGTTCATGACTTGAGAGATATTCATAATCAGGTAAAAATTCTAAAAGGTTTTCCATAAAAATTTTCATATCTTCCATATAAGGCATATTTTCAACTTTGTAATTTTTTTGACTTTCCCCAACCCACATATATGATTTTAATTCTACAAAGTCCGGAGAACCTTTGCTTATCAATTTTGCATACTCTTCAAAGTTTTCCATATTTTCATATTTTATTAAACTTAATCTAATACATGTTCTATATCTACGAGTTGAAAGTAAATCTAAACATTTATTCATTCTCTCCCAATAATCATTAAAGAGAGGTTTGTCTATTGATTTCAATTTTTCCTTTGTGGGCGCATCTATGCTTAAATAAAGTTGAGTTACATTTTTTATTTTCCCTATCTCTTCGGGAAATTGAGCATTTGTAACTAAAAATGTTGAAATTCTCCTTTTATGAAATCCATCAAGAATTTCATTAATCAAAGGATAGGTAATAGGTTCTCCTGTTAAAGAAAGTGCAACATGCCTAACATCTTTTAATTCTTCTTTTTTGTTATCATTTGTTTTGAGATTACTTCCAAATCCTGTAAGAAGTTTTAAATGCTCTTCAATTGAATGATTAATTATATGTTCAGGGGAGTCGATTGGTCCATACCAAGTTTTTCCGATAGGCGCTTTTTGACCTCTCCAACAAAATTTACAACGTGATGCACAGAACATACTTGTTGTCATTTGCAAACATTGATGACTTCTTATTCCATAAAAAGTACATTTATAACAATTGCCTTCTCCACGAAGACTTTTCTTTGTCCACTCGCAATTTTTTACGGCAGAATGACTTCCGACAAAACGATAACCTTGATGAATCAAAATCTTTTTTTGAATTTCACTTAATTGTTCTTTTCTTTTTGGATCCATAAGAAAAGAAAAAGAAAAGTGTTTAAAAAATTATTGAATTATTTAATTTGATTAAATAATCTATTGAATCATTTTTTCTAAACCGTAACAAATTCCTGCCACTAATGCAACATTATAAGCAATTAAAAATTTTCCTTTAATAAATTGATTAAATTCCTGTGAAGTTTCTTTTTCCTTATTTGAAGTTCTATACTCATATAAAAAAAATCCAATTAAGGGAATAAAATCTCCTTTTTGATATTTTAAATTATTCTTTTCTTTCATAAAATTTATAGGGCTTCTAAACTTTAAAAATCTTTTGATTTGTTACTATTTTAAAATTAATGGGTTTTATAAAAAGACTATTGATTTTAGATAAAACTCTTTGCCCAGAAAAACATTAGTAAGACCAACAATGCAAGGAAAATTGCAGTCATTATTTTGAAAGAGTTCTCGGCAATTTTCTTAGATTTGGTTACCGAAAGAATTGTTAGATAAAAAAATCTTCCTCCGTCGAATATTCCCACTGGAAGCATATTCACAAGAGCTACACTGAAACTAATCAAAACGAACCACCAAAATAAATCATAAATAAACTTTGCCGCGAGAAAGTTTGGAGAATAGTAAATATGATTGTTTTTATATGAAGTTGTGAATGCTGAAACTGTTCCCAAAATTCCCGAAGCTTTGGTGTCTAAAAAATTCACTCCTAGCCAAGGCTTTCCATCCGGAGAATTTCCAACAGTTAAAATTATTTCTGAATAACCACTTCCATTATATGTAAGAACTGTGATATTTTCTCCTACTTCATGAGAACTGATTACCCTTGATAAATCATCAAGGCTCCTAATATTTTCTCCATTAATTTTGGTAATTGCTCCACTTAACCCATTTCTTATCGCCGGAGAATCATAATAAAGGGCTATTTCACCATCAGTAGAAATCCCTTTAATTCCGAGAAAAATTTCATCTCCAACCAAGATCTTGTTTAAATTTCCAGGAATGGTTAAATTGACAAGAGTTTCATAAGTTGGATTTGTTAAATTGATTCCGTTAATTGAAGTGATGTGGGCAGAATCTACAAACCCATAAGCATAATCATCGTACATAACTCCTGCAGGAGAAAAGGCAAGAGAGAAAAATCCCCACATTAAAAAAACACCAAGTATTGCAGTTAAAATATTTGCAAATGTTCCTGCTGAAAGAACAGCCATTTGTTCAAAGTTACTTCTTTTTTCCATTGTTTTTTCGTCGAGATTTACGAAAGCGGCAAGGAAAATTGGCAAGAAGAAAGGAAAAAATCCAAACCCAGTCGTTTTAGTTCTCACTTTAGAAATTTTTGCAAAGATCCCATGGAAAAACTCATGAGTTATTGCTACAATCGCAAGAATGATAATCCAGTATGAAAAATAAAAAGGAGGTAAAAAATCCAATTTAAATATCTGAGGAAGATATGGAATTAAAGGAGTAATCGGAGGAATTTTTATTGCCCTTACTAAATCTGCTTGAAAGAGATAAACAACTAAAATTTTTGCAAAAAGATAAACCATTGCAATCATTAAAATATATCCTACAAAAACTGAAAGATAACTTAAAAATTTTAGAAATCTTTCATGTTTTTTCCCAATTTTATCTATTAAGTTTATTCCCCATTTGGAATGATAAAGGAAAAGCAAACCCTCTCGCTTTATTTTTTTTCTTTCTATAATTAAAAATGATGAAACAAATACTAGGAATACTCCAAGTAAAGTTAAATCCCAAAACATAATGCTCATTTTATCACCTAAATATACTCTGTAAAAATAGTTTATAAGAGTGGTGGTTATAATTTAAAGAAAGACTGAGAGATAAAAATTTATAACAACAATTATCTTAAACAATTTTATGAAGAAAATGAATAAGTTTGGAATAGGTTTTTGGGCAGGAGCATTTATTTATAGTTTAGTTAATATGATTATGAATCTTACTCATATTATGCAGAATAAAATTTTAACTTATAATTCTATTATAATGGGAGCCGCAACTATTGGACTAATTTTGAATATAATTTTATTAAAGAAAAAATAACTACTTACTCTTTTTCAAGACTCTAAGTTGACTTCGTCCACATTTTCTGCATCTTACTTTTGATTTTAAAACTTTTTGGGGATCTGCTCTTATCTTCGATTTACATCTTTCACAAACAAACATATTCTTGAAAAGCCTGTTCATTGCCTCTGGAATTTTAGTTGCCATGTTAGATTTAGAAATAAATGATTTAAAAAGCTTTTTGATTGAGAAAGTTTAAATTTTCCTTTTAAGAATTAAAATTCCTTCAACATTCCAATATTCAACATTGTCGTTAATTTCAATTTGCCCTTTTAATTCTGGAGGTAATGAAACTTCTATTGTTTCGAAAGACTCTAAATCCATAATGCTTGCATGATTTTCTGTTATAGATAAAACTTGACCTTTGTTTTTATTCACAAGAGGAACTTCAAATCTATCATGTCCTGGAGTTACAAAAACCTTCTTTGAACCAGAAACCATATTTTCAGCTTCAATTCTACATTTTGCATGTCCATGCTTCCCCGTTTTGGAAACATCCATCTTTTTGACAGTATAAAATTCTCCTTCTAAAGTTAAATTTGTTCCAACTCTTGCTTCAGTTGCATTAATAATTTTTAAGACCATCAATTAGAGAAAAAAACTTCCTTTATAAATTTTTAGAATTTTATTTTTAACTCAATTAATTTTATAAACCACCATCTTATTTTCTTTTAATGACTTTAGAAAAAAAAGATTTTATTGAGATTGAATTTACTGGAAAAGTTAAAGATGGGGAAATTTTTGATTCCAATATCAAAGAAGATCTCAAAGAACTTCATTCTGGACATAATCATGAAATAGAATCGACTCCATTTATTTTTTGCCTTGGGGAAAATATGTTCATGAAAGGAGTTGACGAATTTTTGATTGGAAAAGACATTGGAAATTATGAAATCAGTTTACCTCCTGAGAAAGCTTTTGGAAAAAGAGATCCAAAATTAATAAGAATGGTTCCAATAAAAGAATTTTCAAAAAACAATTTAAACCCGATTCCAGGAAGTGCATTTAATTTCGATGGTAAAATTGCAAAAGTTCTAACGGTCTCAAGTGGAAGAGTAATAGTTGATTTTAATCATCCTATCTCCGGAAAAAATGTGGAATATAAAATTAAAGTCTTGAGAAATATAAATGATCTTAATGAAAAAATTAAAGCCCTTAATGAATTCTTTTTTAGAACCGATTTTGAATTTACTACTGAGGAGAATAAATTAACCCTTCATGTTCCAAAAAATACTGAACAGTTTGTAAAAATTTTTAAAGAGAAATATAAAGAAATTCTTAATTTGGAACTTGAAGTTAAAGAAATTGAAAAAAAATCTAAAGACCTTGAAGAAAAAAAAGAGTAAAATTAGGAATCATTCTTGCGGGATGAAAATTGATCTTGCAAATACAACAATTTTTATAAACAAAGTTGGTCATAATACTTAATGGTACAAGAATATTCTAGAAAAGATGGTGATCCTTACCTTTCTGAAGTTAAAGAAGTTGACCGTGAACTTGCAGAAATTTTAAAAAAACAGTCCACAAGGATTAAAGTAGTTGGAATTGGAGGTGGAGGTGGAAACTCTTTGAATCGTATGAGAGAAATTGGAATTAAGGGAGGAGAATTAATTGCTATGAATACCGATGCTCAAGATTTATTGTATACAAATGCTGATCAAAAAGTTCTTTTAGGAAAAGAATTAACCCAAGGACTTGGTGCAGGAAGCAATCCTAAAATCGGTGAAGAAGCAGCAAAAGAATCTGAATCTGAAATTAAGAAAAAATTAAGTGGAAGTGATATGATTTTCATTACCTGCGGGATGGGTGGGGGAACAGGAACTGGAGCCGCCCCGGTTGTTTCTTCCATTGCAAAAAAACTTGGAGCTTTAACGATTGGAGTTGTAACAATGCCATTTACAATTGAGGGTGCAAAAAGAATTGAAAATGCAGTTTATGGGTTAGAAAGAATGGAGTCTATCACAGACACTCTAATTGTCATCCCTAATGATAAACTTTTAGAACTTGCACCAGATTTACCTCTTCATACTGCTTTCAAAATTGCCGACGAGATTTTGACAAATGCCGTTAAAGGAGTCACTGAGTTAGTAACTACTTCTGGACTTGTAAACTTAGACTTTGCAGACATAAAAGCTGTAATGGTCGAAGGAGGCGTTTCTTTAATAGGAATGGGTGAAAGTGATACTGAAAGAAGAGCCCTTGATGCGGTTACTAAAGCAATTCAAAATCCGCTTCTAGATGTAGATATCTCTGGAGCAAAAGGTGCGCTTGTAAATATTATCGGTGGGCCAGATATGAGTCTTGAAGAGTGTAAAGAAATAATAAGCGCCGTTGGAGAAAAACTTAGTCCAGATGCAAAAATGATTTGGGGTGCAAAAATCTCTCCCGATATGGATAGATCAATCAGAGTTCTTTTAATAATCACTGGCGTAAAAAGTTCTCAAGTTCTTGGACACGGAGAAGATTTTGATTCTATTAGGCATAGGGAAATGGAAGAAGAACTTGGAATTGAATTTCTCGAATAGAAATAATGGTAAGAACTATTGATTTTGTATTCAGAAAAGATCAAGAAGCAACTGCTGAAATTGATGGAAATAGATTTGGACTTGGGGATATTTATAAGTTAGCTACTACTACTCTCGATATAAATTTTAAAAGAATATTGAATGTTAGGCTATACTCTAAT
>Ga0209416_1001033_pt1 | contig 22037 bp, 31 predicted proteins | sample RifGroF1_FD_184001 | JGI IMG/M metagenome (GOLD analysis project Ga0209416, IMG submission 184001) | Groundwater microbial communities from Rifle, Colorado, USA - Groundwater F1 (SPAdes) (version 2) | ecosystem: Environmental > Aquatic > Deep subsurface > Groundwater | place: Rifle, Colorado...
GGGGAGAAGCGGAGGGTGAAGGCGGCGCGGAAGAGGTTGAGGCCGGGGGCGCTGTCGGGGAAGGAGGCGGGGTTGTGGAAGTCGAAGATGGCGAGGAAGGAGGCGCCCTTGTCGACGATATCGGCGAAGATGCGGGTTTCGGGGAGCTTGTGCTCGTTGACGGCGGCCACGAAGTCGGCGCGCTCGCGGAGGGTGATGGTGCCCATCTTGGCGGTGGGGGTGCCAAGGTGGTCGGCGAGATTGATGATGGCCATGGTGCCATTGTCGTCGACGACGACGGCAAGGGCCGGGGCGCCGGAGCGGATGCGGAGGACTTCATCGGGGGTGGGGATCTTGTACTGGACGGGGAGGGATGTCTTGGTGAGGCGTTCGAGCTGCTGGGCGAGGAGGGAGAGTTCTTCGGACATGGTTGGGACTCCTGGGATAGGGATGCACGTTCGACAGGCTCAGTGCCTGCGGGGGAGGGCAAGGGGCCTGCCCTTACTGGCTGGCCTTGGGCTGGAGGTTGAGGAGGAGCTGATCGGGGTGGTCGGTGAGGAGTTCGCCCTGCTCGCCGACGAAGAGCATGCTGGGGGCGGTGCCCTCGACGGGTTCCTTGATGGTGACCTTGGGGGTGAGGAGGACTTTGCGGCCGCCCTTGGGGTCGATGGCGATCTCCAGGGTGAAGCGGGCCTTCTTGCCGGTGGCCTGGGCGGCGCGGGTGGCGCGCTCAAGCTGCTGGGCGGCGTCGTGGTCGAGGTCGCCGAGGCCGACGATGACGGCGGAGAGGCGTTTCTTGGGGGTGGGGTCTTCGGGGTGGGACATGGGAGGCTCCTGGGGTTGGGGGGAAAGGACGGAAAGGACCTAAGGGACCTAAGGGACGGAAGGGACGGAAGGGAAGGAAAGCAGCAGGGCGTCGATGCCGGCGATGGTGGCAGTTGCCACGTCTGGCGATGCCATGATGGCTATCGCCTGGCGCATTTCGCGCAGCTCGGCGGGATCGTCGCAGCCAACCAGGCCGACGAGGGCCTGGCGGCAGGCGGCGAGTTCTTCGAGGCGGTCGGCGGCTTCGGCGATGGCGGCGTTGGCGACGCCATCGGGGGACTGGATCTCGGCGGCGAGGATGCGGAGGGCGGCGATCAGGGTCTCGGTGGAGCTGCGGGGGACGGGCGGGGATGGCATGGGGTGGGTCTCCTGGTTGGGGATGGGAGGGCAGGCAAAGGGGGCCTGCCCGTACGGGGGGAGAGGGCAGCACGCTCGACAGGCTCGGTGCCTGCGGGCATGGGGCCTGCCCGGGGGGCTAGATGCGGTCCTCTTCGGGAGGGGCGGTGGTCTGGTCGGCGAGGAGGTGGCGCTGGGCCTCCTGCATCTGGGGGCCGGTGAGCTCGGTGTCGCGCTCGTCGTCCCAGGGGGTGTAGCGGAGGTCGTGGCCGGAGAAGTGGAGGCGGGCCTGGCCCACGGGTCCGCCTTTGTTCTTGTCGAGGTAGAGGTGGACGAGGTTGGCGGGCTTGGCGGGGTCGTCGCGGTAGGGGTAGTCGAGGAGGCCGACGGCGTAGGCGTCTTCCTCGATGGCGCCGGATTCCTTGAGGTTTTCGAGGCGGGGGCGGGTGGCGCCGGACTTCTTGGCGTCGCGGTTGATCTGGGCGAGGACGATGCCGGGGACGCCGAGGTCGCCGATGGTGGTCTTCCAGGTCCACATGCAGGCGGAGACTTGGTTGCGGGTGTCGAGGCGCTCGTGGCCGTCCACGTAGGGGGCCTGTTTCTGGGCGTAGTCGAGGGCGGCCAGGGGCTTGCGGCCGGGGAAGCGGGTGAGCATGGCGGACTGGAGGATGGCGCGGGACTGGAGGGGGGAGAGGTCGCGGTTGGGGACGATTTCCAGGGGGGCCTGGCCGAGCCAGCGGAGGGCGGCTTTGTAGCGGGCCTCGGTGGCGGGGCGGAGGGCGCCGTGGAGGGCATGGGAGAGGGAGATGCCGCCGTGGATGCAGGCGAGGCGGGAGAGGGCCAGTTTGTGGGAGTCGTCGAGGCTGAAGAAGACCACGGGATGGTTGGCGCGCAGGGCGCGGACGATGATGTTGCCGAGGAAGGAGGTCTTGCCGTGGGAGGGGCGGGCGCCGAGGACGAGCATCTCGCCGTAGGGGAGGCCACCGCCCAGGAGGTGGTCCAGAACGGGGTGGTAGAGCTTGAAGCCGTCCGGGCGGGCGCCGGAGTGCATGGCGTCGTAGTCGGCGACGAGGGTCTCGCCCATTTCGCGGGGGGAAGGGTAGTGGGCTCCGGCGGAGGCGTATTCGGCGAGCTGGACGATGGCCTGGGAGGAGAGGAGGACGGGATCGGCGGCGGGGTCGGCGAACTGAAGGGCGAGGGAGTCGGCGGTAAGGCGAGCCCCGAGGCGGAGGGCAACGGATTTGAGGCGGCGGGCGGTCTGGGGGACGAGGTTCTCGGCCTCGGCGTGGCGGGGGAGATCTTCGAGGAGGGCGAGGAGGGCGGGCTGCTCGGCGAGGTCGTCGCGCAGGTAGTGGAGGGCGGGGAGTTCGCCGCGCTGGGTGTACTGCTGGATGCGGCGGGCGATGGCAAGGGTCTCGGAGGAGGGCCAGGGGGAGAGCCAGTAGCGCTCGCCCACGGTCTGGACGGCCAGGGCGGCCATGGCGGGGTGGAGGAGGATGGTGCCGAGGAGGCGGTAGGCGGTGGCGTCAGTTTCCACGAGGGGTTTCTCCGGGGTCGCGGAAATTGGCCAGGCGGGCGTATTCGGGGTCGCCGAGGAGGGCCTTCTGGGCGGCGCGGGGGACGGGGGTGTCCTGGGCGGCGGCGGTCTGGGCGGCGCGGGGGTCGGGGAGGGCGTCGGGGGCCGCGATGTTGAGGGCGGAGGCCATCCAGCGGAGGATGGAGGTGGCGCCCACGGGGCGCTCGGTGGCGCAGAGGGCGGAAAGGACGCCGTGCTGGAAGCGGCGGCGGAAGTCGGTGTCCGCGAGGTCGGGGCGGTCGGCGCGGAGCTGGTCCCAGATCTCGGGGTAGAGGCGGGGCCAGCGGTCGAGCGCGCCGACCTCGCGGCACCAGTTGCCGTCCTCGGCGGCGAGTAGGCGGACGGTGTAGGAGGCGCGGGTCCACGATCCGGGGTCCTCGACCTGGAGGATGCCGGCCTGGGCGAGGGCGCGGAGGTCGCCGCCGTAGCCGCGCCTGCCCTGGTTGGGGCAGGTGGCCTCGACGGGCTGGCCGGGGGCGGCGCGGGCGAGGAGGTCGGCCAGGAGGGTGGCGGGGCCGGGGCCGAGGGCGCGGAGCTGGTTGGGGGTGAGGGAGAGGAGCATGGGGGTGGGGGTCAATGGTCAGTGGTTGGTGGCCAGTGGGCAGTGACTGGTGGCAGGGAGGGGCTCGTAGGTGAGTTCGGCGGGCGGGGGCGGGGTCCAGGGGCCGGAGACGGGGGGCCAACCTTCGACGGGCTCAGGGCCTTTGGGGGACTCGGGGGAAGGGACGGAAGGGACGGGGCGGGTGTAGGGATAGGGACGTTCGCAGGACAGGCAGACCCACACGTTGTAGGGGCAGTGGTAGAAGCGGGTGCCCTGGCAATGGGGGCAGGTTATGATGGGCATGGGAGGCTCCTAGCGGAGGGCGCGGAGGAGGAGGGCGCCGGCGAGGGAGAGGAGGAGGCCGGCGAGGGAAAGGAGGAGGCGGCGCTGGGCCTGGCGACGGTCGGCCTGGCGACGGGCAAGGTGGCGGCGGAGGGCGGGGGGACCGCTGTAGATGCGGAGGGTGTCCATGGGCAGGGCTCCTAGTGGCGGCTGCGGTTTTCCTGGCCGGTGGTGGCGATCTCGGCGGAGAGGAGGCGCTCGGCGCGGCCAGGAAAGGGACCGCTGGTGCTGACGAGGGCGTCGTGGGCCTGCTGGATGACGGCGAGGCGGCGGTCGGCGAGGGAGGGGGAGGCGAGGAATTCCTCGCGGGTGATGTGGCGCTCGATGGCGAGGGGGCGGGAGGATTGGGCCTGGGCGGCGCAGGGCTGGCAGTAGCCGTAGGCGGTGGGGAGGGGGTGGCCGGCGGCGTCCAGGGCGCTGTGGCAGGCGCAGCAGACGGCGGGGAGGGGGACGCGGGCGGCGTCGAGGGAGAGGGCGGAGAGGGTGGTCTGGAGGCGGCGGAGATGGGTGTAGAGGGAGTCGAGCGCGAGGTCGGCACCGAGGGTGGTATGGTCGCGGCGCTCGATGGTGTCGAGGGCGTCCATGGTGTCGAGGGCGTCCTGGACCTGGGGGAGGAGGGCGCGGAGGCGGGCGTCGATGGGGGCTGGGGCGGGCATGGGGTTCTCTCCTGGGATGGGGGATCAGAGGGGGGCAGAGGGAAGGGCAGGCACGGGGGCCTGCCCATTCGGCTGGCTCAGGGCTTGCAGCCCTTTCGGCTGGCTCAGGGCTTGCAGCCCTTTCGGCTGGCTCAGGGCTTGCAGCCCGGACGAGTCGGGGATGGGGAGGAGGTGGACGGTGTAGGCGCGGCGGGTGTAGTGGCCAGGGTCGGGGACGGCGACGAGGCGGCGGTCGGCGAGGGCGCGGAGGGCGAGGCCGTAGCCGCGACGGCCCTGGTGGGGGCAGGAGAGGCGGGCGGGGGAGGGCTGGGAGAGGAGTTCGCGGTAGAGCCGCAGGGCGGGGGCGGGGAGGTCGGCCAGCAGGGCCAGGAGGGCGAGGGTGGGGAGGGAGGGTTGGCCGTTAGACAGGCCTTTCGACAGGCTCAAGGTGCCGTCGCCGCGACCGCAGGGGTGGCCGAGCTGGCGGCGGACTTCGGCGCGGACGAGGGCGGGGAGGTTGGCGACGGGGGCGAGTTCGCCCTGGGTGGCGGCGAGGACGAGATCCTCGGCGGCGTCGCGGAAGAGTTTGGCGCGCGGGCTGTGGAGGAAGAAGCCAAGACGGATGACGCCGCGGCGGGTCCAGTGGATGGGCGTCGTGGGGCCGGGGGCTTCAGACAAAGTGTCACACCCCTTCGGACAAATTGTCTGAAGCCAGTGCTTACCTTCGACAAGCTCGTCGGGTCGCCGCTCTTTGTGTTTCTGGATGGCGTTGGCGGACACGCCAAAGCCGCGCGCAACGTCGGCGGTGGGGAGGGTCCACTCCAGAGCGGGGTGGGGATGGACGGGGATCGTGTCCCCGGCGATCACGAGGCAAGGCAGGGTGGCGTGCATGGCTAGTCTCCTCTCGCCCGTTCGCCGTCGCCTAGCCGGTTCCGGCTAGCCTCGGGCAAAAAAAGGGAAGCCTGTTGCTGCTGATGGAGGAGGCGGACCGCCTTGCGGATCACGGCGGAACGTGAGGATGCATCTACCTGGACCAGAGCGTCTAGCAGGTGTAGATCGGCGGTGTCGAAGATGGCGGCGACGGTGTGTTTGCTCATGGGGAATCCTCGGTGGTGGTCTGGGATAGGCTAATCGGTTCCGGCTAGTTGTCAAGCGAGCTTTTTGCATTTTATCGCATAAACGGGAATGATATGGGCAAGGGGAGGGGATGATCCCGGAGACAGACATGTTTGCAAAAGCGGTCGTCCAGGCCCTGCGGCGGGTGTGCGAGGCGTCGTCCCAGTCCGAGGTAGCGCGGCGGACGGGGGTCTCGCAGGGCCGGATCAATTCCTACCTGAATGGGAGGAGCCAGGCGGCGAACATGACGCTGGAGACGCTGGAGCGGCTGCTGCCGGTGGTCCGGGAGTGGCTGCCCGAGGAGTCGTTGGCGGGGATGCCCTTCGCCGAGCTCCAGGAGGAGAGATCGCCGTACGGGGCGGGGAGCGGGGGCGATCCCCTGCTGAAGGAATTGGTAACAGTCTGGGCTGGACTGCCGAAGAGCAGCCGCTACGTTGTCCTGGGAGCCGCGCACGCGGAGGCTGAAAAGGGGGGCGGGAACGGCGGCGGCAGTTCCGTTTCTGGCGTGGGTAGGCAGGCGGGATGAGGGAGACCCGGGATGGCAGTGGAATGCCTTTTAGCGGTGATGTGGGCGGTCGCGGGGATGGCAAGGTGGGCATCGCTGGCGGGCGGCGTATGGTTGCTGATGCAGGGACAGTGGGGAGAGGCAATGATTGGAGGACTCATATGGAGGGGAGGCACCGTTCCGTTTGTCGTCTGCCTGCTGCCTGCGAGAGCGCTGGACGCATGGGCCGCAAGGCTGGACGAACGGGGAGGACGGAAGCTGGCAGGGACGGTGGACGCCGCATCGCTGATGTGGATGTCGGCAGTGGAGGTGGGCTGGTGTCTGGCCATTCTGGCCATACTGGGCAGGGGACGAGAAGGGACAATGTCGGTGCCCGGAGCCGTGCTGTCGCTCGAAGCGGCGACCGGGGTGATGTGGAGCGCGGCGGATGCGGACGAGAAAGCCGGTTTTGGGACGACGAGCACGAAGACAGCAAGCGTCGTGGCGTGGGGCCACATGGCGGGAATTGGGGTCTGGCTGTACTCAGGGGGAGATTTGGGCTACACAGCAAGCGCGATTGCCGCTCCGGTCTGTGCCTGGATGCTGCTGCGATTGGCGCGTGCCGCATGTGGAGTGGAGGACCCGTGGGGCCGGGGGGCGGCCAACTGGGAAGACGAGGCCATCCTCGCGCGGATCGAGCGGCGACGGCACTAGCGCCCTTTCCGCGCGCGTGCTATGATGCGGCCAGGCCCGCCGATGGTCGGCGGGGCCGGTGACGCGGGGACCTGGCGATGCGCAGGGAAGGATCGGTGTTGGCGGGGGTGGTGGCGGCGCTCGGGGTGCTGGCGGTCTGGCCGCCGGTGGCGCTGTGGAATTGGAGGAACATGGGCGAGAACCCGGTACGATGGCCCAGCCCCACCAGTTGGTCGGAGGCGTGGAGTGGCCTGCGCGCGGGCGATGCGACGGTGGCCATGGGGCCGCTGGCGCTGGCCTTGGTGCTGGGGCTGCTGGTGGGCCTGGGGGTGTGGTCGGCCTGGGGGTTGGCGGCGGGGTGGAGGGGGAGGCGCAAGGCGGGATAGGGACCATTTTCCTGGCGCCGGGAAGATGGTGGGCTATGCTGGCGAGTGGCCCGCGCCGATGGCCGGCGGGGCTCGTATCTGGCGGAGGTGCGGCAATGGAGGCGTGGGAATGGATGTGGCGGGCAGTCAAGCTGGCGCTGGGGTTGGCCGGGCTGCTGGCGATGGCCGGGTGCGTGGCGATGGGCCTGGCGGTGGGCGTATTCTCGCTCGTGATGGTGATGAAAGAGGATGTGGACAGGGGAGAGGGCAACCGGGCGTGGCGCTGGGTGATGGTGGCCGGGAAGTTCGCCGGGGCCTGGGTGCTGTGCTGGGTCTATTACCTGGTGGTGATCGGGGTGGTGGGGCTGGCCCTGGCGCTACTCGTCCTGCTGTTGCGCGGGGGAACGCGGTAGGGCCGAAACGGAAAGGCCCGATCCGGGAGGGGGGATCGGGCCGGAGGGCTGGTTGCCTAGCCGGTTCCCCCTGCCCTGGGCGTGGGTCCAGGGAAGTTTGGAGCGGGTTGGGCAGCGCGGGGTGCTTGTGCCTGATTTGACACAGAATTGGGAAATCTGTGTCTGATTTGACACGTGGCGCGTGCTCGTTGTGTCTGATTTGGCACAAACGGGGGTCTGGCTGGGGGGTTGTGTCTGATTTGACACAGTGAGCACGGATGGCGTGTCTGATTTGGCACAGATTCCGGGGTTTTGTGTCCGATCCGGCACAAGGGCCTCGCGGGCGCGCGACCTTAGAGAGGGACTAAGAAGAAGAAGAGATTCTTCTGTGGGGGTGTATGCCAGATCGGACATAGGAGGGGACGGGGGCGGGGGGTATGGCATGTTGGGGGGTATGCCTACGTCTTCCGCCACCCCGAAGCCCGCCAAGCTGGCCGTGCAGCCGGAGTTCCTGCTGCCGGGCGAGCCGGCGTTGGCGCACTGCGGGGAGATGACTCCGCAGGACCGGGCAGAGCTGGTGCTGGAGGCGGTCCGGGACTGCCCGACGATGCTGGCTCTGACCGAGGAGGGGCGGAGGTGGGCGGTGGTGCAGGCGTTCGCGGACCGGGCTACCCTGGGGGTGGAGCGGATGGCGGAGATCGCCGGGGTGAGTGTGCGGACGGCCTACCGGCTGTTGGCCAATCCCAAGGTGCAGTCGGCGGTGTGTGACGTGATCCAGCGGATGGCTCCGCCTGGGTTCGTGATGCTCAGGTCGGTGGCGGCTGAGGCGGCCCAGCGGCTGGCGGGGGATCTGCGGTTCGGGCGGCGACATCTGGATGGCCTCTGCGGGGGCGAGAGGATGCTGCTGGACCTGGCGCTGGCTGGCAACGAGTCCACGCCTCGCCCGTCGAGGGCGACGGTGACGACTCCGGACGGGACGGTGGTGGAGGTGGAGGCGGGGTCTGGCGAGGGGAGCAATAGGCTCGGCCAGGCTCGATCTCTGCTGCGGGAGAGGCTGCTTGGCAGGGGGGCGGGGGAGTCTGAGGGGGAGGGGTGTCAATCTGTGCCAGGGAGGTTGCCGGGGGCTGGAAATGGGGGGGCGGAGTGATGATGCGCTCGTTCATGGTTGGCCTGGTGTTCGTGCTTGGGATGGCCTGCGGATGGGGGGGTTCCGGGGCGGTTTCGGGGAGTTTACTATCAGCGGCGGGAGAGGACCCCGCGCCCCGGCAGGGGTGGGGGGGGTACGGTGCCGAGCGGATTTTCGGCCGGCCCCGTATATGTCTACCAGTCGCTGAAGCGGGAATTTTTTTTTCGGGAGGGCCGGGCGTGAGTGACGGGCCGTCGCTGAGGTCTCCCGAGGGGTTCCGGGCCTACTGGACGGCGCGGAGCCTGTACATCGGCTTCGATCAGGTCTGGCGGACGCCTGCGGCCCTGCTGGAGGCCTTCCCGGGTGGTCCGCCGCAGGACGTGTACCCGCATGGCGGCTGGCTGGGCGAGGTGGACTTCGCGGAGGTGTTCGACCTGGGCGAGCTGGCGGCGCTGTCGGACCGGGCCGAGGCGGAGTACGAGATGGAGCTCGAGGTTCTGCGGGCGGAGTTCCTGCGGGAGAACTGCCAGGACCTGGGGAACGCGGGGGAGCGGGCGCGCTGGGGGCTGGAGTTCGAGCGGGAGCTGTGCAAGGCTGACCTCTACTGGCTGTGCAAACAGGTGCTGGGCTACCGGGACATGTCGATGCACCTGCACTACTTCATGTGCCGGTTGGTGAACCGGATGGACGACGGGACGCACGCGCTGTTTGAGTTCCCCCGGGACTCGTTCAAGAGCACGATCTTCGGGATCGGGAAGTCGGTGCAGGGCATCCTGAACGATCCCAACCTGACGATCATGTATTTGAGCGGCTCCCTGGACAACGCGAAGAAGAAGACGAACGAGATCCGCAACCACTTCACGAAGAACGAGACGCTCCTCCGGCTGTTTCCGGAGTTCAAGGCTCCGACAAAGGCGAAGGAGGGCAGCGAGGGGGAGTGGTCGGCCCCGCAGCGGACGACGCTGGTGGGGGAACCGACGATCAAGGCAAACGGCATCACCTCGAAGCTGGCCTCGAAGCATGTGGAGTGGATCGTCTGCGACGACATCTGGGACGAGCACTCGGTAACGACGCCGGACGTGATGGCGAAGACGCGGAAGGGGTTCAAGGGGGCGGAATTCCTGTTCAAGCGGACGAGCCGGAAGATCATGATCGTGATCGGGACGCGGTTCGCCCAGGACGATCTGACGCTGGACATCGCGGGGGACGGGACGGACAAGTATCCGGGGGAGCGGCTGTTCCGGGGGAACTGCCATATCGTCTCGGGGGTGCTGGCGAATGGTCGCAGCCTGTTCCCGGAGGGATTCAGCCTGGACTGGATGATGGACTACTGCAACGCCGGCGGCGGCGACAGCGAGCGCAACGACGGCGGGCTGTACGATTTCTCCTGCCAGATCATGCTGAATCCGAGCATGGCGGACAAGGGGTTTGACCCGAACTGGTTCCGCTATCTGCGGTGGGACGATATCCGGCAGGCGGCGATGGTGGGGCTGCTGAACTACGAGACGACGATCCTGACGGACGCGGCGGGGAGCGACAACAAGGGGAGCGACCGGGACGCGATCATGGTGGTGTGCCGGGACAGCTTCGGGCGGAAGACGGTGGTGCTGTCGGAGTGCCGCCAGCGGGCTCCTGCGGCGTTCGTGAACCGGGTGTTCGCGGTGTTCGACCAGTTCCGCTGCCAGGGCGGGCTCGTCCTGCAGAAGGCGGCGATTGACACGGTGGTGCGGAGCTTCATCGACGACGAGAATGTGAAGCGTTCGGCGAGCGGGTTGCCGGTGATGCCGGTGTATCCGTACTCGCTGCAACGGCAGGACAAGGACGAGCGGATCACCCACGCCCTGCAACCGCTGTTGCAGCGGGGGGAGCTGTTCTTCGATCCGGACATGGAGGAGTGCGGCGAGCTGGTGAGGGAGCTGCAGAACCATCCGGCGTCGCTGGAGAAGCATCGGATCGACGCTTTGAGCGAGCTGGGGGACCCGTATGTGAGGCAGTGTCCGGGGCTCCGCGAGGAGCCTCCTGCGGCGAAGCCGTGGGTTCCGGAGACGGTGGACGACATCGGGGAGATGCAGGAGCTTTTCCGGCGCCAGCAGATGGCGCTGGTGCTGGCGCGGGCCGAGGAGGACGAGGCATGAGCGGCGGCGAGGTCATCGCCCTGATGGGGCTGTTCCTGGTGGCGGTGGTGGCGGCGATGATGCTGCCGATGCTGCTGCTGTACCGGACGCTGGCGCGGATGTTCGACGCGATCCTGGAGCGGAAGTTGGCGGCGTTGCAGTCGGTGGAGGAGGCGCTTGAGGTGCCTGTTGAACCCGACGACGAGCCGAACGACGAGGATATCGTGCCGTGAGGGACCAGAGCAAGCAACCTTCGAAGACGTACGAGGAGCTGAACCAGCTCCTGCGCGACGGGGTCGACCAACTGCGCCTGCGGGCGGCGGACTCGGCGCTGGTGAGGGCGGAGCTGAACGGGGAGACAAACCTCCAGTTCAGCCTGTCCTCGGGGCTGCGGCGGAAGAAGGGGAAGGGGCGGATCAGGCCGAAGTCGAACGCGCTGAAGAAGCTGTACCGCTGGTGGATGCGGAAGATGTTCAAGACCAAGCCGACGATCACGGCCTACGGTGGCGGCAAGGAGGATGTGGACAGCGAGCGGGCGCAGGTGGCGGAGGCGATCTTCGACCACTGGCGGACGAACAATGGCTGGCTGGAGGCGGAGAAGGCGGTGGCGCGGTGGGTGTTCGTGTGCTCGCGCGGGTATTGCGAGCCGGTGTGGGCGCAGTCGCCGACGTTCCGGAAGAAGCGGAAGCGGCGGACGATGGGCGCGACACCGACCAAGAACGGGCGGGGCAAGCTGAGCTTCGTGCAGGAAGACGAGGTGGAGGAGTTCGGCGGGGACATGCAGTTCCGGGTCCACAACCCGGAGGCGACGTTCCTCTTTCCGCTGAGCGCGTCGCGCTGGGAGGATGTGAACCGGATCATCACGGCGGACGTGGTGACCAAGGACTATCTGGAGCGCTTCGCCGGGAAGGCGCTGAAGGACGAGGATCTGATCGAGGTGGAGGAGAGCACGTTGAACTTGGCGCTGGTGGACAGCGTGGCGCGGTTCACGGGGAGCTATGTGAACACGGGGGCGCGCAGTGAAAAGCGCTTCCTGCTGATCGTGTCGCGGGAGCGGCCTTCGTTCGCGCGGCCGGATGGTCGCCTGCTGGTGGTGGCCGGGGGGATGGATTTGGTAGACGAGCCGCTGCCGTACCTGGAAGAGGCGCGGGAGGTGGACCCCACGGATGTGTTCAACCTGACGATGGGGATCATCCCGTGGTTCGGGGAGCCGGTAGCGGGGACGCTGCTACCGCCGTCGCGGGCGCGGGTGCTGCTGGAGGCGGAGCAGGCGATTGACAGCCTGATGAACGACATCGACCTGAACCGCCGGCAGTTCGGGCGGAACAAGTTCATCGGGCCGAAGGCGGAGTTCCAGGACACGGAGATCACCGAGGAGCATGGGCAGATTCTGACCGTTACCGGGGCGAGCCGGGAAAAGGTGCAGGTGTTGCAGGCACAGCCGCTGGTGGGGGCGATGCAGGAGAAGGCGGACGCGGAGGACAGTTTCGACTCGCTGGCGGGTCGGCCCCAGGTGCTGAAGGGGGGCAATGACACGCAGGTGAGGAGCGCGATTCACTTCGACATTCTCCGGGAGGAGGCCGAGGAGGATTTGGCGCTGGACGTGACCCACCGCGAGGCGTTCGCGGAGCGGGTGGGCAGGCTGGCCCTGGCCATCGCGCGGCGGCGCTACGACGTGGAGCAGGTGATTTCGATCTACGGCGAGGAGAGGGCGGGGTACGCGCGGGAGTTCATGACCTCGAACATCCGGCACGACCTGCGGATTGCGGAGGGGTCGGCAATGCCGCGGAACTACGCCTCGCGGGAGGCGAAGATTCTGGAGCTGTGGCGCGACCAGGCAATTGTGCGGGCGGACGGGACCCCGGACGCGCTGGCGCTGTGGACCATGTTCGACCTGGGGGTGGTGAACCCCACGGCCCTGGACACAATGAAGGCGCGGACGAGCGCGCAGAACGATTTCCGGCGGATGCTGTACGAGGGGGAGCCGGTGACCCCGCAGCCGCATGAGAACCACCCGCTGCATCTGATGACCTACTCGGCGCTGATGGAGGAGGAGCGGTTCAAGCGCGCTCCCGAGGCCCGCCGCGCCCTGGTTTTCGCGCATGTGCAGCAGCGGGCGGCGATGCTGACGGAGATGACAAGCGCCTCGGCGGGGCGGACGACCCCGCCCATCGTCGGACCGGCCGACGAGGAAGAACCGATGCCGGGGGGGCAACCTTCGGCGCAACCGATGCCCCAGGCAATGTAGGAGAATGGCGATGAGCGACGACAAGAATCCGATGGCGGCCCGCGAGAAGGTGGCGGTGTACAACCACACCAACGAGGAGCAGGGGACCATCGTGGATGGCGAGATGGTGAGCATCCCGGCGGGCGACGGCAGCGGTGGCTGCGGCTTCCGGATGGTGACGCGGCGGGTGGCCGAGCTGCTGCTGAAGGCGGTGCCCGGCAAGCTGTCGCTGGCGCCCGCGCCGCTGGACAAGGCGACGGTGAATGCGGTGGGCAAGGCCTCCGCCGAGGCGCTGAAGGCGCTGTGCCTGGACCTGCTGGTGGGGAAGCGGCCCGGCGACGTGGCCGCGTATCTGAGCGAGAAGTCCGCCGCCAAGAAGGCGGATGAATAGGGTCGCGACCTACCGCGTGGCCAGTGGCCAACCGCCCGGGGACGGTATTCCCTGCCCTTCGGGGACGCACCTCCAGCGCACAGGAGAAGGATCGTGGAAACCGAGAAGCCGAAACCGAAACCGACCGAAGTGACCAAGCCGATCCCAGCCGAGCAGGCAGACCAAGCTGCGGCGTCCACCGCCGCCTTGCAGGAGCAGGGCGGAGGAGACAAGGCCAAGGCGCTGCACCAGGAGCGGGAACGCCGCCGGAACGCCGAGCGGGAGCTGCGCGAGATGCGCGAGCGCCTGGCGGAGCGGATGGCGGTGGCCGCGCCCGCCGCCGCCGAGGACCCGCTGAAGGGCAAGGAGGCGGGGGAGTACCTGGAGGTGGGCGAGGTGAAGGCCCTCCTGTCCGAGCAGAACCGCCAGATTCTGGCGGGGATCAAGGCGGAGAGGGAACGGCAGGTGAAGGTGGAGCGGCTCGAAACCACGATCGAGCAGTACGACGTGTTCAGCCGAACGGACGACGCGGGCGATTTGGCCCGCGCGGCGGTGGAGCGGGCGCTGTTGGCTGCGGCTCCGGATGCGGATCTGGACGCGATCATCGCGGAAGTTGCGCGGAAGGCCGAGACGGCCCTGGTGAAGGGCGAGGGCTCCGCGCCCGTAAACAAGAACAATCGTCCTGCCCCCACTCCCAGCCCGACGCCGGGCGCGACCGAGGCGGCGACCATGCGGACCACGACGGAGCATCCGAACGGGGTGTCGCTGGCGCAGTTGACCAAGGAGGCTCGCGCGAAGGCGGCGGGGGTGATGGAGAGGGTGCAGGCCCAACTGCGGGCCGGCGGGCACTAGTCCGATCCGGTCGCCGAGGAAAAGGACATGGCGGAACTGAGCGACAGAGACCTGTTCTACACGTACACGCAGGCGGCGGACGAGCTGCTGCGGGACGTGTACATCCCCGGTCTGAAGGATATCCGCGAGGGTAGCCTGGCGGACCACTACCTGATGAAGAACCTCAAGACGACCAGCGAGGGGGTGCATGGCACCCGCCTGCGGATGAAGTTCCGGGTGAACCGGGGCATCGGCTGGCGTCCGGTGCATCCGCGCACGGGCACGTTCCCGAGCGGCGGGAAGACGACCCTGGGAGAGCAGGAGTTCCGGCTGGCGATGTACGGCGCGGGCATCCAGCTCTCGCTGGAGGAGCTGGAGAACCTGGACGGGAACCCGGACAGCTTCGTGAGCCTGATGGACGAGAAGCTCCAGCCGGTGTTCGAGGGCTGGCCCTACTTCAAGCAGGCGTGCCTGCGGTCGCCGCAGAGCGGCATCCTGCTGGTGGCCGACCAAGCCGAGAGCAGCCTGGCCGTGCGGGTGGACAACGCGGGGCTGTGGAACACGGTCTCGCTGGAGCGGACGCGCTGGATCACGGAGGGGATGTACCTCCAGTGGTACCGGGGCACGAGCACCAAGGTGGGGTTGCCGGTGATGGTGACCTACGTGGACCACGACAGCAACCTGGTCTACCTGGCGGAGTCGCGCGGCGTGGCCGACAACGACTTCGCGGTGATGACGACCATCGACGGTCGCGAGGACGGCTACTGGCGGGAGGGGGCGGACCCCGACGCGGTGCAGGCGCCGTGCAACGGCATCTACAACGTGCTGGCCGAGAGCGGCACGTTCCAGGGCGTGGACCGGGACGACGCGACCAACTACTGGGCGCGGGCTCGCTGCACCGACATGAGCGCGGCGGTGATGAGCAAGACGAGCCTGCGTAAGTGGCTGCGCGAGTTCGGCACCAAGCGGACGCCGGTGACCACCTCCGTGGAGGTGCTGGACTACCTCTTCACCCAGCTCTTCGCCACCAACGAGCGCTTCATGAACACCAAGGAGTTCAAGGAGGGCTACGAGAGCGTGAGCTTCGACGGGACGCCGTTCCTGGCGGTTCCGGATGGGCTCTCGAACTCCATCGACCGGGTCGACTTCGACGAGGTGAAGTGGGTGGAGAAGGAGGGCATCCACGATCCGCACGGCCAGGGGTGGTACCCGCTGCCCAAGGGCGTGGTGCGCGCCCGCGACTTCTGTGCCTGGGCGAACCTCTTCGCCAGTAGCTGCCGGACGAGCGGCCGCTACCACAACTTCCTGATCAACACCACCATGGGGGCCTAGTCATGGATCGCGAGGCTCCGTCCACGGTGGTGCGCGCCCTGCGGGCTCAGGTGAGCCCGGAGCTGGGTCTGGTCTGGGACGAGGTGGACTGCGTGTGGCGGTTCACCTACGAGGGCCGGGTGCTGGCGCTGGTGCTGACGCACGACGACGGGTCGCCGATGCTGTCGCTGGACGGGTACACGGACGCGGTGGTGCGCCTGGCGCAGCGCTCGGACGCGTACCAGGACTTCGGCGAGCGGCGGAAGCGGCTTCGGCGGAGCGTGGCGGAGCTTCGCGGTACGGCCCGGGCCCAGCGGCGCGGGCGGCTTGAGGACTTGCGCCCCGAGGCCAGGGACCGGGCGCGGCTGTCGCGCTTCGGCACCCGGCCATTCGTCTCCGGAATCTAGGAAAAAGGAACCCAGGACATGGGACAGATGCATGCGGCTGACTTTCAAGCCTTCCTCCTCGGCGACGGCGTCGCGGAGAAGAACGCGGCGTTCGGGCTGAACCGGCGCCTCAAGGGGGAGATCTTCGACGATTTCCACTCCTACACGGACACCCAGATGTTCACCATGGCCACCGGCGCGGACGCGGCGGCCGGCACGGCGGCGGCCAGCGACGCCCACGGCGGCGTGCTGGTGATGACGCCGGCCGGGGCCGACGACAACTACGTGGTGGTGGCCAGCACCAAGGAGCTGATCCTGCCGGTGCTGGGCAAGAAGCTCTTCTTCCAGGCGCGGATCAAGCACACCGAGGCGAACACGGACGACGCCAACCTCTTCGTGGGGCTGTCGGACGACGGTTCGGCCACGGCGCTGGGCGCGGCTGGGGCCGGTCCTTCGGCGAGCTACGACGGCATCGGCTTCCACAAGGTGGACGGCGGGACGACCTGGATCGTGGAATGCTCCAACGCGGCGGTCCAGACGACCAAGGCCAGCGACGAGACGGCCCCGACCCGCAGCAGCGGGGTGTGGACGGATCTCGCTTTCGCCATCACCGACTGGAGCGACGACGGCACCAAGGCCTACGTGGACTTCTACGTGGACGGGCTGTGCGTGGCGTACCACGTCGAGCTGACCCTCTCCGGTCTGGCCGAGATGCAGGTGGTGCTGGCCGTGAAGAACGGCGGCGCGAACGCCGAGGTCCTGTACGTGGACTTCGTGCAGGTGGTCTTCGAGCGGTAACCCCTCACAAGGCCCCCTCCCGGTCGGACGGCCGGGAGGGGGTTGGAGAAGAGCATGGGCACCAACGAGAGATTCCGGGACTGGCCGAGCAAGCATGTGGTCGAGGTCGGCGATGCTCCCGATACGGTCACCTACGTGTGCTATTCCCCCGCGCCGAAGGCGCAGCTCGCCCAGGAAATCTGGCTGGTGGAGAAGATCGACGCGGCGGGGAGCAACAGTTTTCCCACGGACAGCGTGCAGGGTGGCGAACTGCTGGCCAACCACGCGGCTACGGACCCCTCCTCCCTTACCTTCTTCGCCCGTTCGTAGGAGCATTCCACCGTGGGCGTCATCTACGATTCAATCCTCGGCAGGTTGCGCAGCGACAAGGGACAGCCAGGCGAGCAAGGTGCTGTCGGGCCTGGTGTGCCTGCGGGTGGCATGACTGGACAGGTACTCAAGAAGGCGAGCGAAGATGACTACGATAGCGAATGGGCCAACGAAGCCGCCGGCGTCTCCAGCCAGTTCCTCGCGGTCTGGTTTGCAGCGGTTGCTGAAGGAACAACGGGCAGTCTGTCGGCTCCGGCTGGAGGAACGCTTGCGGCGGACCAGTGGCCGGAAGGCGTCGATGCTTTGGCGACTGAGCTTGATGCTGCGGGACGCCCCACTTGGACGACTCCGCGTGAAGCTGACGGGTCTCTGGTCACGGCTACGCTCAATGTGGCGACTGGCGCCTGGGAGCTGAGCGGGACGCCTGCGAGCTATCCGGTGGGCGTGGTGTTCGCCTACACGATAGCGGTGGCGGACTTCGACTCGGACTATGCGCTGCTGGGGCCGGACTACCTGGGCGACGAGCCGCAGACGGCGGTGTCTACGGCGGCAGACGGCGACAAGTTCGTGGTCTGGCAGGGCGGGGCGCTGAAGTATGTGCTGCGCTCGACGCTGGCGGCGCTGTTCGAGGCGGCGGGGGCGATTGCCACCCATGCCGGCCTGACGACCGGGGTGCATGGGGTGGGGGCCGGGACGGTTGCCAAGACGACAGACATCCCCGCCGCGTACGGGAGCAACCCTGCCGCATTGGGAACTGCTGCGCCGGGAGAGTCGGGGGCATGGGCGAAGGGCGATCACGTCCACCCAACGACGGGCGTGCAACTGGTGGAGTCCGTTGCGGCGCTTCCGGCCAGTCCGGTGGCTGGCACGGTCTGCCTGTTGAGCGCAAACGACACGACCGCCGGGGCGTGCGCGGGGGTGTGGCGATGGTCCGGGGCCTATTGGTTCCAGGTGGATGGTGGTATCTATGCCAAGGGCAACGTGGGAGCCACCTACACCGTCCCGGACCTCTATGAGCAGTGGACGAGCATCACGCTGACTGAGGCGCTGACGATCACGCTGCCGACCGCCCGCGCGGGGAAGACGGTGGTGCTCTCCATCACCAATGCGTCCGCCTACGCGATCACGTGGCCGGCGGGGACGCTGTGGGATGGGGGCGAGCCGCCGACGCTGGCCGGGCTTGTCCGGCTGGTGCTGGTCTGCGATGATGGTTCGCACTGGACGGTGCAGCTCGGCGCGGGAGGGATTGCCTGATGCGCCGCTCGCGTGTACTCCAGATGGCTCGCAGGACGGCGGCGGCCGGGGGTTGGACTCCGCCATCGGGAACCGATGTCTGGTGGCGTGCTACCGCTGCTGTTGCCGGGGGAGAGAACTGGATTGACGCCATTGCCGGGAAGACCATCGGGGTCGCTGAAGACTGCTCCGTGGTATCCGGTTCCGGTCTGGTCGCGCCGGTCGGGCATACCACGCTCATGACGAGCAACTACACTCCTGACTCTGGCGGCGGAGCAGGAAAGGGCTACACCGTGGCGTTTTGGGTGTGGATCGAAGCCACATCGGGGAACATCCAGATCATCAGCGCGGGTTCCAACACCCAGCACATCCGGGCCAACGTCACGCCGAACCGAGTCATCCCGATCACTGTGTACGGGACTGTTACTGTTGTTGAAATCACCACCGACTATACGGGAGGGGAAGGCCGCTGGTGGCATCTGGCCGTGGCACAATACTGGGGTGACGATGCCGGCCAGACCAACAAACATGCCGAGTTCTATGTAGATGGCACCCTCAAGACAACCTTGCCCGTGGGCACCCGCACTGATGCCGCCCAGCCATTGAGCGTCATGGCTGTCGGCTTTGCCGGCAAACTGGATGATATCATAGCGGCGCCACGTCCCATGGCAGCGGCGGAGATCGCCGATATCTACGCAAACTCTCCTGGGAGCCACGCATGAGCATACAGTACACCATGCCAGGATGCGATACGCAGGGCTGGTGCCCGCGCAGCGTCCGTCTGGCCGATGGCCGGGTGGTCACCGGGGTGACGCCGGAGACGTTTGCGGACCTGCCCGGCTGTTCGGTTATCGAGGTGCCGGACCCCGCTCCGGTCGATTGGTACCCGGCGTGGCGGGACGAGCACCGGGATGGGCTGATGGCGTTCCGGGCGGTCTGGGACAAGGCGATGGGCGCGATGGTGGCGACGGGAACCACGCTGCCGGAACGGACGTTCCGATCCCTCAAGGCGAAGTGCAGGGAGTTGGGCGGGGACTGGCTGACGCGGTACCGCGACGTGCGGGATATGTATGACGAGGTGGTGTTCGCGGCGGGGACGCTGGCACAGGCGGCGGACATCCTGCCGCTGGTCTTGGCGGACAAGACGCTGGGGGGGCAGGCATGAGTTCGCTTTACCAGCAACTGGGCGAGCTGATCCGGACAGGAAAGGTTCTGCCCGGAGACGGGGTGGTCTACCGGTACGCGAAGCCGAGTGTGTTGCAGAAGACCATCGCGCGGGTGCAGGCGCGGGTGATGCGGGACTTGGACTCGGAAACGGTGGCCGGACGGAACCGCGAAGTCGGGATTGAGGACGTGGCGCGGTTCACGCACGCGGGCATGGTGGCCTCTCGCTTCTCGACCGTGGAGATGACGAGTCCGCGTTGCTGGGAGCTGATTTGGGAAGAGCGCTTCGAGGGGGTGGCGGAGGCCGTCGTTGTGCGTCCCCGGGACGCCTCGGCGGCGATGTTGCTGGATGCGGTGGAGTTGGCCATAGAGGATGTGGGGACCCCCTATCCCAAGCGGGAGATCCTGCTGTACTGGCTGTGGAGCTGGGAGTTTCTCAAGCTGCGCTGCGGGCAGCGTTTCGAGTGGGTGTTCCGGAGCCGCGAGCGGGATGTGTGCTCGGGGAGCCTGGTGCACTGGTGGCTGGACGCTGGGCTTTGTCGGGATCTGAAGGGCCAGGACCGGAAAACGGAGGGCTGGTACCCGGGGCGGTTGCTGGCGGATGATCGGTTCGAGGTGGTGGCGGTGCTTTGGTAAACCAAAGGAGACAGGACGATGAAGACTTGGAAGCTGTGGCAGTTGCTGGTGGCGGTAGCGGTGCTGGTGGTCGGCTGCCGGACGACGGAGATCATGACGACCCGGATGGTGTTTCCGAAGGGCACGGACCTGGGGAAACTGCCGGCGATCACGGTGAACAACGTGATGTACGGCTGTGGCGTGGATGTCGGCCAGGGCAAGGTGGTGGAATCCAGCCTCGCCGCGTCCGCCGCCGCAAGCGTGTCAGCAGTGCTACGGGACATTTCGGCCGCCTACGGCAACTTGACCAGCTCGGACACCAAGGGCGGAGACGACAACGCCAATGCGCCGGCCGACTCGGCGCAGAAGACCGTGCAGGGCACGGGGGTCGGGTCGGCACGGGAGGTAGAGCCGGGAACGGAAGCCAAGCCGGACACGGCGGCTAGCCCGGTGGGGAAGACGGAAGAGGAAACCGGGGTGGAGTCTCCGGTGGTGGAAGACAAGACCAAGGAGTAACGACATGCCGCGCGCCCGGAAACCAACCCAAGCGCTCCCACCTACCAAGGAAAAGCCAGAAGAGCTGAAGGCCCCGCCGCGCGGCCATGTCCCTTTTGATCCGCCCTGCCCTGCCGAACGGCAACGCTCCGCGTCGCTTACTGAGGTAGGCCAGGGTGGGGTGGATCGTCCCTATTTGGTGGTGGTGAGGGGGCTTCCCGGGTCGGGCAAGTCCACCTGGGCGAAAGAGATGTTCCCGGCGGGACAGTGGGTGATCTACGAGACGGATCATCTGTTCTGCGACATTCGCGGGGAGTATCGGTTCGACGCGCAGTTGTGGGACCAGGCGGAGCGCTTCACGCGGTCGATGGTGGACCGGGCGCTGGCGGACCGGCGCAAGGTGGTGATCGTGGATGTGCTGGAGACCAGGGCGAAGGTCGAGGTCTACGCGGCGCTGGCGGAGTACCACGGGGCGCAGTTCGCGGTGTTCACCCGGGCCGGGGAGTACGGGTCCATCCACAAGGTGCCGCTGTATGTGCGGCAGGAGATGCTGGCGCGCTGGCAGGACTATGCCTGCGAGAGTTCGGGCGAGAATCTGAAGCGGATCGACGATCTGGTGAGGGGGTAGGCATGACCGACGAGTTCGACAAGATCGGGGATTGCGCCGACTTGCCCCGCAAGCAGTGGTGGAAGCCGCCTTGCCGGTGGCTGCGGTGGATCTGGGTGCCGTTCATCGGGGCTCTGGCCGGTGGCTACAAGGGCTACGAGGGGGTGCAGGGGGACCTGCGGCGGCAGGCGGAGCAGAGCACGGCCATCGTGGAGCGGGTGAAGGTGCTCGAGAAGGGTCTGGACCGCCAGGCGGAGGCGAGTTCGCGGATGGCTGACGAGCTGGCTTCGCTCCGGGGCGAGAACCGGGCGGTGCTCAGGACGGCGGAACGAATCCTGGATGAAGTGTCGGCTTTGCGGAAGGAACGGAAATGAGAACGCTGGCCGAGATGAGCACGATGGTGAGCGCGCTGGCCCATGACCGGACGCAGAAGACCTATGTGGCGGCGATGGTGGCGGCGCGGCTGCGGGATGCGTTCCGGGATCTGGTGGACCGGATGCTGGCGGACCCGCTGGCGATCCGGTGTCTGCGGAAGATCGGCGCGGAAACGGCCGTTGCCAACCGCCTGGAACTGCCTGCGGACTGCTCCCGGCTGCTGCGGGTGGAGTTGTGGAACGAGTCGGAGGCGGAATGGTGCCCGTTGCCGAACGACCAGCAGGGGGCGATGGGCGGGGCGGCGCCGCTGCCCCGGTCGTCCACCTTCGAGATTCTGGGGTCGTCCTATGCCGGGGCGTCGCCGAGGACCTGGCGGGCGGACGCGGATGGGGCGGCGATCCTGCTGTGGCCCCAGGATACGACCGGAACGGTGCGGATGGTCTACATCCGGATGCCGGCCTGGCCTGCGGGCACCGCAGGGCTGATGGACCTGCCGGAGGGGGCGGACGAGCTGGTGGAGTATCTGGCGGCGGACAAGCTGATTGCCATGGAACCGCAGGACCAGCGGCGGTTGCAGACCTACGCCTCCTTCTTCTCGGCGCGCTACCAGACGTGGCGGGAAGGGGTGACGCGGGGCAGGATCGAGCAGACCCAGCGGTATGTGGCGGAGGTGGGGGAGTGAGCCAGAATGTGGTCGGAATCGGGAAGTGGCAGGGGCTGAACGCGGCGGAGGACCCGTCGCTGCTGGCTACCGGCGAGTGCAGCGAGATGAGCAACGTGGAGACTTCCACG
>Ga0209416_1001039_pt1 | contig 21908 bp, 22 predicted proteins | sample RifGroF1_FD_184001 | JGI IMG/M metagenome (GOLD analysis project Ga0209416, IMG submission 184001) | Groundwater microbial communities from Rifle, Colorado, USA - Groundwater F1 (SPAdes) (version 2) | ecosystem: Environmental > Aquatic > Deep subsurface > Groundwater | place: Rifle, Colorado...
TCACCCTTGGAGAAAACAAATCTCGGCTCAATTTGAACAAAGACAATTAGTCCATAATTCATAAATTTCCACAAGTATGACATTTTAACTAAACGCAAAGGTATGACATTTCTATTTAATTTTGACATAACATTTGAGCAGGTTTCTAAAAATTTGCTAATATGCTAAAATGTTAATATATTAAAATAATTATGAACACAGGGATATTATACATCGTTGCTACCCCAATTGGCAATCTCAAGGATATCACGTTTCGCGCCGTGGAAACTTTGCAAATGGTTGATTTGATTGTGTGTGAGGATACGCGAAACTCCAGAAAACTTTTGGAGCACTATGAAATCAAAACTCCGACGATGTCTTTCTATCAAAATATCAGAAAGGGTGGAAGTACAAAGCCAGTGCCAAAATTAGATTTAATAGTTCAAGAATTAAAGAATGGAAAAAATGTGGCACTCATTACTGATGCTGGAACTCCTGGGATTTCTGATCCTGGCAACCAACTGGTGGCGAGTGCTGTGGAAAATGACATTGTGATTGTACCAATTCCGGGAGCATCAACCGTTGGAGCTATGATAAGTGTAGCGGGAATTGATTTGACGCAATTTGTATTTTTAGGTTTTCCACCTCACAAAAAAGGCCGAGAAACTTTTTTCAAAAAAGTTGTAGCCTCTGAAATGCCGGTGATGTATTTCGAATCACCACACCGTGTGATTAAGAATCTGGAACTTTTGAAAAGTTTGTCAGAAGCTTGCCTGCCGATGAGGCAGGAAAAGAAAGTAATTCTCGGCCGAGAACTAACGAAAATGTTTGAAGAAATTGTACGCGGAAATTCACAGGAAATTTTGGAATATTTTGAGAAAAATAAAGATAAAATTCGGGGAGAGTTTGTGGTAATTGTTTATTAAAAAAATATGAACGAACAAATTAATGAGGCTGTGATTAGCAAGGCTTGTGAGGTAATTTCTTCTAATTTGGGGGAAATGACAGCTGGCTATTATCGGGAATTTTATAAAAACAAAAGCCCAGATATAATTTTGAGTTCGCTTAACGAACTTTTATTAGAGTTGGTTGGTTCGCAAAATGCTGAAAAGCAAATAAACGAAGTGAAAAAATTAATTAAAATTTAAAAATAATTTATTTAATAATATAACGCCATGAAAAAAACTTTTTTATACACAATATTTCTTCTTGTAATATTAGCTTTGCACTGTACATTTACTTCCGTAAATCAAGAAAATGTAGGTATGATAGTTGATTTTCTCTATTTGCTTGCCCCAGTGTCGGCTTTTTTGGTGGGGATGTTACTTTTGCGAAACTTAGGTACAAAAAATCCTTTGGGTTTTTCTATCCTTTTTCTTGTTTTGGGAATGTTGGCATTTAGCTTCGGAGAAATCATCTGGTTTTTTCTAGTGCATGTTTTGCAAGCAGAACCATATCCTTCAATTGCGGATATTTTCTTTTTAATAGTTTATCCAATATCGCTGGTAGGAATAATACTGAAAATAAAATCTGAAAAAATCGCATGGTCGCTTTCATTTTTCAAAAAATTTATACCCCTAATTCTAATTTTGGGAGTTCTGGTGGTATTGGTGGCCTATTTTGGAATATACAATGCTTATGTGCCAGAAGATGGTTTGGCCAGCAATGTTGTTTCGATGCTATATGGGATTGGAGATTTAATTTTGATTTTTGGATGTTTTTTGATTTTGGTAATAACTATTGAATATAAAGGCGGAAAAATGTTTAGCCCATGGATACTTACCACTCTCAGTTATTCAATTCTGCTTGTATCAGATGTTCTTTTTTCAGCTAACAAAGATGTTTATGAGATAAATATTATGCTAAAAATGGCCATCGATTTAATTTGGATGACAGGATATTTTGTGTTTGGATTGGGAATGTTGAATTTTTTGGAAATTGTGCAGGGTCAGCAAGAGAAGATAAAAAGTAAACTAAATTTGAAAGAAAATGAAAAATAAATTCTATATCACAACTACCTTGCCCTATATCAATGCTGATCCGCATGTTGGTTTTGCTCGTGAAATTATCGAAGCGGATGTGTTGGCTAGATTTCATCGCATACTTAATGAAGAAGTTTTTTTCAATACTGGTACTGATGAGCATGGGCTCAAAATTTTTCGAAAAGCGGAAGGATTGGGAATGGACACGCAAAAATATTGCAATGAAAAAGCGCTGGAGTTTGATAGACTAAAAGGTGCACTTAATTTAAGTTATAATAATTTTATCCGCACAACCGACGAAGCTCATATAAAAGCGGCGCAAGAGTTTTGGAAACTTTGTGATAAAAATGGGTATATTTATAAAAAGAATTACAAGATAAAGTATTGCGTTGGCTGTGAATTGGAAAAAACTGATTCGGAACTTGTTGATGGAAAATGTCCAGATCATCCAAATATGGAATTGGAAACTATTGAAGAGGAAAATTATTTTTTCAAATTCTCTGCTTTTCAAGATAAACTTTTAGAGCTGTATAAAAATAATCCTGATTTCGTAAGACCTGCAAAGAGATTTAATGAAGTGAAAAGATTTGTGGAGTTGGGATTGGAAGATTTTAGTATTTCTAGAATTAAAGAAAAAATGCCCTGGGGTGTGCCAGTTCCGGGAGATGAAAATCAGGTTATATATGTTTGGTTTGATGCATTAGTAAACTATATTTCAGCATTGGGTTGGCCAAAAACGCCGGAAAATTTTGAAAAATTCTGGCCGGGATATCAAATTTGTGGAAAGGATAATCTTCGCCAGCAATCAGCAATGTGGCAAGCGATGCTTATGTCAGTTAATCTTCCGACATCGGTGCAAATTTTTGTGAATGGTTTTATTACAGTCAATGGTCAAAAAATGAGTAAGTCATTAGGGAATGTTATTTCTCCCTATGAAATGGTGGAAAAATTTGGAATTGATGCTACCCGTTACCTTTTGTTATCCGGAGCAAGTTTTGGAGAAGATTTTGATATTACTTGGGATAAATTAATTGAAAAATATAACGCTGATTTGGCGAATGGATTAGGCAACCTTTTATCGCGAGTGATTACACTCGCTCAAAAAGGTAATTTTCAATTTTCAATTTTAAATTTTCAATCAATTTCCAATGATAAATTTTCAAATCTAATAAATAATATGGAGCTTGGACAAGCGTTGGAATATATTTGGAAAATAATTGATGAGGATAATAAATTCATTGGAGATAATAAGCCGTGGGAACTTGTTAAAACAGATATGAAAAAATTCGAAGAAGTAATGAAAAAACTTTTGGAAGATTTGAATTTAATCTCAGGATTATTAGTTTCTTTTATGCCAGAGACTTCGCAGAAAATTAAAAAAGCATTAGAAACAAAAAAAATAGAGGAAGTTTTGTTTCAAAGGATAAAGTAAAAAAGTTGTCATTCCCGTGAAAGCGGGAATCCAGTGTAGAAACTAAATAAAAAAAGTATTATATAAAAGTATCTGAATTTTAAGATAGATTTGAGACTAGATCCCCGCATTCGCGAGGATGACACGCTTATGCTAATTGATACTCACGCTCATCTAAATTTCTCTGCATATAAAAATGATGCGGAAGAAGTAATTGGAAAAACTCTCGCGGAGGGTGTTTTTGTGATTAATGTGGGGTCGCAATATTCGACCAGTGCGCGGGCGGTGGAATATGCCAAAAAGTATGATGGACTATATGCGGCGATTGGAATTCATCCGCTCCATCTTCAGGCGCAAAAATTTTCCTATCGTGATCCGGATGAAATTGAAGAAGTGGAAATTAAAACGGCTGGGGAAATTTTCGAAAAAGAAAAATATTTGGAATTGGCGAAAAATCCAAAAGTGGTGGCGATTGGAGAAGTCGGTTTGGACTATCACCATTTTGACGAGAGTGACAATATCGAAAAATTAAAATCTAAACAAAAAGAAATACTTTTGGAATTTATCAAATTGGCAAATGAAGTGGAAAAGCCGATTATGATCCACTGTTGGGATGCCTACGATGATCTATATGAAATACTGGAAAAAAATCCCGTGGAAAAAAGAGGCGTGATTCATAGTTTTGTGGGTAGTTTCAAAACGGCCAAGAAATTTATCGAGCTTGGCTATTTGATCGGACTTAATGGTATAGTGACTTATGGGATAAGCTATGATAAGCTTATCCGTGAAGTCGATTTGAAAAATATAGTCTTAGAAACAGACTGTCCCTATCTAACTCCCGTACCAAAAAAAGGCGAGAGAAATGAACCTATGTATGTGAAATATGTGGCCAAAAAAATTGCTGAGGTTAAGGTAATTTCAGTGGAAGAAGTGGAGAAAGTGACAACTGAAAATGCTAAAAAATTATTTGGAATATAAAATTATGGCTGAGTATCCAATGCGAATAAATAAATATCTGGCGCTAAAAAACATTTGCTCTCGGCGAGAGGCGGATGGGCTAATTGAGGCTGGAAAAATTAAGATAAATAACAAACGGGCAGTCTTGGGAGATAAGGTGCAAGAAAATGATGTGGTCAAAGTAGCGCAAAATTGTCAAAAGAAACTTTTCTACTATGCCTATAACAAACCGATGGGGATAATCACACATAGTCCGCAAGGCGAGAAGGAGAAAAGTATCATGGATATAGTCAAAATTCCGCAAAAAGTTTATCCGATTGGAAGGTTGGACAAAGATTCTTGGGGACTGATCATTCTCACTAATGATGGTCGGATAACTGACAAAGTTTTAAATCCAGAAAAGAAACATGAAAAGGAATATGCTGTGCGAGTTAACAAGGTTATGTCTGCGAGTTTTGTGGATAAGATGGCACGCGGAGTGAGATTGGATGATGGGTACAAAACTAAGGAATGCAAGGTGCAGACAATTAATGAAGGAATGTTTTCCATAATTCTAACAGAGGGGAAAAAGCGACAAATTAGGCGAATGTGTTCAGCTTTGGGGTATAATGTGGTGGATCTAAAAAGGGTGAGGATCATGAGTATTAAGATAAAAAGCCTAAAGCCGGGTGAATTTAGAGAAATTAAGGGTGATGAGCTGAAAAATTTCCTGCTGGAATTAGGGTTAAGTTAATCAAAATTTCCAACTCTTGACTTTTTTTCAAAAACACATAAGAATATATAATGGTTCTTACAGTAAAATATTTTAGGACTTACACGCTTGTCTCAAAATTACTAAAGCGTAATTTTCGCATATAGATTAGGATTCTGCTGGTTTACTCAAGGTTTGTACTTGTAAACCATTGCCAGTCATGAGTAATTTCTCGTCAAGCGCGTAAGTCCTATTTATAATTTAAATATGGAAAAAGAAAAACAAAAATCTACGGCGCCTTGGTGGCAGCCGGGTTTATTGCTTTTTTATCGGCTTTCTGGTTGGATTGCGGGTCCGATAATTTTGGCACTTTTTGTCGGCAGATGGCTGGACAAAAAATATCAAACTGAACCTTGGCTCTTTCTTCTTTCGGTGGGTATTGCCTTTATCATTTCAACAATAGGTATAACTAAAGATGCAATACGTGAACTAAAAAGGATAGAACAAGAAGATAAAAAAGAAGTGCAGGATAAAATAGCAAAAAAATAGCATATGGCAGAGCACGAAATACAAACGAATAGTCATGAGTCTAATCAGGAATTTTCCCACGAAGCAACTTTGTTTGCTGAGCCGATTTTTCATTTCGGTAGTTTCACTGTCACCAACTCTTTGATTATGAGTTGGATAACAGTCTTTGTTCTAGTTATTTTTTTTGTCGCAGTAGGAAAAAAAATCAAAAAAATTCCAAAAGGTTTGCAAAATGTTTTTGAAATGATTCTAGAGAAAGCTTTGGAGTTGGGCGATAGCATTACGGGAGAAAGAAAAAGAACAGAAATTTTTTTGCCAATCTCAATGGCTCTTTTTTTGTTTATACTCGTCAATAATTGGCTCGGGCTTTTGCCGGGCGTGGGAACGATCGGATTTAATGAAGTGGAGGGCGCGCATCGAGTTTTTGTGCCAATTCTTCGTGGTGGAACGGCGGACATCAACACTACCTTAGCACTGGCACTTTTTGCAGTGGTAGCTTCGCATGTTATGGGAGTGCTTGCGATTGGCGTTTGGAGTCATTTGAATAAATTTATAAATTTTGAAGCCTTTTTGGAAATTCCAGGCAAAATAAGAAAAGACGCAACGATTATCTTGGTCAATCCAATTAAAGCATTTGTGGGAATAGTTGAAGTGATTGGAGAAGTCGCCAAAGTAGCCTCACTAACCTTCCGACTTTTTGGTAACATTTTTGCTGGCGAAGTTCTTTTGGCTTCTATGATGGCACTATTTGCCTATTTTCTGCCTTTGCCGTTTATGTTTTTGGAAATGATTGTGGGGATAATTCAGGCGCTCATATTCGCAATACTCACTATGGTTTTTATGACCATAGCTACAGAAAAACATGCTGAGCATTAATTTTATAGTTAATTAATTTTTTAAATTTTATTTTTCAAGCGACTCTAAAAATATAAAAACAAGTCGACTTCAAAAATAGAAGAATAATTTTATGGATCTGACAATGTTGGCCAAGGGATTGGCAATTGGAATCGGTTCAATCGCTCCAGCGCTTGCGATTGGAAAAATTGGCGCCAAAGCTATGGAATCAATCGGAAGAAACCCAGAATCAGCTGGAAAGATTCTTGTGCCGATGCTTTTGGCTTCAGCTTTCGCCGAAGCGGTAGCTATTTATGCTTTGGTTATTGCTTTCTCAATCAAATAGTAGTTTTCTTTGGTTCCGTTTAGACGGAATCAAAATAAGATTATTAAATTAAATTTTATGGATGAACTAATAAAAACATTTCACATTGAAGTTAATTTGCTTTTGGCGCAGATGGTCAATTTCACGATTGTGCTTTTGGTGCTGTATAAATTTGCCTATAAGCCGATTTTGAAAACGCTCAATGACCGAACGAAAAAAATTGAAAAAGGTTTGAAGGATAGCACGGAAGCTTCAAAAAAATTGGAAGAAATAACAGAAAAAGAAAAAGAAGTTTTGATAAACGCCAAAAAAGAAGCGCAAGAAATTATCAAAAAATCCGAAAACGAAGCCAAGAAAAATACTGAAAGTATCACGGCTGAAATGAAAGAAAAAAACGCCAAAATGCTTGAAGATGCCAAGGCGATGATTGAAGAAGAAAAAAAGAAAATGCTTCTTGAGATAAAATCAGAAGTGGCTGATCTCGTGGTGATGGCAACGGAAAAAGTAATTGCGGAAAAGTTAGATTTGAATAAGGATAAGGAAATAATTGAAAAAAGTCTGAACCACTGATTTACACGTGATTATCCTGATTACACTGAACAAAAAATTTACTGTCATTCTCGCATAAGCGGGAATCCAGTCTCGAATCATTAAGTTTTTACACTAGATTCCCGCTTACGCGGGAATGACAAAAACATGAAAATTACAGCCACGCAATATGCGAAAAGTTTATATGAAGTGACACGGGAAAAATCTCAAAGTGAGATTGGTGTTGTGACAGAGAATTTTGTGAAAGTTTTGGCAAAAAACAGACAAGCAAAATTAGCTGTAAAGATTATCAAGAAATTTGAGGAGTTATATAACAAAGAAAATGGCATTGCGGAAGTGGAAGCAATTTCTAGTCGAAAATTGGAAGCTGATCAAATTGGACAAATAGAAAAATTTATAAAAGAGAAATATTCGGCACGGGAAGTTTTGATAAATAATAAAATTGACGAAAATATCAAAGGTGGAATAATTTTGAAAATTGGCGATGAAATAATGGACGCAAGTGTGGAAAGACAACTAAGAGAATTGAAGAAAAGTCTAGTAAAACTCTAAAGGCTAAATTTGAAATTTTAAATCAAGCCTAAATGAATAAATTTTAAAATTAAAACATTTAAAATTCATTTCAAATTTCAAATTTATAATTTAAAATTAATTTAAGAAATAATATTATGTCAAAAGACTACATCATCGAACAACTAAAAAAACAAATTGAAAATTTCGAGACTAAGACTCAGACGGAAAAAGTCGGAACAGTGCTGGAAGTTGGGGACGGCGTGGCGAAAGTTTCTGGCCTCTCTGACGTGATGGCTTCGGAAATGCTAGAGTTTCCTAATGGAATTTATGGCGTGGCGCTCAACTTGGAAGAGGGTCAAATCGGAGCCATGATTTTGGGGGCTTTTGAGGGAATCAAGGAAGGCGATCAAGTCAAATCAACCGGAAAAATTTTGTCTATTCCTGTGGGAGAAAATATGATTGGCCGAGTAATCAATCCTTTGGGACAAGCGATTGATGGCAAAGGCGAAATTGTTTCTGATAAATTCTATCCAATTGAAAAAATTGCTCCCGGAGTTATCACTCGACAGTCTGTGAACCAACCAGTACAAACCGGAATCAAAGCCATTGACGCAATGATCCCAGTTGGACGAGGACAACGTGAACTTATCATTGGCGACCGCCAAACTGGAAAAACTGCCATTGCGATTGATGCCATCATTAATCAAAAAGGTCAGGATATGATTTGTATCTATGTAGCGATTGGACAAAAAGAATCTAAGATTGCGAGAATTGTGGCGGAATTGGAAAAGAAAGGCGCGATGGAATACACTACGATCGTTTTGGCAGGTGCATCTGATCCAGCTGCGTTTTCTTTTGTTGCTCCCTATTCCGGTTGCGCGCTGGGAGAATATTTTATGGACAAAGGAAAGGATGTTTTGGTAATTTACGATGATCTTTCTAAGCATGCTTGGGCTTACCGTCAAATTTCTTTGATCCTCAAACGTCCACCAGGACGCGAAGCCTATCCAGGAGATGTTTTTTATTTGCATTCCAGACTTCTTGAGAGAAGTGCAAAACTCAATAAAGATTTTGGTGGCGGATCAATCACAGCGTTGCCAATTATCGAAACGCAAGCGGGCGATGTGTCAGCTTACATTCCGACTAATGTTATCTCTATTACTGATGGACAAATTTATTTGGAATCTGATCTTTTCTACAAAGGAATTCGTCCAGCTTTGAATGTGGGACTTTCTGTATCTCGGGTGGGATCAGCTGCACAGACAAAGGCGATGAAAAAAGTGGCCGGAAAACTTCGTTTGGACTTGGCGCAATTTCGAGAATTGGAAGCTTTTGCGCAATTTGGATCTGACTTAGATGAAAACACCCGTCGTCAAATTGAACGAGGACGAAGAACAGTGGAAATTTTGAAACAAGATCAATACGCGCCGATGCTCATGGAAAACCAGGTAGCTATTCTCTATGCTCTCACCAATGGATTTTTGGATGATGTGGCAGTGGAAAAAATTCGAACATGGGAAGCTGATTTCCAAAAATATATAAATTCTAGCGCGAAAGAAGTTTTGACTTTGATTGCGGAAAAGAAGGAACTGACGGAGGATGTGGTGGCGAAATTGGAGAAAGTGATAAAGGATTTCAAGGAAGTATATCAAAATGGAGTGTAATCTTTACTAATTACGAATCAAGTACGAATATAACTAATAAAAAATTCGTAATTCGTATATTAGTAAATAATTAGTAATTCGTAAAGAAAAGCTATGGCTTCAGGTAAAGAAATTAAAAGACGAATAAAATCCATTCAAAATACCGGGAAAATTACTCGGGCGATGGAGATGGTGAGTGCGGCCAAGATGCGTCGGGCTATTTCGAGTGTGCTCGCAATCAGGCCATATGCTCACAGCGCTTGGAGTGTTCTCACGAACTTAGCGCGTTCGTTTGAAAAAAAACAAAGCGGTCTTTTGGAAGTGCGCGAAGTAAAAAGTGTTTTGGCGATTGCCATCACATCTAATCGTGGACTTTGCGGATCATTCAATTCTCAACTGACCAAAAAAATCAAAGAAGAATTAGCGCATCCAGAAAAATTAATGATAAATCGTATTGGCGTAAAGAAGATATTGCCCGCCCAAGGCGGGTCCGCCTCGGGCGGAAAAATTGATTTCATTACTATCGGAAGAAAAGGTGAGGCAGTAGTTCGAAGAACAGAAAAAGAAATTGTCGCATCATTTAATGATTTGACCTATTTGCCAAAATTTGAAGCTGTGCGAGCAGTGGGAAAAGTTGTGATCGATGATTATTTGGCGAAAAAATATGACAAGGTGGTAATTTTTTATACCGATTATGTTTCGGCCATCAAGCAAGAAACAAAAGTGCGTCAGATTTTGCCACTCTCAAAAATTGATTTGGAAAAGCAAATTGCCGAGATGGATATTTTGGCGCAGGAATATGGACTTTCAAAACCAGCCGTGGAATATAAGGTTGAACCGAGTCCAGAAAAAGTTTTGGATTATATCATCCCGCGTCTCATTGAAATGCAGATTTATCACGCAATTTTGGAATCGAATGCTTCCAAAGAATCCGCTCGAATGGTGGCTATGCGAAATGCCACTGATGCTGCCAAAGAAATGGCCGATGATTTCACATTGGCATATAATCAGATTAGACAAATGAAAATTACTCAAGAGATTGCGGAGATTTCAGCAGGGATGGCGGCGTTAGAGCAGTAGTCTGAACCACTGACTTGCCTCGCCGGCAGGCAGGTTAGCACGTGATCATACTGATTACACATGAATTAAAAATAAAAAATATTTGTCATTCTGAGCGAAGCGAAGCGGAGTCGAAGAATCTACCAAATAGTAACACAAATGATATTATTGAGCAGATCCTTCGCTTCGCTCAGGATGACAAAAAATAGAAGTTCTTTGGAAAATTGAAAATAAAAAAAGCCATCAAATCTAGAAGTAGATGATGACTTTTGTGAGAGGCGAACTTCAGAGACACAATTGGCTACCAGTTAAACAGCACTATATTCTGTTGAGGAATAATCGCATTAACTTGTCGGTCAATTATATCCACTGTTCCGTCGGGATATTTAACGGCAATTATTATGGTATAGTAGTGGAATTTTACCGGAACTCCATCTCCATCCTCTCCATCTATCCCAGTTTCTTCGTGTCTGGTTAGTGATAGGAACATTCCCTTATGTAAAAGATGGATGTTATGTGGATAGAAAAACCCATTTCTATCCACAAAATTTGGCTTTGCTCCGTAGATATCATCCCCGAAGTTGAAAAATACGGTCTGACCGAAGACGAAGTTTTTTTTGCCATAATTTATTTCCTGGCAAAAAGCCGAGGAAGATAAAAGATTAATGACAAAAATAATAGCCAGTACTACCAACATAATTCTCTTCTTCATGGTGTGCTCTCCTCATTTGTTGTGAGTTTAGTTGCTGTTAAAGAAAAATGAAAGTTGAAACATTGTCAACTATGTATACTAGCATAAATTACCAAAAAAGTCAAGTCTTAAATCCTAATCAGTGAATATTTGGCTAAAATAAAGCAAATATTTAGTGATTAGAATTTAATAAATATATAATTTAATTTGTCATTCCGGACTTGATCCGGAATCTAAAAAGATCCTGAAACGAGTTCAGGATGACAGTATAGAAAATTTTATGAAAAATCTAGGAAAAATCTCACAAGTAATCGGGCCGGTCGTGGATGTTGAATTCGGGGAAAATCTACCGAATATTTATGACGCGTTGGAAATAAATCTCTCCGCCTCATCGGCGGACAAAACTAGCAAGTTAGTTTTGGAAACCGCGCAACATTTGGGCGGAAACAGAGTGCGAACAGTGGCGATGGGTTCGACGGATGGACTGAGGCGTGGAATGGAAGTTGTTTCGACGGGCGCGCCAATTAGCGTGCCGGTTGGACAAGGAACGTTGGGCAGAATGTTCAATCTTTTGGGCGAAACAATTGACGGAAAAACCGAAGCGGTCAAGGCGGAAAAAAGATATCCAATTCACCGTGATGCACCAAAATTTGAAGATCAATCAACTAAGGCGGAAATTTTGGAAACCGGAATTAAAGTTGTTGATCTTATCTGTCCATTTATCAAAGGAGGAAAAGTCGGACTTTTTGGTGGCGCGGGTGTGGGAAAAACCGTGGTGATTCAAGAGCTAATTCGAAACATTGCGCAAGAACATGGGGGCTATTCAATCTTTGCTGGTGTGGGAGAAAGAACACGAGAAGGGAATGATCTTTACCACGAAATGAAAGAGTCTGGAGTGCTCGACAAAACTGCCTTGGTGTTTGGACAAATGAACGAACCACCGGGGGCGCGACAACGAGTGGCGCTGTCAGCTCTAGCGATGGCTGAATATTTCCGTGACGACGAAGGCCGAGATGTTTTGTTTTTTATCGACAACATTTTCCGTTTCACACAAGCTGGCTCAGAGGTGTCAGCACTTTTAGGACGAATTCCATCAGCGGTGGGATATCAACCAACACTCGCGGAAGAAATGGGAAGACTACAAGAGCGAATTACTTCAACTAAAAAAGGTTCTATTACATCTGTGCAAGCGGTTTATGTGCCAGCCGACGACCTAACTGACCCAGCGCCAGCCACAACTTTTGGTCATCTTGATTCAACGGTTGTGCTTTCGCGTTCTCTTTCAGAGCTGGGAATTTATCCAGCGGTTGATCCTTTGGATTCCAGTTCAACAATTTTGGATCCAAATATTGTGGGACAAGAGCACTATGAAGTCGCCCGAGGCGTGCAGAGAGTTTTGCAAAGATATAAGGACCTGCAAGATATTATCGCAATTTTGGGAATGGAAGAATTGTCTGATGATGACAAAGTGACAGTTTCCCGCGCACGAAAAATTCAAAAATTCCTTTCTCAACCATTCTTCGTAGCTGAACAATTTACCGGAACAGCTGGACAATATGTGAAACTAACTGACACCATCAAAGGCTTCAAAATGATTTTAGATGGACAAATGGATGAGGTGGCGGAACAGGACTTTTATATGAAAGGGAATATATCAGAGATCAAGAAACAGTGAACAGGAAACAGTAGTTTATAAATTTTAAAGTCTAAATTTGAAATTTTAAATCAAATCTAAATAAATAAATTTTAAAATTAAAACATTTAAAATTCATTTTAAATTTCAAATTGAAAATTTAGACTTAGTAATCTAATTTTATTATGTCAAATCTACAAATTAAATTTAAGATAGTCACTCCTGAAAAAACTGTCTTCGAAGACACTGTTGATCAGGCGACTTTGCCGACCACAGATGGGGAAATAACAATCCTGCCAAATCATCGTAGTTATATTTCCAGCTTGAAAGCTGGAGAATTAATGCTTCGAAAAGGCGAGGAAGAAATCTTGCTTTCTATTTCGGGTGGATTTATTGAATTCCATGAGAATGAATTGATTATTCTGGCAGATACGGCTGAACGAGCCGAAGAAATTGACTTGGCTCGCGCTGAAGAAGGACGAAAGAAAGCCGAAGAATTGAAAAACCAAGTTGTTTCGATGGATGAAAATGAATATGCTCGCGTAGCGGCTGCCATCCAAAAAGAATCCGCCCGAATTCGTGTAGCCAAAAAACATCATACAAAGAGGAGTATAAAAACAGATTAATTTTTTATATTATGAAAAGCAAAATAAATTTATTAATCGAACTTAACAAGAAACATTCCGAATTATTTTGCAGTCAAAAATTGGAGCGTGATTTATATAGAGCGAAACATCCAACCAATGTGGTCGCTTTCAAATGTATGGATGGACGCATCCATCTTCCAGTTATCACGCAAACTCCGCTGGGAATCATTAGTCCTTTTCGCAATATGGGAGGTAGATTTGATTTGGGTTGGCCACTTCTCAATGTTTCTTTTGATGAATCCGTAGCTCAGGCGGTTAAAAAAGGATCACGAACATTAGTCTTGGTAACCTATCATTTTTCCAAAGGCGATGTGCATCGAAGTTGCGCCGGTTTCAATTATGACTGTGAAGAATCAAAAAGATCTACAGCTAATTTTAGAGACCAAATAAGAAGAATCTATGGCATGGAGAATCAAGTTGTCTTTCCGGTTTTAATCGGAATTGAGACTGATAAAGATGCTCTGATTTTGCATGGAGATAATGGGGAAATTGTTGATATGAGTACTTTGAAAAAGATGAGTAATGAAGGTTTGATAGAAATTATCCATAGGCTTTTTCCTAATATGCCAGAGCGAATTGTTTTGGATTTTTTGCCAATTATCGCGGGAAATCTAAACCAAATTGGAGAAACAAAAAAACAAAAAATGGAAGCTCAGTTGGCTCACGGCGAGTGGGTTTTGGCGGTGGGAAAAGGCTTTGATTGGCTTCACACTCCAAATATGGCAATGATTGTTGGGCCATATGATCCTAATATCGGCGAGCCAATTAAGACCGCGGCGGGTATCATCAAATCAAATTGGGAATCAGGCAGAATCAAAAAGGGAGTAGTTGTTTTGGCATCAGCTCTTTATGGCGACGCAGCCGATCGTGCAAAAACACAGGAACGAGCGATTTTTATGAAAAAATTGTCGGAAGATATTATAGCCAAAAATTATCCAGAAATGATGAAATATATGAATTCAATGGCGGTAGTGGTCAACTCAAGTACTATGAAAATGGAAGTGATTGAATAAAACACCCCTTATTGACATTTTATTTTAGCGGAGTAATATAAAATAGTTGTTTGGAATGAAATATTTTGTTTGATTTCGGGTAATTCCGCTTTTTTATTTGGTTTATTTATAAGATTATGAAAACATTCAAATTAATAAAAACTTTATTATTGGGAAAAAATGTTACCGAAAAAAAAGAGAATTTTTTTTCGTCCGATAAAGATGATGTTTTTGAAAAAACTGGCAAGGAGATAAAAGAATTTTTGAACACCCTTTATGGTGGAAGATCATTGCGCATCAGAGCAGTGGATGCCGGATCGACTAATGCCGAAGAAATAGAATTGACCGCTTTGGGTAATGCTTATTATGATATAGACAGATTTGGTTTAAGTTTTGTGGCTTCGCCACGTCACGCTGATATATTGTTTGTGAGCGGTCCGGTAACAAGAAATCTTGAGAAAGCACTGCTTACGACCTATGAAGCTGTTCCAAAACCGTGTATCGTGGTAGCAGTTGGGGACGGAGCTTGCACGGGAGGAATTTGGAAAGATTCTTATGCCGTAGTTGGTCCGGTAGAAAATGTAATTCCGGTGCATATGAAAATCCCCGGAGACCCTCCTTCACCGACAGAAATTCTTACTGGGATATTGAGAGCCTTAAAATATTACAAAGCAAAATAATCATATGATGGAAAATTATATAATTTTTGGTGTGGGATTCTATTTTTTGACTTTAGTTCTGTCAGCCTTTTTGGCTTTTTTTGGCAAATCATTTAGAAAAGCGACGATCTTGTTTGTTTTTTCCAACGGAGCGGGATTTTTGTCAGCGATTTTATTTTTTCTGTTTTTTTCAAAAGAAGTTTTTGTTTTCGCTAAATTTGACGGATTTTTTCATTTTGTTCCAAGATTAAATTTTCTTTCCGCCCTATTTTTTTCTATTATAAGCGGAGTTTCTTGTTTGATCGGTGTTTATAGTTTGCGATATTTGGAGTTATACAAAGAAACTTACAATCCTCGCGTAGTTCAATTTCTAATGTCGTTTTTTGTGCTGGGAATGCAAGGAGTTTTATTGTCAAACACCGCCTTTAGCTTTTTATTTTTTTGGGAAGTGATGTCGATTACTTCTTTCTTTTTGGTTTTTTCTGATAAAAAAGAAGAATCGATAAAAGCGGCTTTTCTCTATTTTGTAATGACTCACTTGGGAGCATCGGCAATTTTAGGCGGATTTTTGATTTTAGGCCAAGGTTCATTGATGTTTAATTTGGATGATATCAATATTGCATCGCAAAACCTGAGTGCCGGTTTTTTGAATTTAGCATTCTTGCTTTTTGTTTTCGGCTTTGGTTCCAAGGCTGGGCTAGTGCCTTTTCATATCTGGCTTCCCGAAGCTCATCCGCAAGCCCCGAGCAATATTTCAGCAATGATGAGCGGGTTGATGCTCAAAGTTGCTGTTTATGGTTTTATTTTGATAACTCTAAATCTTTTCGGCATTCCGGCGTGGGGAGGCTTGATTGTTTTGGCTCTAGGTCTTTTATCAGGGATAGTGGGAGTTTTGTATGCGACTGTGGAAAGAGACATTAAAAAAGCTTTCGCTTATAGCAGTATAGAGAATATGGGTATAATTTTTACTATGCTGGGCTTGGCTATTTATCTGTTGGCTTTGGGTCGGCATCAAACAATCGCCTATTCAATAGTTGCTTTTGCAATTTTTCATGCAATTAACCATGCTTTGTTCAAAAGCGCGCTTTTTCTTTCGAGCGGAGTGATAATGAGCAGAGTTCACACAAAAAGCTTAGAAATGATGGGTGGTATCGCTAAAATAATGCCAATTTTCAGCTTAGCTTTTCTTTTGGCAATTTTAGGCTCTTTGCCATTGCCATTATTCGGAACTTTTTATGGAGAATGGGGTTTTATACGCAATATTATAACTTTAATAGGAGAAACAAACGCCAACTCAAATGAAATTATGTCCTTAGTTGTGATTCTTTCCGCCGTAGCTTTGATTAGCGGACTGGCTATTTTTGCAATGATAAGAATATTTGGTATTTCGATGTTGGGATTGCCTCATAACGCGCATATGGAAAAAAGAAAAGAGAGTGCGGACTATTTCCTAACCATACCAATTTTGATTTTAGCCGGAGGAACAATTGTTTTTGGATTTTTAGCTAAATTTATTATCACTAACACAGCAGATTTTATCCAATCAATTTCTTCTTCAGTTTCTGGTAAATTATCTTTCTCAATGAATGTTTCTTCTCTTTGGATAAGTGGGGTAATTATCTTGAGCGGTTTATCAGTATATATTTTTCAGAAAATTTTATTAAAAAACAAAAAAGAAAGAAGCTATCATACTTGGGATTGCGGGCAATCGATTGATGCGACAATGGAGTATAGCGCTACGGCTTTCTGCGCTCCGATCAGATTTTTCTTTCTCACTTTTATCGGCAGAAAAAAAATAATGCAATCAGAACCAATCATAGAAACTAATCCTTGGATTAGAAAATATACTTTCAGTTTATCTATTCGTTCAAAATGGCGTAATTTCCTATATTCTCCGATTGAAAAAGGATTGGTATTATTGGCAAGGAAATTATGCATTATTCAAAATGGACATATTCAATATTACATATTATTCCTTTTGTTCGCGCTAACTATTACCTTAATTTTTGCTTTATGAACCAAATAATTGCCATACTGATACAAATTATTTTTGTGCTGATCATTGCTCCTTTTGCTTCGGGCTTGGTGCGTTTTTTCAAAGCGCGTTTGCAAGGAAGAAAAGGCGCTTCTCCTTTTTTGCCTTACATTACTTTGGCGACACTTTTAAGAAAAGAAATGGTTATATCGGAAACCACCTCCTGGATATTTCGAGTGGTGCCTTTTGTGGTCTTGAGCAGTGTTATTTTTTTGTCAGCTGTTATCCCGCTCATTTTTTCAGGCATAAGCAACGTTTTCATGAGTGATTTTTTGGTGATAGCGGGAATTTTGTCTATAGGTTCGATATTTTTAGTGTTGGGTGGCTTGGATGCCGGCAGTGCTTTTGGTGGGATGGGATCAAGCCGAGAGATGACAATTTCCGCTCTGCTTGAGCCGGTGATAATCATGATTTTTGCAACCGTGAGTTTTGTGACGAAAGAATTTACTATTGATGGTATGCTAACGAGTCCAACTGTTTTCGCGCCTTATTTGATTTTAACTATAATTGCTTTGATACTAGTTGCTTTGGCGGAGAATGCTCGTTATCCAGTGGATAATCCGGACACTCATTTGGAACTCACAATGGTACATGAAGCAATGTTACTGGAATATAGCGGAAAATATTTAGCTTTATTGGAATATGCTTCTTCTATCAAATTAGTTGTTTTTTCTTTGCTTATTGCTAATTTTATCTTTCCATTAACTTTAGTGGGTGCTTCTTCTTGGGGTATCGGTGGCTTAGTGATAGGGTTATGTCTGAGTTTGATAAAAATTATTATCGCCATGTTCACACTGGCTTTTCTAGAATCTATTTTAGTTAAGATGAGATTTTATAGAATGTCTGAATATTTTTCTATTGCTTTTGTGGTGGCATTTTTAGGAATGGTCATCGCTCTTTTGACAAATATTGCCGGCATAATCGTGCAATACCATTCATTATTTGCTATTTTTTCAGTTATATGTGTGGCAATTCTTTTTGGCAGAGTGCGCTTAAAAGCGATTTTGCGTTATTATGCTGTTTCTTCATTGGCTTTGGCGGGCGTGGCTTGGGGATTGATTCCATTGGTTCCTGAAGCTGAAAAAATTAATTTATGGCTATTCGCTATTTTCACAATCATCACCAAAGTGTGGGCAGTGCCATATGTGATCAATCGTTCCAGTCATGCAAAAAAAAGTTTGACAAACTTGCCTTCATTTTTGCGTCCGGGAAAAAGTTATTTTTTAGCAATTATTATTCTGATTGCAACTTATTTTATTCTAGAAAATATTTCCATAACAGGCTTAGAAAAATGGAACGCTTTGATATATGCGTCAGTCGCTTTGATTGTCTTGGGCATCGCGATGATGATTATCAAAAGAAATGTATTTTCTCAAATTGTCGGCCTCTTGGTTATTGAAAACGGAATTGCGGTTTTTGTTTTAGCTACCATTGGATCTTTGCCGATAGTGATTGAATTTGGTGTTTTTGCTGTGGCGGTGGCTACCGCTTATATATTGTCAATCCTAAGCGCTCAAATCGGTGAGCTATATGGAAGCATAGATACTGAAGATCTATGCGAATTAACAGAATAATTTATTTTTAAATTTTTATGAATCCGAGTATCCTAATCATTTCATTTTTGCTAGCTTTCTTTTTTTCCATTATTTTGAAAAAAGAAAAAACAGTGAAATTGAGCAATTTATTTTTTTCTCTGCTTGGTGGATTGTCTTTTATCGTTTATGCCGTTATTTTTCTTTTTTCTTCTCGTGATAAGTGGATTAGTTCTTGGTGGATGATGGATAATTTTTCGGCCTTAATGATCATCCTTATCGCTTGTATTTATATTTTTTCCATAATCGTGAGTGTTCGTTATATCGGGCATGAATATGAAGAAAAAATCATTACACTGGCGCAGTATAAAATGTATTTCGCTTTGTTTCAGTTGTTTGCTTTGTGTATGTTTTTGGTAGTTATAACTAATAATTCTTTAGTGTTATGGCTGATGATGGAAGGCACAACTCTTTCTTCCACTTTTTTAGTGGGATTGTATCGCAAAAAAACCAGCATAGAAGCGGCGTGGAAATATATGATTCTTTGTTCAACCGGTATCAGTTTGGGCTTGGCGGGAATTTTGCTTTTGAGTTATGGGGCGCATATGGGCGGACTGGAAGAGAGTCATATTTTTCTTTTGAGTAGTTTGGCGGAAAATGCCGGACTTATTCCACAAAATATCATCAGATTAGCTTTCGTGTTTTTATTCATTGGTTTTGGTACAAAAGCCGGTTTAGCGCCGATGCACACTTGGCTTCCGGATGCTCATAGTAAAGCGCCATCTCCAGTGTCGGCTATTTTTTCAGCCGTACTTTTAAATGTTGCGCTCTATGCCATTTTGCGGTTCAAATTTATTGTTGATAGTGCCTTTTTGGATTCGGTCTGGACAAATCATCTATTTTTGATTTTTGGTTTTTCTTCAATAATATTATCAGCGCTGATGATGCTTATTCAGACAAATTATAAAAGAATGCTGGCTTATTCCAGCATTGAACATATGGGAATTATTCTTTTTTCTCTGGGACTTTCTCCTTTAGGCGCTGTTGCCGGCGTAATGCATATGATCGGACATACTTTCGCAAAATCAGCTTTATTTTTTGGCGCCGGAGAGATATTGATTCAATGGAAGACGACAAAAATTGCCAAGATAAAAAATATGTTGAAATATTCAAAATATACCGGCGTGCTATTTATCCTAGGCATCGTAGCAATCATTGCTATTCCGCCTTCCGCTTTATTTATCAGTGAATTTGGAATGTTTGCGCAATCAATCGCAGCCTATCCAATCACATCAATTATATTATTTATCGCTTTGGGCATTATCGCTTATGCAATGCTATCTCTTTCGATAAAAATGATTTTCAATGTGGAAGAGGAAAATAATGGAGAATTTAAAACACAGAAAGAAAAATGGAACATTACTCATTCCATAATAGTTTTTGAATTTATAATCTTAATAGGCTTGGCTTTTTGGTTTACCACTGCAAATGCCGAGATCTTAATTGATAAAATAGTGAAATCGTTTTTGTTTATTAAATAGCAAAATTTTTTATGAATACTCAAGAAATTATTGAAAAATTCAAAGGAGAAATAATTGATAAAAGTGAGAATAATGATTTGATTTGCGTCAAGGTTTCTCGAGATAAATTGGCGAAAATCGCAACTGTTTTGTTTAGTGAATATAAAATTCCGCTATCGCTCTTTTTTGGTACGGATGATCGAAAAGATACTGGAAATTTTGGAGTGCATGCGGTTTTCAGTTTAGATCGGGAGCATAAATGGTTGAAAATTTCAGCTGAAATCCCAGCTAATGATCCGCAGTACCCATCACTTACAAAAACAATTATGGCGACGCATTGGTACGAAAGATATTTGCGAGATATGTTTGGTATTGTTCCTGTTGGACATCCTGATCTGCGAAGATTGGTGCATCATGAAAATATTCCGGAGAACACTTATCCTTTGCGCAAAGACTTTCAGTGGAATACGAAACTTCCCAAAGATAAGGTGCCTTATCCAATGCATCATGTGACCGGTGAAGGGGTGATGGAAATTCCAGTTGGTCCGATTCACGCCGGCATCATTGAACCGGGACATTTTCGTTTTAATGTAGTAGGAGAAAGAATCTTGATTTTGGAGGGAAAATTATTCTTCACTCACAAAGGAGTGGAGAAATTATTGGAAGGAAAAAATATCACGGAAGCGTTGCCTTTTATAGAAAGAATCTCAGGCGATATGAGCGCTTCACATTCTTTGGCTTATGCCCAGGCGGTAGAAAAAATCAATGGTTGCTTTGTGCCAAAAAGAGCGCAAATGCTTCGCGCGATTATCACCGAATGCGAAAGAATCACGATGCATATTCATGATTTAGCTAATATTGGAGGAATGGGAACCGGGTTTAGTTTTATTGCCGCCAATGGATTTCGCATCAAAGAAAGAATGATGCGCTTGTCAATGGATATTTGTGGTAATCGTTTCTGGCGGGGAATGATTGTTTCAGGAGGGATGAAAAAAGATATTGATAAAGAAAATTTGGAAAAAATATTGAAAGTTTCGCAAAAAGCTTGGAAGGAAATGAGAAAAATTACTGCCATTGCTTTGGACAGCGAAGGATTTTTAGATCGTTTGCAATATACCGGAGAGTTGTCGCAAGAAGCAGCCGAAGCGTTTGGCGCAGTTGGTTTTCCGGCGCGCGCTTCCAAAATCGATCGCGATGTTCGCCGGGATCATCCCTATGCTTCATATGCCCAATTTCCAATTCAGATTATTACTAAAAAAAGCACCGATGTTTTTGCCCGTTATCGGGTGAGGATAAAAGAAGTTGAACAATCGATAATTCTACTCAAAACTTTAGTGGAAAAAATAAAAGAAGGGGATATTTTTGAAAAATGCGAGGTGAAAGATGGATTTTCGATTGGCGCAGTGGAGGCGTGGAGAGGGGAAATAATCTGCGCTTTGCAAATTAAGAATGGTGTGATTGAAAGATGCTATCCTCGCGACCCGTCTTTTTGTAATTGGGCGCTTTTCGGTATTATGGGTCCAGGCAATATCGTTCCTGATTTTCCGTTGATTAATAAAAGTTTAAATCTGTCGTATTCGGGAAATGATTTGTAAAAATAGTGTCATAAATAAGTAGTAATGTCATAGTAGCGTTTTATTAAAATGTCATACCTGCTAAAATATTGGGTTAATTATTAAGACCCAATACAATGGAACAATCCATAATCACTATGACAAATAAAGAAGC
>Ga0209416_1001040_pt1 | contig 21900 bp, 19 predicted proteins | sample RifGroF1_FD_184001 | JGI IMG/M metagenome (GOLD analysis project Ga0209416, IMG submission 184001) | Groundwater microbial communities from Rifle, Colorado, USA - Groundwater F1 (SPAdes) (version 2) | ecosystem: Environmental > Aquatic > Deep subsurface > Groundwater | place: Rifle, Colorado...
TTTGGTTTGGGACGGGGATAATATTTAGAAGGAAAATATTTGAATTTGAAAAAATTAAGATAAAGGGAATTTTGTTTTGGTTGCTTGCATATTTTGCAATCCATCTTATCTTTTACTCTATCTATTTCACCATTCCTGAATGGGATAGTTACAGCAACATCATGACAGTCCGAGAAAATATTTTGATTGGTTCAATGCTCTCCAACTACAGACCCCTATTTAACGCCTCCATGACAATTGTTTCCATATTATCAAATGTCAATCCTTATGTTGTTTTTCCGGTATTTCTGATCTTAGTACAGTCAAGCCTTCTCTTATCAATATATCTAATCAGTAAGGGAGCAAAAAGCAAGCTAATAAAGGGACTGTTATTTGCCGGTGCCATTGCCGTACCGGTAATAAATCTTGAAATAGACATCCCTCGTCCTCAAAGCATACTAATTGCTCTTATGCCAATTTTCTTTTACTATTTGAACAAATATTCAGGCAACAAAAAAGAGATTGGTGTTTTTTTACTATCATTTTGGATTTCTACGGTTGGACTTTTATACCATGAATTCTTTATCGGCTTACTCTTTATCTCATTATTACTTACCGGTCAGTTGATATTGAGGGAATGGATGTATGGAGACAAAAAGGATAAAACAATTATTTCACTCGTTTTACTTGTATCAATCCTTTTGATTTTTTTGGGTTACGACCATGTCTTCACAATAAAATATGCCCTCGGATTAATAAGTGATATTGTCAATAATTTTTTACAAAAATTTAATTGGAGATGGTGGTTCTTGAATGACGATCTTTCGGTAGATGGAGTATCGGTTGCTTGGATTGGGTTCAAATCAACGTTGATGTACTACGGCTATTATCTCTCACCCATCATTTTTGGTTGGTTTGTCATCCTTGCTTCTTACTTTTACAAAATCCGCAAATTAGAAAAAATTCATTTATCACTCATTGTTATATGGGGACTGTTTTTTTCATTCGCTGAAATATTGCCGAGAATGGGCATAGGCATATTACCTGAAAGATTTTGGATATTTACTGATATAGCTACATTACTACTCGTTGCTTGTATAGTTAAAAACATAAAAATATCCATACCAATAAAAATAGTTCTTCTCATATTCACATTCATCTCCCTTAGTGGTAGTTTCGCCGTTGTTATCGGGAAGAAATCACTCACTTCAGCCAACGAAATGAAAGCTGCCATCTGGATAAAACAAAACACTCCCAAAGAAGCACGATTTGTAAGCCAGGAGGCAAACAACAAACTGATTGTATTTTTTGGCGAAAGAAAAATGATTTTCCCCAATAGCGACTTTTTCTTATCTGATAAATTAATAGATCAAAATAGAACAGATACCTGTACAGTCCAAAATACCGTTGCTATCACAAGTGCCAAAAATAAATTACTCGGTTTTGATATCCAATATGGCAATATAAATAATCTATACTCAATTGTGAATGATGCGCGGACGAAAATAACAAATACTAACAAAACTTGTATGCCGGATGAAATGATCGCTAATACCCCAATATACGTATTATTTTCCGATGAAAAACTCGACGGATTATACTCAACAAGAAAGTGGTGGCGAGATGTAAACTTCTACGATGCCAATCTAGATAAGTTTGATACTCTACCACTAGTTTACGATTATGATGGGGTAAGAATTTGGAAGCTAAAATAACTTATGTGCGGAATTACAGGAAAAATATATCTTAATAAAGAAAAATCGGTAAACGCCAACCAGATAGAGGAAATGGCTGAATCGATAAAGCATCGCGGTCCGGACGATAGTGGAATCTATATTTCTCCTGATAAAAAAGTTGGGTTGGGTCATCGACGGCTATCTATTATTGACTTGTCTCCATTGGGACACCAACCAATGAATTATTTAAAAAGATACTGGATTGTTTTTAACGGAGAAATATATAACTACCTGGAGGAAAAAGAAAAATTAATTAAAGTTGGATATAAGTTTAATTCACAATCGGACACCGAGGTCATCATGGCCCTATATGACAAATACGATCTTAAATGTTTAGATCACCTAAGAGGAATGTTTTCCTTCGCCATATACGACGGAAAAGAAAAAACCCTATTTTGTGCCAGGGATAGGGTTGGTAAAAAACCGTTTAAATATTATCTGGACAACAATGTGTTTATGTTTGGATCGGAACTTAAGGCGATTCTCACACAAACAGATTACAAAAGAAAACCGGATTTTGAAGCCATCTACCACTATTTGACCTTACAGTACGTACCTTCTCCAATGACGGGATTTGAGGGTATAAGAAAACTTGAACCGGCCCACTATCTCTTTTTAAATTTGAAGACGAAGAAAATAATCAATAAAAGATATTGGATGCTGGACTACTCAAAGAAACTGAATTTAGGTAAAACGGAATGGAAGAAAAAAATAATTGACAAACTTGAAGAGTCGGTCCGGATCAGAATGCTAGCGTCCGATGTTCCCGTTGGTGCCTTCCTCTCTGGGGGAACAGACTCAAGCGCGGTTGTCGCCATGATGAGTCGACAAAGTAAAACTCCGATAAAAACCTTTACGATTAGTTTTGATGAAAAAATATTTGATGAGTCAAAATACGCCCGTATTATCTCGAAAAAATTTAAAACCGATCACACGGAATTTGTTGTAAAACCTAACGCAATAAAAATTTTACCTTATTTGGTAAAGCAGTATGAAGAACCTTATGCCGACTCCAGTGCATTACCCACATATTATTTATCAAAGATGACAAGGAAAGCAGTTACAGTAGCTTTAAATGGCGATGGGGGAGATGAAAATTTTGCTGGCTATGAACGATACTCGATTCAAAAGATAGCCTTATTTTGTGAAAGGTTTGGTATATTAAATAATATTTTAATAAAACCTATTTCTCAAGTAATATATAGAATTTTACCTACTACTTTTACAGAAAGAGTAGCGAGATTCTCCCGAATGTTAATTTGGGATTATCGTAATAGGTTCATCGGTTTTTCAGCGTTTTTCACCGAAGAAAACAAGGCACAACTATACAAAAATAAACCAAACCTTGATACCTATCAGTATATGTCCAGATTTTTTGATCAACCCAAATCTACCGATAGACTAGACAACACTATGTACGGAGACTTTGCGAGTTACTTACCGGAATGTTTATTGGCCAAGGTCGATATCGCTACCATGTCGGTCGCCCTTGAAGGCAGGTCTCCATTTCTTGATCACGAATTTTTAGAAATGACTGCTCAGATACCTAACAATCTCAAAATCAAAGGACTCAATAACCTTAAATACATTTTAAAAGAATCATTAAGAGGCATTATCCCCGGCAAGGTTATGGATCGCCCTAAAAGAGGTTTTTCAGTCCCCATTCAAAAATGGTTCGAAACAGATCTAAATGAATATATTAAAAAACAACTACTATCAAAAAAATCAAAAATAGCCAAAATATTTGATCAGGTATATATTCGAAAGATGATCGAGGATCATGCCCTCGGAAAAGTAAATTACGGACATAAACTTTGGGCATTACTAACATTGGAATTATGGTTTAAAGAATATTTTTCATGAAAATAAAACAATTTGGATATTTATCAGACCCTAAAAATGGCCAAAAGCTTACTCTCCAAATATTTAAAAAAGATAGTGATGAAATAATTGATGGATTATTGCTGAACAAAAATTCTTGGTATCCGGTAATTGGAGGAATCCCCAGAATGCTTTTAGCCCAATCAAAAGTAGAGTTTCTCCAGAGAAAAAGAATATTCTTGAAAAAATATAGAAATAGACTGTCTAAAAAAATTATTAATGAATGGGATTTGGCAGTTAAAGACGTTAAAAATATCTCATCGTTCGAGAAGCATCAACAAAAAACTGCAGACAGTTTCGCCTACGAATGGAAAAACATTTATCAGGAAAATAACTTCGAAAAAAACAATTTCTATCATTTTCTCAGTCCCTTTATCAAAGAAGATGACATAAAAGATAAGGTCACGGTTGATATTGGTTGTGGTTCCGGCAGATTCACCAAATGGGCGGCTTTAGCTAGCGCCAGGATGGCTTTTGGCACTGATCTTGGTGATAGTGTCGAAGTGGCTTACAATATGACAAAAGGATTCGAAAATGTTGGCATCATACAGGCAGATATCTATTCCATGCCATTTAATGAAAAAATTGATCTCGCTTACAGTATCGGTGTATTGCACCATCTGCCTCAACCCAAGCAAGGATTCCTTAACCTTATAAAAATGTTAAAAGAAAAAGGCAAAATTCTTATTTGGGTGTACAGCAGACGACATAACATCAGAGCCCTGTACTTTTATGAGCCATTGAGAGCAGTATGTCGACATATTTCTAAACCAGTACTATTCAAACTTTGCTATATTCCGGCATCAATAGTTCATCTATGGAATCTATTTTGTAAAGCGTTTAAATTTAAAAACATGCCCTTTTCGTATTATGAAAACTTTTCTTTTAACATGAAACTGAATGACTCATTTGATGTCCTAGCTACACCGAAGAGTAATTATTACTATTCGGAGGAAATAGAAGGATGGTTTAAGGATGCCAGTCTCAAGGGAATAAAGTCGTTTGAACATCCTGAAGCTGGAATTACTTGTATAGGAACTAATGACAGTGATTAAGAAAAAAATAGTCCATATAATTCAGTCACTAGATAATGGAGGATGTGAAAATATGCTCCTGAGAACCCTACCTTTACTCAAGGGAATCGATCAAGAAGTAATTGTTTTAAAGAAGAGAGGAGATCTCGCAGACAGAATGGAGACAAGCAGAATAAAAGTTTATAAAGCCAAAAATATTTTTGATTTACTTAGAAAGATAAAAGAAAAAAAACCGGCTCTCGTTATTACATATTTATTCCACGCAGATTTTTTTGGAAGATTCCTGATACAGCCCCTCGGCTACAAAGTAATTCCGTATTTAAGAACCACCTATAATTTTCCTCGATACAAAGCAATTCGTATTTTTGAAAAACTTACAAAATATTTTGTAAAAAAATATTTAGCAAATTCAGAGGCCGTAAAAAAATATTTTCAAGAAAACATCGGCGTCGACCCAAAGAAAATTACTGTCATTCCCAACGGTATCAATATCAGTATATTTAAGCGAGCAAAAAGGGATCGAAAAAAAATAAGACAAATGATGAAAGTCGCTAATAAAGAAAGGGTATTCGTCTGCGTATCCAACTTTCACCTAAACAAGGGCCATAAATATCTTCTTGATGCATTCGAAAAACTATTCAGGACAAGCCCTCAAAAAATATGGTTATGGCTGGTGGGTACCGGAGAGGAAGAAAAGAATCTCAAGAATCAGATAAATAATTTCAAATCAAAGAATAGAATTAAATTCCTTGGAAAAAGAAATGATGTTCCTTCAATATTGGCTGCAAGTGATATATTTGTTCTCCCAACCTTATTTGAAGGCATGAGTAACGCCATTATGGAAGCAATGGCTTCAGAATTACCTATCGTAACTACCAGAATACCTGAAAACACCTCTCTATTTGGTAGAAATGATGAATTGGTTGAAATTAAATCTAGTGAGAGTATTTACAATAAAGTTAATCAATATTTAACCGATACAGATTTGGTGATCAATGAGGTTAATAAAAATAAGAAGATTGTCGAAGAGAATTATGATATTTATACTGTTGCTGAAAAATTCAATAAATATTTGCTAGCCGAAGTCAAATGAACCCCATCTATATTTTTAGACTTGATGACTTATGTCCAACGATGAATTGGAACAATTTTGATCGCCTTGAAGCGATTTTCGATAAATATAACGTAAAGCCAATCGTTGGTATTATTCCCGATAATCAAGATCAAAAATTAATGGTTAACAAACCAAATAAATATTTTTGGAATCGAATGAAAACTTTGGTGTCAAAGGGGTGGATAATTGCCCAGCATGGTTATCAACATCAATATATTAATAATGATTATGGAATATTAAGAATCACCAATCAAAGTGAATTCTCAGGGTTAAATTATAAAGAACAACACAAAAAAATTCTGTCAGGAAAAAAAATCTTGGAGAAAAGATTGAGGGTAAAGATTGAGTGGTGGATGGCACCTTCGCACAGTTTTGACAGAACGACATGTCAAGTATTAAAAGACCTGGATTTTAAATACATTACCGATGGAATTGCTCTATATCCTTACTCCCAATATGGACTTACTTGGATTCCCCAACAATTATGGCGACCCAAAAAAAAGAATTTTGGTTTGTGGACTGTATGCATTCATCCTAATTTGATAGACCCAAAGTATATAAATGATCTTGATCAATTTATAAAAGCTAACAAAGGTAAATGTGAGAATGCAAGTTTTGTTAAAGAAAAAACAATGTCTATAATGAATAGAATATTTGTTTTTTATTGGTACACTGAGAATTTTGTATACAAAAGAATTAATAAAATATTGAGGTTCTCGTTGTATGACACAATAAATTATTTCTATTTAAGAATTATTGAACTAATCAAGGGTATTGATATTGTTAGGTGTAATTCGCTAAACGAGTTACATCTTTCTGCAGAGAAATCACACCACTACTCATCGTCTGGGAACAAGTATCTGGAAGTAGTTCTTGATTCATTAAAAATTAAACCAACAGATTCAATATTAGATTTTGGCTGTGGAAAGGGTGGGGCAATTATTACAATGTATAAATATCCATTTAAAAAGATTGATGGAATCGAGATATCTAGCAAGCTAGTTGATATTGCTAAAAATAATTTAGGTGCATTAAAGTTGAACAAATCAACAATATACTTATCAGATGCAAGTAAATATCTGCGTCTGAATGACTATACATGTATATACATGTACAACCCATTTCCTTCAGGCGTGATGAAAAAAGTTATCAACAATTTGACCAGGAGTGTTGGCCTCAAAAATAGAATAGTTACCATAATATATAAAAACCCCACTTGTCACGAAGATATTATTCGGAATGGTACATTCAAGAAAATTCGAGAATATCCTGGGGGGAACGGTCTTACCTTTTTTGTGTACCAAAATATTTTAGAAAAATCATAAATTAAAAGTATTTTTTATTTAATATTAATGCTAGAATCTTCAATATAGGATTGTAAATTTTATAATAATGAATGCTTTCAACCAGCTCATTGCTGAAGTTTAACTTAAACTTTGTGATATTGTATACGTCACTATATATATCTTCACAAATTTCCCCAAGATCAAAAAATTTATAATTATTTTTTATTCCGAAGTCACATATTTCATAAATAAGTCTTCTACTAGAATAACTAATAATTTTATTAAGGTCCTTATCGTCATCTTGGAGTCTAACTGAACAAATTATATTGGCCCTAAACATTCTTTGATCGTCATAACACAAAATAGCTGAAATACATTTTCCCTTATATCTCGCTATAAATAGTCGTGAGTTGTTTCTTAGGTCATTTAGTTTTGGTATTTGGCTTAGTCTGTTCTTTCTTTTTTCAAAGTCAAGATAAAGATTATAAAAATCGTCATAACTCTTTGAATCTATTTCAAATAATAATTCCTTGACAGATTGCGAACGGTTTATTTCATTTCTCGTTGTTTTATTAAAATTTGCATATATATTATTTATCGGTTTATTCAATCGTATTATAGGAGTTTTTGATACCAACTTAACCTGATCGGTTGCCATATTTTTATACGAAATTATTTGTGACTGATCACAATTAGGAACGTCATACGGGTCAGAAAATAATATATTCTTAAAATTAAAACCAATCCTTCGAACATTATATTCAATCATATATTATTAATAATTTCTTTCCATTGCTTCCCAATCATAAAAATATCGTGGTTACTAATTAAATAGTCATATGCGTTATCAGACATTTCTTTATACATCTTATGGTTATTAAGCAATTCCTCAACTTGCATTTTTAGAATATTTATATCGCCATTAGAATACAACCCTAGATTGTATTTAGAAATAAAACCATCAGGGTTAACTGATAACGATACAATAGGTATTGAGGCCAAACACGCCTGAATGTATACGTTAGGAAAACCTTCATATTTAGATGTTCCAATGAGTATTTTGGATAAATCAAAATATTTTTGTATCTGATTTTGATCCACTCTTTCAATGTATCTTAAATTTTTGACTGTGATTATTTTTTTATAAACAGAATTCCAATAATTGAGGTCGCTAGATTTTGGCATAATCATTAGAAATATTTCATTCTCTATCTTTTTTGCTAAGTCAATAAATATTTCTGGCTGTTTTACCTTCCTACACGATCCTACCCACAATATATATTTTTTATTTGCAATTTTTGACCTATTGTCGGGAATGTGGATACCATTCTTTATTACGATTGAATTTCTATGATGATATTTCAACAGATTGGTTTGGTCAGTAATGCTTTGTGTAACTATGATATCAGCATGCTTTAGACAGTATTTATAAAACCAACCAACAAAATATCCTAATTGACTAATTTTCTCATTTGTACAATCTATACTACTAGCCGTTCGAAATATATAATGTTTTCTGTACACAATGCAAAACATAGATATAAGGCCACTTTCAATACCCGCAGCAGAAGAGATATATATATCTGCGTTTGCTGACAATAATGACTTGTATAACATAAAGGGGAATAATATGTAGTTCTTTATATTTTTTTTGAGATCAATATTTGATAGATGAATAATATTTGTCTTTTCGTCAGGAACAGTCGTGTTTTTGGCAGTAATAAACACTATTTGTTGTTTATGATATTTCGCCAGCTGTTTTGCCAAACAAAATAATTGAATTTCTGTACCACTAATAGCTTGTGAACCAGACCCCAAACAAATAAATGCAATCTTCTTATTCATGTTTTTCGAACACAATCTGGTGGCATCCAAGATTATCTGTGCTAATAATTTTTTTTACATATAATCTATGTTGACTAAAAAAATTAATTAATTCGTCTGGCGTCGCGTATTCGTATGGATACCCCCCTAGCCAATCTTTTACATCTGTATAAAAATTCATACCACGTTCGTTGTACTTTTTTATATATAAAAAGGGGTTTCGAAGTGTAATAATATATCCAACGAAAAACCACACATAATACAATAGTTCAATTATTGACTTAAAAAATTTATCAGAATTGTTATATATTTTTTTAATTTTGTGCCATGTGTTTGAAGAGCCAGAGAAAATTGCATTTTTTCCATGGTTGTTGTTATAGACTGCAAGTACCAAAATCCCTCCATTTTTACACAAATATAGTATATTGTTAAATGCTTTATACATGTTACCGGTGTGGTGTAGCACGCCCCATGAGTAGACAATGTCATATTTCCCTAATGATTTTATGAAGTCGTTGTTAAGAATAGAACCGCAAACAATACTCCAAAATGAAGGATTGTTGCATGTTTTCTTTAATTCTAAGGCACAGTTTACTGAGTATTTATCGACATCAACACTAACAATTTTTGACGCACCGAGTTTGTAGGCGGCAAGTGAAAATAGTCCACTTCCACAACCCATATCAATAAAAGATTTATTAACAATCAGTTTTTTGGGAACAAGGCGAGTGAGAGAACGTTCTGATGATTTAATTTGATCAGTAGATATTTTGCTCAAAAAATCAGACCAATTCTTACCAAAACTAAAATGATTTTTTATATTATATGTTTGTTCGTATAATTTTGAATCTATTTTCATATGTCAAGAATAATCCGATTAAATATTAATTATTATTTTTGAGCGATAATTATATATGTCCTCCCCGAAATCTTATGGAATCTATTGACGCAAGTCCTTAAAACATACAAAATATTACTAATAATAATTTCTGGGATATTCTTTCCTGGATATTTAACAAACACTTCGGAGACATGAATCTTTTCAAAATCTTTAAATATAGATTCTATTTTGGGAATATTCCACGATTGTTTATGTCCCCAGCGATGGAAGGTGTGCTTACAATTTGGACAAAATATCTGTTCATTAATAATGTTCTCTTCAGCAGGAACTGTGACGATAAAATAGCCCTTCTTTTTGATGACCCTGATCGCTTCCTTAATTGTTTTTGTTAGCTGAGAATCATCCATATGTTCGAGAACCTCAGATGCAATTATCGCATCGAACGAATTATCATTAAAGGGTAGTTTGCCCCTTTCTGAATAGTATTTAAACTCAACTCCCTTAATCCTTTTTGAAATCTGTTTTACATTTAAAGGGGATATATCAACCCCAACACAGTCATAATCAGAAGATAGTCGGTCTAACAATTGTCCCGCACCAAATCCAATTTCAAGAATTCTTTTGTGCAGTGGTATAAGTTGTGTAACAATTTTATATACTATCTTGTATCTATTTACACAGGAATCAAATAGCTCAGTTTTTTGTGTTTCGTAATAGGTCCATAACCGATTATCATTGCTCATATTTTAGTTGTAATTTAATAACCATATATGAAAAGTATAAACATAATAAAGTATTTGATATTAATAGTGAAATTGATGCACCTAAAATCGAATATTTAGGAATCAACATCGAACAAAGCAAAAAATTGACTATTCCAATAAACAATGATCCAAAAACCGTTGTTTTTACTCCGCTTAACCCATCAGAGTTAATTAACCACATTCTTAGCTGGTATGAAGCAACTACACCAGCATTTATAGAAAATACAATTATTAAAGCTGGATTAATCTGGAAACTTCCCCCCATTATTTTAAGAGAAAAATAAGTTATTGGAATACTTAATAATGTTGAAAATATAAATATTAACCAAGAAAGAATTTTAGTTTTGTTTATTATTGAATATTTATTATTGATTGAGCTTACTGTAGGGAAAAATAATGTAATCACGATTTGCATAATTTGGGAAATCACTACCGTTGATGATATATAGTATGCAGAATATAAACCGACGCTAATATCGGAATAATATTTATTCAATATCAATTTATCAACATTTCCATACAATAAACCTATAACACTACCTGAAATTGCATAAAAACTATAATGAATAATCTTTATAAACATTTCTTTATCAAATATTAGTCTTATCTTGCGAATTGATAATAAATAAAATATTAAATATGCAATGTATCCAACAGAATATGCAAAAAATAAACCATATAAACCTTCTATATGAAATATATATATTGCAGTGACAAAAGATACAAATATCATTAGAGAATATGCTATATCAAGCGTTGACAGCATTTTGAATTTCAAATATCCCTGTAAAAATGATCGCGAAATATAAAAACTGCTAAGAAATATTGAAAAAAATATTGAGAGTACAAAAATATTATTATTTACTCCAAACATACCCGAAAAAGTATTTTTGAAAAGAAACAATACAACTGCTGATATCGTGGTGAATGCTGCATAAGAAATAAATGAAGTACTCATAACTAGATTTTTACTATCTTCATTTTTATGCTCAGCAATATATTTGATACTCGCAGTCGATAATCCAAAAATCATAGGAATAGTTAAGAACTGTGAAATTGACAATATTAACTGGAATTTTCCAAAGTTTGCTAGTCCAACAATTCTCCCCCCAAAAATGTTGACCAAATAAAGAACTATAGATGAAAAAAAGGTTCCAACAAACACAACAGATAATCCCGATAGAAACCTATTCATGTCTAGGCCTGTCTTTTTGTGGAAGATTAAGACATGGATTCTTTCTACAACTAATATAATTCGTTTTTTAATATAAGGTTGAATCATGGTCGATTTTAATTTTAATCTATATTCAATCATTTGATGGGGCTAAAAGTGGTCTGATTAGATACGAACAAAATTATTGCTCATGAATGATTGTTGCGTCAACTACCTTTTATTGTTGTCCGTTCAACAATTAATTAGCTTCAAGTGAAAAGTTCTTTCAATAAAAATAATTATCCTTTTTTTAAATCATAAACTTAATGTATTTTAGTCTATATTTACATACATGATGTGACTAAGTTTGGAACCAAATAGTTAATTGTTTAAGTGTATAAAAGCTATAATAAAAACTAATGACTAGGAAATTTGTATTATATTTCTTTCCAGGTTTTCTTTCGATACTGCTTTCAATAAATTTTTTTTGGATAAAACCATATCTTCCAGGGTTCGACACGCCTTATTATCTCTCGGCCGTCAGAGATTTTGCACGGAGTACTCCAAATCTTATCAACTACTCAGGAATTGATCGTTATCTTGTAATTGGATTCCCAGCGTTACTTTCCAGATTGTTTAATCTTGATCCTGTGGAGTCATATCGAACCGCAATTACGGTAATTTCTATGTTTATTTCCATTCTTATTTCGAAACTAATGTTCACGCTAACAAAATCACGCTTGGCAGGAATTACATTAGCATCAGCAGTGATCATTTCTCCATACCTTCTAACGTATTCATATATGCTTTTTGCCAATTACACGAGCTTTGTTATTTTATTTGCCTTTTTTACCATTGAGCTTGGTAAAGAATTTCGATTTAAAAATATTGTTCTCGGGGTAGTGCTAGGCCTAATATTTTATGTCCACAATTTTTCTTCAGTGGCTTACGGCCTAGTTGTTGGTCTATATTTTATTTTTAAGTTAATCCTAGAGGACAATAGACTTTCTACTATTAAACGTGCGGTCGTTGTTTTGCTCATATCCTGCATGATTGGTTTTTTTCAGATAATTCAATATTTTCCTGTGACCTTACCACCATTTTTGACGATTGCATCATCGTCTTCGTTTGTCGGTTCTATTATTAACAAAATTAAAATCATTGCACCTAGCCAACCAGCTGTATTAGGTGACGAGGTACAAAGAGTCAAAGCCACATTTTTAGATGAGACAGGCAAGTACTGGTTAGCGTATTTTGTTTTTTTCTCATTGTTTGCACTTATCGCTAAAAGAAAAGAGATAATTCTTAATCTAAAAAAATTTGCATTTCCTTTGGCCCTATTTACTGTTGGCTTAGTGTTTTCATTTCAACCTCTTATTGGTCTAAATTTTCTACCGGAAAGATTTGTTGGTCTTGTTACAATTTCCACCTTTTTCTTTTACGCCATTTTCCTATCATTTTTTTCAAAAAGTAAGCTATTTAAAATTTTGGCCGTATTACCACTCTTATTTACCTACCTTTCCTCGGATACCAGAATTCTTAATCGAGGCCCCGTATTCGTAGGCAATACGGAAGTCTCTTTTTATCAAAAGATTGCACAAATCGTACCTAAAGAAAATTCATATATTTTGCTCCCCAGTGGCAACTATTATTGGGCAAAATATTATCTTGATAGCTATGCTTTTATGCCAGGTGATTACTTTATTGCTTGTGGTACCGTAAAAATACCAAATTATCAAAACTCTGCTGATGTTGCTTATGCCAAGTTACTATCAGAAAAAAGTGCCGAAGAGGCTCAACTCTTGTTAAGCGCAATAAAAAATTCAATATACAAGAATATCACGGTCAGAAAACTATACATCATTACCAACCATTCAATGAGCTGTAGTGAAGGGTATGTGTTGGACAAGCTAAATGGTGTAAAACTAATTTTGAACCAAGATAATTTTTACCTATATGAAGTACTTTAAACCATTCATTTTTGCCCTCACCACTTCAATGTTAGATTTTTCCTACCGCGTTCTACGCCATCTTAAGCCGGATGTCTGGTTCTTTGCCATTAGTTTCACGGTCTTTTTGATTATCTTTTTTGTCGTATTTAATAATCAAAAAGAATAATTAGTATCTATCTAGTAAAATAAACAGATGACCAAATCCAAAGTTGCTCTAATTGTCGGTGTTACTTCGCAAGACGGTTCATATCTGGCCGATCTATTACTTGAAAAGGGTTATAAGGTGGTCGGTACAATCCGACGTTCAACTTCAACAGTTCAACCAAACATCGAGCACCTCAAGGGTAAGATTATTCTCGAAGCTGCCGACCTGACCGATCAAGAATCCCTCAATAGAGTCATGATCAAACATCAACCAGATGAGGTTTACAACATTGCTGCCCAAAGCGTTCCCGCCGACAGCTGGTCACATCCTTTTTACACCGGAGAAGTAACAGCTCTCGGTCCAGTCCGTGTTTTTGAGGCAGTACGACACTTTTGTCCCAACGCACGTGTCTACCAAGCCACTTCTCGCGAGATCCTTGGTGGAATTGAAGGGGTCGAACACGCCAATGAACAGACTCCCATTTTTGCCAACAACCCCTATGGTATTGCCAAGGCATATGCCCACATGATGATTGATTGCTACAGAAAGTCTTACGATATGTTTGTCTGCGGCGGTATTCTTTTTAATCACGAATCTCCCCGTCGCTCCCTCCACTTTGTTACCCGCAAGATTAGTATGGGTGTCGCTTGTATCAAGCTTGGTATTAAAAATCCACCAATCAATGAAATAGGTGAACCATTAATTGATAATGAAGGAAAGCTTCATCTAGGGGATCTCTCAGCCGTCAGAGACTGGGGTTATGCTAAAGAATATGTAGAAGCTATGTGGCTCATGCTCCAACAACCTACCCCTAAAGATTATGTTATTGGTACTAACACCAGCTACTCCATCAAAGACGCCTGCAAGGCTGCCTTTGATCATGTCGGCCTCAACTGGGAAGATCACGTCATCTCCGACAGCAAACTTCTAAGACCAACAGAAATTAAAGCCATGATGGGAGATTCTTCTCTCGCCAAAAAAGAACTTGGTTGGGAACCACGAACCTTCATGAAAGAGCTTATGGAAATAATGGTTGATAGTGACATTGCTCTCCTAAAAAAAGAAAACGGATGATCCAACTAACCGACGAAGAGATTGTCAATCGTTTCGAGCTAAATTCCAAAGATAAAATTGTTGATATTGGTGGAAGTATGCGTCAGCACGACAATTTTAATATTGATACTTTGGTTGATATTATCCGACCGGAAGAAGCTCCCTATGGTCCATCACCGCTTAAGGCAAAAAATTTCGTTAAGTGTGACTTTACCAAACAAAAACTTCCCTTCGCTGACAATCAATTCGATTTTTGCCTTTGTACTCACACCATAGAAGATCTCAGTAACCCCTTTCTCCTCTTAGATGAAATGTCTAGGATCGCCAAGCGTGGATATATTTCGACTCCGTCTATGGGAAAAGACATGATCTTTTCCCATCTAGATTACACCAACTGGCTTACTGGAGCCAGGCGCGTTCCTGGAGACGGTCATCATAAATGGTTTGTTATTAGTCAAAAAGATGGAATTACCTTAATTCCTAAAAACTATCCGGTTCTCTACTCCAGTCATTTTAATTTTGTTGACTGGTCTGGTGACCCCGAAATGCAATATTACTGGGAAAAACAAATCAACTACAAAGAAATTAATGATTTAAACATCCATAAACTTATTGATTTTTATCAAAACTACGTCAACAAAAACAAGAAAAAACTAAAAAAATCCTTGGCCGTTATCTTTCTAGACTCTCCTTTTTATGTCGTCAAAGCTCTCGTTAAACTTATTCTTAGGAGGGGAAAAGGTTTTGTATATCGTCAAACTTAAATTATTATCATAAAATATATAAAATGAAAGAAGTTCTAATTACAGGCAGCGAGGGTTTTGCTGGTCAGCATCTTTGGAAAGAGCTAAAAAATAACGAATACCACGTCTCCGGTACTACTCTCAATGCTCCAGAAGCCGGACTTCCAGAAAACGTTTACGTTTGCGATATTCAAAAACAAGATGATCTGTTCAAGTTGATTTCCGAGATAAAACCAGAAGCTATTTTTCATCTAGCTGCTCAACCCAAACCTGGACTTTCTTTCAATATTCCCCAAAAAACATTCGAGATTAATACTATAGGCACGATGAATTTGTTGGAATCAGTTAGAGCCATTCCCAACTACCATCCAAGAATTATTATGATAGGAACGTCAGAAGAACATGGCGTCATTCCTTCAGAAAAACTCCCCATTACCGAAGAAACTCCTCTAAATCCCATCAATCCTTATTCTATTAGCAAAACAGCAAACTGGTTTTTAGCCAGAGAGTATGTTCAGTCTTTTAATTTTGATATCGTTTATGCCACCCCTTTTAATCACACCGGACCAGGACAGTCTCTTGGATTCATTGCCCCCGATATCGCTTCGCAAATTGTCGAAATTGAAAAAGGAATGAAAGAACCTGTTTTGTTGACGGGTGATCTTTCCTCAAAAAGAGATATCAGTGACGTTCGAGACGTTGTGCGTGCATACAGACTTCTCATGGAAAAGGGGAAAACAGGAGAGCGTTACATTATTTGTTCGGGAAAAAGTGTGCCGATGAGTGAGATAGTATCAAAATTGATTTCGCTATCAAAAGTCACCGTTGATCACAAGATTGACCCCACTCGCTTTAGGCCTTCTGATATACCAGATCTTTATGGCAGTCATGAAAAACTAACCCAAGCAACTGGTTGGCTACCTGAAATTCCTCTAGAAAATACTCTTCAAGATCTCTTGGACTGGTATCGTACAAAAGGGTAAGATATAGAAAGTGGAAAGGCTAAAAAAACTTCTATTGTCACAAACGATTAAGGATACATTAATAAGTTTCCTGGGGCTCGGATTCTCTGCAGCCGTTGGTTTTATTTACACCGTAATTCTTGCGCGAGTTTTGGGTCCGGAAAAGTTTGGCATCTTCTCGGCGGTTGTTGCTTTAGTCGCTATTGTTTATAGCCTTGGAGATCTAGGAATTGCTTCTGCAATTATTAACTTCATTCCCAAACTCAAAGATCTACGCTCGACAATTATCAGCACTTCTTATTGGTTTGAAATTATCGTCAGTATTTTTATTCTATTTTTATTTGCCATTTTTGGAATTTTTCACAAAGCAATTATTCCTGGTTCGTTGCTTCCTCAGGTTCTTATCGCTGGAGTCCTAGCTATTAACTATCTTTTTATTAGCTACGTTCAAAGTATCTTTACCGCTGAAAGACACTTTTTAAGTTATTCTTTTACCCAAATTATCGATGCCGGAATCAAGATTATTATTGTCTTCATTCTTTTATCTTTGAGTCGTTTATCTATCGAAACAGCACTTCTAGCCAATGTCATTTCTACCTTCTTTGCTCTACTGATTACGTTCGGGAAGGAATTCCTCAGAATAAAGCCCTCATACAATAAGGGAATTTTTGAAAAGCTTTTTCATTTTGCTAAATGGATTGCTGTTACCCGTATCTTTTCTGTCTTCATCTCTCGTATTGATATTATTCTTCTCAATTTACTTTCTAGCAGTTTTCAAGCGGGTATCTTTGCCGCTGCTAATCGTGTTACCCTTCTATTTTCCCTTCTGGTTTCCAGTTTGGGTGCGGTCATTAACCCTCGTTTTTCTGGTTTTGACAACAAAGAGAAGGTAATTTCCTACGTTAAAAAACTTCTTGGCTTAATTTCGCTTATTACCAGTTTTATGTTGTTATCCGCTCTGTTTGCAAAACCAATTATTAATCTTGTTTTTGGTGACAAATTTGTCTCAGCCGTTCCCGTCTTTCAGGCACTAACTATTGCCATGATCCCCTTTATCTTTTCTATGGCTACAACTTCGGCTCTCATCTATACCTACAATCAGACCAAGTTTATTGCTCGACTTACTGCTTTTCAAGTTATCTCCATGGTCGTCATGGAAATAATTTTCATTCCCTCGCTTGGTTCGTTTGCTCCACCCATAGCTTTGGGGATAACCAACATCATCGTCTTGCTGATTACCGGCACCAAACTTTATCGTTTGCTTACCACCCACGATGAGAAATAAGGTTATTGTTCACTGCTTAGTCAAAAACGAGGAAAACTTCATTTGGTATGCTCTTCAATCTGTTCTTCCTTTTGTCGACAAAATAATGGTCTGGGACACCGGCTCGGAAGACAAAACGGTGGAGATAATTAATTCCATTAATTCATCCAAAATTGATTTTGTCGAAAAAGGATCTGTAGATTCGGAAATGCACACCAAACTGAGAGCAGAGATGCTCGATAAAACCGACAAAAAAGAATATCGTTGGCTTTTAATCCTCGACGGAGATGAGGTTTGGGGAAAAAAAGAAATAACCAAAATGATCAAAGTCGCCAATCAAAAGGAACCATCGGCGATTGTCGTTAGAACGATCAACTTAGTTGGCGATATTTATCATAAATTACCAAAGTCATCGGGGAAATACGAAATTGCTGGTCAAAAAGGACACCTCTCAATTAGGATTATTGATCTATCGTTAAAAAATCTTAAAGTAATGAATCCTCACGGCGGTCAGACCTACACCACCTCCGGTATTGCTATTCAAGATCTGCCTGCGGAAAAACTTTACTTCTCGGAAGAACTATTTTTTTTCCACACCACCCACCTAGAAAGATCTTCACTCGACAATAAAACATTAAAACGTAGTTTCAAACGAAAATATGAGTTAGGAGAGAAAATAAAAAATAACTTATTACCGGAAATATTTTTCCAGAAACACCCTTCAATTGTTCCAGATGTAACCAAAGCAATGAGCCTTAGTATCTACCTTCGCTGTTTAATAGAAACCATTCCTAAAAGAATCAAAAGAAAGTTTTTTCCATCTAAAAAATCCGGCTATATATGATTGGTCAAGAGAAATACTATCAGCTTGCCCAAGAAGCTAGCTTGCAAATAGGCAAACATCCAGGCCTAGTCACTATCCAAAGCCTTGCCCTAAAATCTAAAAAAATTCTCGATGTAGGCTGTGGAGAAGGAACCCGTCTTAATTTATTTACCGGAAAAATTAAAACAGGAACAGGTGTAGATGTTAGTTATTTCGCCATAAATAAAGCTGGTAAACAATATCCTCACCATAAATTTATCCTTGTTAAAGGAGAAAAACTTCCCTTCTCCTCCAATTCCTTTGATTTGGTTTACTCCACCTTTGTTCTCGAACACACTCAAGATCAAGAATTGTTTATCAAAGAAATGTTTAGGGTAACAAAAAAGGATGGATCGATTGCGATTCTTTGTCCCAACTACGGTTCTCCCAATCGTCGCTCTCCCGTCTCTGTAGAAAAACCATTAAAAAAATTATTACTAGGTTTTCTTCAAGACCTTTTTCCAACAAGAAACTCATCTTTATCATTCACCAAGGTCACCCCCCAAAAAAAATTTAAAAATCCCGATGACGACACTACCTGCGAACCATACTTACTCAAACTCCAAAGATATGTTTCTCATTTTTCAAATATCAAAATTGGAAAATCATCATCACTTTGGGAAATTGACGATCATGCAAACAGCATTCATCAAAGATTATTTAAGTTTCTCGGGATACTTAATATTTTTCCCTTCAAACACTGGGGGCCACAACTCTTTATTGTTTTAAGAAAAATTTAAACCTCCAAGTTGTATTTCAAGATACACCACAAAGCCCAAACACCATCTTTCCAACCAATCTTCTTTCCTTGGTCGTAATTTCTGCCGGAGTAGCTAATACCCACTTCATATACACGACATTTCATTCTAGCGATTTTTGCCGTAAACTCCGGTTCCATACCAAAACGATTTTCTTCAAGATGAAGTTTCTCAGCTACTTCACGAGTGAACATCTTGTATCCCGTCTCCATATCGGTGAGATTAATATTCGTCATCATGTTCGATACTCGTGTTAGAAATTTGTTTCCCACCATGTGCCAATAGTTAAGTACTCTGTGTGGTCTGTCTCCCAAAAAGCGAGAGCCAAATACTACGTCCGCCCTTTTATCCAAGATTGGCTGGAGTAATAGGGGATACTCCTTGGGGTTGTACTCCAAATCGGCATCTTGGATGATCACAATGTCTCCTGTTATCTCCTTTAGCCCGCGTCTTATTGCCACCCCTTTCCCTTGATTTTTCTTCTGAAAGATTACTTTTACTTTGCGATTCTTAATTCCTTTCAAAATTCGCGTCGTACCATCTTTGGAACCATCGTCCACAATGATAACTTCTTTTTGTAGTTTTCCAATATTTGACTTAAGAACAGCCATAACCGCTTTCTTTATGAAAGCTTTCTCGTTGTACACCGGCATGATAATTGATAGCTTCTTCACTCTGGCTCTAGTTTACAATAGGTTTATGAGATTAGCGTTTGTAAATTTCTATTCCGGACTAGCCCAAAGGGGAGGGGAGACCTACGTTGACTCCTTAGCTGAAAAACTTGCTCGGAAACATCAGGTCTATGTTTTTCAAGCCGGATCACAAAAGGGGAAAAAATTATACAAAGTTGAGGAAATAAAAATCTCCTTTAATCCAAATCATCCTCACAGCCAACTTCCGGTAACCCACCTCTTCAAAAGATTATTTATTGATTACTTTCATCTTCAGGAAACTCTCTTTACGATTAAGCTCTTACCAAAACTTTGGAAGATAAAGCCCGAGGTCATCTTCCCCCAAAACTCTGGTTGGGAAGTGGTGTTACTAAGGATATTCTCTACCATTATCAACGCCAAAATTATAGTTGCTGGTCAATCAGGACCTGGGTGGAATGATCGAGTAAATTTGTTTATCCGTCCTGATATTTTCGTAGCGCTCACCAAATCACAAGCCGACTGGGCAGAGAAAGCCACTCCTTGGAAGGATCAGAAAATAGCCATCATTCCTAATGGTGTTGATCTAAAAAAATTCTCATCTAAAGGAGAAAATAGTGAAATAAATCTCTCGAGTCCGGTAGTTCTAGCCGTTGGCGCCGCCATTAAAAGTAAAAGAATCGGAAATACCATAAGGGCTGTAGCTAGGCTAAAAAACACCTCACTATTAGTAGCCGGCACTGGTCCTTTGGAAAAAGATGAAGACCTGCTTGGAAAGAAATTACTAGGAAATCGATACAAAAGAATTAAAGTGACTCATGGAGACATGCCCAACATCTATCGTAGTGTCGACGTTTTTACTCTGTGTTCAGACAGCAGTGAAGCCTTTGGTATTGTATATCTGGAAGCTCTCGCCTCTGGTCTTCCGTGTGTAGTTACGGATGATGCCAGTCGTCGGGAAATCTTAAACGACGCCGGCATTTATGTAAAAGACCCGGAGGACTCAAAAGAGTACGCCGACAAACTAAAGGAAGCTCTTCTCCAGAAATCACCTGAAAAATATCTTAAACAAGCCGAAAAATATTCCTGGGAAAAAATCGCAGACAAGTATGAAAAAATCCTGGACAAAAAATAGCCATCGGATTCTAGAACAGGCAACTGGTCTTAATCATTACAATCGTTGGGTTATTTCCATCTTCAAACAATATTTCGGAAAAAATATTCTTGAAGTCGGCTCAGGTCTCGGTGGTCTCTCTCAGTATTTCCCCAAAACAGATATCACTCTTTCCGATCTTCGTTCTGACTACTTCAAATATCTAAAAAAAAGATTTGACTACAAAACTCTAAAACTAAATATCGAAAAAGAATCACCAGAAGAACTTCTAAATTCCTTCGATACTATTTTTTCTTCTAATGTTTTTGAACATATTAAAAATGATGAATCCGCACTAAATAACTGTTTCAAGCTTCTTAAAAGCAACGGCAATCTCTTGTTATTTGTTCCCAGCAGACCTGAAATCTACGGCAATCTCGACAAGGCCATGGGGCATTACCGACGCTACACCAAAGAGGAGCTGACCAAGAAAGCAAAACAAGCAGGTTTTAAAATAATAAAAATTAAATATGTCAACCTTCCCGGTTACTTTACTTGGTGGTTAAGGGGAAGATTCCCTGGAAAATCAAACTCGGATAACCTTCTGGCAAAAATGTTCGACACAATAATAACACCCCTTCTGTATCTGGAAAAATATTTACCGATCCCTTTCGGTCAAAGCCTCATTCTTGTCGCCGAGAAACCTTGAAATGTGATTTAATTAACTATATGCCAAAAGAAATAACTGCCGCAGAAAAAGTGATAAGGACAATCATGAGGGATGAGCTCAAGAACTTCGCCACGAA
>Ga0209416_1001041_pt1 | contig 21896 bp, 19 predicted proteins | sample RifGroF1_FD_184001 | JGI IMG/M metagenome (GOLD analysis project Ga0209416, IMG submission 184001) | Groundwater microbial communities from Rifle, Colorado, USA - Groundwater F1 (SPAdes) (version 2) | ecosystem: Environmental > Aquatic > Deep subsurface > Groundwater | place: Rifle, Colorado...
AATATCATCAGTAGCACAAGCAAATGCAACCCTATTTACAGATTTAGATAGTTCATCTTTAGAGATTTTAAAAAGAGGTTTCTTTTCTGAAACAGTAGCTACAGAAGGAAAATCTTCTGAAGACATAGTATTAAATATCGCTGAGTTATTAGTACTAGATATATTAAAATTCTGGCCATCTATCTCTACATCTACCTTTTCAGAAGGTATAGAGTTAACAAACTCTGTTAATTGTTTAGCAGGTACAGTTACCTTACCCTCTGATTTAACATCAGCCCCTATCCAAGTATTAATACCTATTTCTAAGTCAGTAGCTGTCATAATGAGTTTACCCTTACTAGTTTCAAATTGAACATTGTTTAATATTGGTAAACCAGGTTTATTACTTACTACCCTACTTATAATGTTTAGATACTTTGAGAAAGTATCTTGATTACATGTAAATTGCATTTTACTTCAAAATAATATTATGTAACGGGCAGTTACTTAGTATATTCTACTTAATATGGTTCTAGTTTTCTACTGTTTTAATATTTATATATAAATAGTTGTCATAGTAGTAGGGAGTATGGATAAGTTGATAAGTAATTAAAAGTATATTAAATATCCATTACCTAAAACATAATTTAATTTCTTTTTAATGTTGATAACTTTTAGGTTAAATTCTTTTTAAAAAGTAATTAAATCTTTACCCCCTATTCTCTTTCTTACTGTGTATTTAAAATGTGTATATATCCTTTAGTACTGTGTATAGATGCGAGATGTATATTTTTCAAATATGTTGTTAAATATACACTCTCTTAATTTAACAACCTTTTTGGGTGTGGAATAGTAAGGTACTTTTCCTCCCTCTTTCCACTACAATACACATACAATCCACACTAGTAAAAAATATCTCTTCTACACTGCTCAACCTTTTCTGCAAAAGCAGAATCCTCTTTCATTCTCTTCTCTACTACACTACATGCATTAAGTACTGTTGTATGATCTTTTCTACCAACTAATCTTGCTGTTGTTTCTAGAGGTATTTGTAATTCATTCCTTAGGATATACATAACTACATGTCTAACAATAGCGATATTAGCATTTCTTCTAGTACTTTTAATAAAGCGAATAGAGAGACCAAAGACTTCAGAAACGACATTTAAGACCTTTTCAGGAGTAGCTCTCTTCCTTTTACTCTCTAAATCTACTTGAAGTATTCTCGCAACCTCTTCATATGAAGGTACTCCACCTAGTTTGGTGAGTGTCAAAACTTTGTTTAATGCTCCTTCTAATTCTCTTACACTACTTTCAATATTTTTAGCTATTAAATCTAAAAATATATCTGGTACTGTAACACCCTTTTCTAACATACTCTGTTTTAATATTGCTAACCTAGTTTCATAGTCAGGAGGTTGTATATCAGATACCATACCTCCCTCAAATCTAGTTCTTAATCTATCAGTAATATTTTTAATTTCCTTAGGAGGTCTATCAGATGCCAATATTATCTGTTTATTTGCTTGGTACAAACTATTAAAAGTATGGAATAACTCTTCTTGAGTTTTGGGATATGCTTCTACAAACTGTATATCATCAATTATTAAAAGATCTACCTCTCTATATTTACTCCTAAAATCTTCATTCTTTTTAGTTCTAATAGCCTCTATCATCTCATTTAGAAACTGCTCTATTGATACATATGCAATATTTCTCTCAGGATTCTTTCTTAGTACTTCATTACCAATAGCTTGCATAAGATGTGTTTTGCCTACACCTGTACTACCGTAGTAAAAAACAGGATTGTATGATTTAGTCATACTTTCATTTTCGATATCAGAGACTACAGATTGAGCTACTGCCTCTGCTAACCGATTATTAGCCCCTACTATGAAATTCTTGAAGGTATATCTTGGATTTAATCTAGCCTTCTTAACAGCATCTTCATATTTCTTCTTATCCCCTTCCATCTTTGTAAAAAGGTTCATAATGGGACTATCAATAGGTGTAGCAAATGTATATCTATCTTTTTGGGGTTTGTTCTCACTCTTTTTAATAAGTAACTCTATCTGTAAATTCTGACCAGTTGCCTTTGTTAAACAGCTTTGTAAAAACTTGTTGTAATCTTTAAGTATGGTACCTCTCTTAAACTCATTAGAACAAGAGAGTGTAGCTACACCATTTTGGATATTTTCTAAGTAAGTATCTGCAAACCATGACTCATACTCTACCCTATCTAATACCAATCTTAAATTCTCCGTAACTATTTTCCATACATCATCAACATCTATATCAGTACTGTTATTATCCCCACTACTTTGCCCTATTTCTGGTTTAGGAATAGTTTCGGCATATTTTTCGAAGTCAATTTTATCCATACTATTTAAAAGTACTTAATATATGTTAATGACACTATTGGGCAGTTCTATGATCGATTGGGACTAATACTCTTATTATATTCATTTCTAAAAGAATGTGGATAATTATGTAAAGAGGTACTAAAAAGCGTTTTACTCATTACCTTTTTATCCCCTATCGTTATATCTTTTCTTAATATACATATAAGGAAATATTTTTCTATATCAATATTTAACATTAAATTTGCTATATATATAGGTGTTAATATATAATAAGCTTGCTTTACGATTATTAATAAATATGAAAAGAACATATCAGCCTAAAAATTTAAAAAGAATTAAGAAATTCGGCTTTAGAGCAAGAAACAAAAATTCTCAAGGAAAGAATGTGCTCAAAAGGAGAATAGCTAAAGGTAGAAAATTCTTAACAGTAAGTGAAGAGTACTCTCTTAAGAGAAAGAAATCACTATCTAGAGCTAGATAGTATATACTGTAATATGCTTCCCAAAAAGAACAGATTAAAAGCCAAACACATCAAAGGGTTATATGATAGAGGTATTAAATCTAGGGGTGAATACGGTATGTTAATCTCTCTAAAAGATTCTTTAGTTAAGGAGTATGAGATATCATTTGTAGTAAGTAAAAAGATTGGTAATGCTGTACAAAGACATAGGATGACTAGATTACTAAGAGAGATTTCTAGAAAAAATTTAAAAGAGAAAATCTCTGGTTTTAAATTTGTATATGTAGCCTTTAAATACTGTAATGAGTATGAGCAATTGGAAAAAGATTTTAATCAACAACTTAACAAATCCATTTCAAATACCTAAGAATATCGAACTAGCCCTTATCAAACTGTACCAGAAAACTCTCTCACTAGATCATGGATTAATGGGTAAAGCTAATCCTAACCTTAGAGCATGTAAATTTACACCAACCTGTTCAGAGTATGGTTATGGAGTAGTAGAAAGGTATGGAATATTTAAGGGTAATTATCTTGCTATTAAGAGGGTAATAAGGTGTAATCCTTGGGCAGATGTAGGACAGTATGATCCTATACCTGAAAAATAGTACAGATTAATGTATAATGCTTTAGATTTTTATTATTATTCAATCTATTAATATGTTTACAACTATTTGGAATACAGTTTTCTTTCATCCCATACTTAATGTAATGATACTTTTATATCACTTTTTGGGTGATAACTTAGGATGGGCAATACTTGGTATTGCTGTTATAGCACGTATATTTATGATTCCTCTTGTTAAAAGACAAACAGAGATGACTAAAAAGATGGCTAACCTTAAACCAGAGTTAGAGAAATTGAATAAGAAGTATGCGAATAATAAGGAAAAGCTTACTCAAGAACAGATGAAATTGTACAAAAAGGTTGGGTATAACCCATTAGGTTGTATAGGTACATTTGTACCTCAATTGTTAATACTTTCTGTTTTAATAGGAGTAATTAGGCATGTAACTGATAGTGATCTAGAAGGTCTTTATACATGGGTAAGAGATATTACTGGTATATCAAATGGTATAAGTATTGAATCCAACTTCCTATTCTGGGATTTAACAAAATCATATAACTCTGTATCTGGGGAATTTGGAAAACTCTCTATAGAAGCTCTTCCATATATTGGATTATCTCTCTTAGTAGGTGTTGTTCAGTTTATAACAACCAAGTTTACCCAAAAGATGCAAAGTCCTACAACTGTTGTTAAAAAAGATAAGAAAGATTCTAAAGATCCTGCAGTAGAAGATATGCAAGCTAATATGCAAAAATCTATGATATATCTATTCCCAGTTATGACAATGTTCTTTACAATAAGTATGCCTGCAGCTTTGGGTTGGTATTGGATGATTCAATCCATACTCCTTGTTGTTCAGTACTTTACTCTTGATTTTAATAAGACTAAAAAGGGTATACAGAATATGTGGGACATTATTTCTAAAAAGAAAGATAAATTATCAAAAGAATAATATGGAAAAGATAGTTAAGAAAGAATTTGACACTCTACTCTCCTCTATTGGTATAGAGGAAGGATATGAGTTAAAGATTGAGGAAAAGGATGGAGTATCATATATTAATCTACTCTTTTCTGGAGAGGATTTAGGTTACTTAATAGGTAATCATGGTAAGCATTTAGAATCATTACAGTATATCTTTAGTATGATTTTAAGGAAAAAATTACCTGAGGATACTAATTACAGAGTGCTTTTAGATGTATGTGGATATAAAGAGGAGAGAAACAAGAAGTTAGAGAGATTTGCACTACAGAAAGCAGATGATGCAAGGATACTGGGTGATAGTGTAGAGCTTCCTGCTATGTCTCCTTCTGACAGAAGAGTTGTACATGTAGCACTTCAAATGTTTGATGATATTAAAACAGAAAGTATTGGAGAGGGCGAAGATAGAAGGATTGTAATAACTCCAATAGAGAGTAAAGAGGCAGATAATATATTAGACGAATCTGAAGAAGAGTCAGAAGAGTAATATATTACAACAACCCTACTCTACTGTTTAACATATATATACAAAGTTATACTTAAACTCTAAATATTGAGTTGTAAGTAAAAGAAATTTCCCAAGGTAATGTTACTCAATGATATGTTTTAAACCCCTTGATTAAAGGCTTTTAGATTTCTTAGAAAGAAAGATACTACTTATTGTAATAGTAATTAGTAAAGCTAGCCAAACTAGATACTCTGTATATGCAACGTATTTAATTCCAAAAAGAGGAACCATTAGAAGACCTCCAATATTTACTCCTAGATAGAGTGTTATTAATTTTTTAAATAACCTCTTAGAGAAGTGCTTTACAATTAATATTCTAGTAAAGGGGTATACATAGAGAAAAGAGAGTGCAAATAACCAGTGAAAGACCCTAGATGAAGACCACCCTATATCTCCTGTTAAAGGAAACAATCCTATACCTACTAAGGTAAATGATGCTAATGCATGATAGTTATATGTTAATTTTTTAACTCTCTTATATATTGGATTAGTAATAGCGTCCAATCCACAAAGGAGTCCTGTTATTATTGCAGATATACTAAAATATATACCTGTTTCAAATAGATATCCGTAATCACTAATAGCAAATCCTTCTCTTAAATCTAAAAACTCATATACCCCTATTGGGAATATACCCAAAAGAGAGAGTGTAGAGAGTGTAAAATATATTATTCCAATTAAATCTAACATATTTAAAAGATATCACTTGAGATTAATATTGTATATATCTCTATATACTTCTTAATATCTGTATTAAAACAAAGAGTAAGTAAAAGGAAAGTAACATAATTGCTTCTCTCTTACTTATTAAATTCTTCTTCCCTATTATTCCAAAGATTAGTAATAGTACTGTCACTATTAAAACAAACAGTATCTCTATCTTAAAACCAGTTAGATCTAATGATGAAAGTAATGAGGTACTACCTAGTATAAAGAGGAGATTAAACATATTAGAACCAATGATACTTCCTAAGCCTACATCTTCACGTCCTTTTTTCAAAGAAGAGTATAGAGTTGCAAATTCTGGTAAGGAGGTACCAAAAGCTAGTAAGAAGTATCCTATTAATACCTCAGGGATATTTAATTGATTAGCAAATACCAATATGTTATCTACACAAATTTTACTAAAGATTACTAGCAGTACAATGGAACCTATTAAAAACAACATATTAAATTTAGTAGTGCTCTTTATATTATTAGTATGATTACTCCTATTAATTAAATATGCAGATATTAAGAATACAAGCAGAAGGATGATTCCAACAAAGGGGGTAATGATATAGCTGTTAATAGCTATTACTAGAAGTGTAGCAGAGGTTACAGAGAGTAAGAGAGGGATATTAAAATTTACATCTATACTTTTTAATCGATATTTACTAAATAGTGCTAAAGAGCCTAAGACTAAGAGTATATTAGCTATATTACTCCCTATTACATTAGAGATCGCTATCTCAGGATGTCCAACGTGTGTGGAATATAGAGAGGTAGCTAATTCAGGTAGAGAGGTACCTAAAGATACGAGTAAGAAACCTACGAAGAATCCACTTACCTTTAATTTCTTAGAAAGTGAGGTTGCTTGATCTACAAAGATATCAGCCATCTTTATTATTAAGATTAGTGATACTACTATTAATATTAGATTAAGCATATTAGGCAGTAGATAGAATTACTTAGTAATTGTATCAGATATATAGTATGGAAGGTATATTGAGAAACGGAGAGAGTGGGATTCGAACCCACGGTACGATTTCTCATACGCACGCTTTCCAAGCGTGTCCTTTCGACCACTCAGGCATCTCTCCAGTGTGGTGTACCCGGCCGGAATCGAACCGACAACCTACTGCTTAGAAGGCAATTGCTCTATCCGATTGAGCTACGGGTACATAAACACGCCATTTTACCAATAAATTGAAGTAATTAAAAGACTACTTCTCTACATCAAAATCTACGATTGTAATCATTACTCCCCCTCTTCTATCAGGGAACCTTTTTAGGAATGTTGGATAGTTGGTAGGAGTAAATGTAATATCAGATTTTCTTTCAGCATAGTTAAGGTTATCTACATATTTTTTACCCTCTTCCCATGACATACCTCTTAAAGTATTCTCTAATTCAGTCTTATCTATCTTAGGCTTTATCTTACTCTTAGCTACTATCTTTATCTTAACAGTATCTTTAGCACTCTCTTCTACTGAGATATCTATATCTAAGTCATCTCCAAGTACTAGCTCTAAATCATTATCACTTTCAAAAAGATTATCTTCTTCTGCTCTATCTCTTAATAACTGGGTTAATGCTTCCGTTAAACCTGTAGTTGAGTAGTATGTAGCACTTCCCTTTATTGTTAAATCTAGATTGACGGTTTCGGCCTCTTCACCTACTTTCTTATCTGTTTTTATACTCTTTTGATCTACTTCACTAAGAATAGTATCCTCTATTATTTCCCAAGCCTGATCCATATCTCTTAAATCTGATTTAACCTCTTCTATTGCAGTAGTACTTAACTGCTCTACAGCATTATCTACATCAAGCTGAGACAAAACTGTATACTCCTCTTTACTACCCCCAGTAAAGGCCTCACTATTTAAACCAGCGACCTCCCCTTCAGAATATACATCTTCAGTATATCCTTGTACTGTAAAAGGTTTACCATCTGAAATATTGTACTGCTCTCCTATCTCAGCAGCCTCTACAGGGATTGTAGCCTGTTTATTACAAAGGATTTCTGCTCCAGCTGTTGTCTTAAAAGTATATCCAGAGGTTGTAACAACATGTCCTGCGTTGAGTGTAACTATTGGAGGATCTACCTCAGGACAACCATTAACTCTATCTTTATAAAAGAAGGTAAAGGTAACTGAACCTTTTGCTTTCTCTCCCTTAAAGGCTTTACCAGTAGCAGTAATACTATCAGACAAGCTTTTGGTACTCTCTTCCATCTTTATTGGAATAATTAAATTCTCTAAATCTATCTCTTGTGTATCTTCATCACCAGTAAGAATTAATTCTATTTCAACAGGTTTAGCTTCTACATATATTTTTACCTTCGCAATTGTTGCAAACTGATTGTACAACACTAAAGCTATGATAATGATGGCAAGAAGAGGTATGAATCCAAAGAGTGCTATACGAAGTAAGGATTTCTTATTTAAACTCTTAAGTTTATGAAAGATATTTATTCTACCTTTCTTTATCTCAGGAGGTTGAGTAGCAGCTCTTAATTCTCTGTTAGGAGAAATCTTAGCAGTAGGAGTCTCTCCTTTCGGAAGATCCTGATCTATTGATATAAAGGAGTTTAGAGGTTTAACACCTCTTTTGTCTACATACTTTTTATTACCATTTTCTTCTAAAGAATTTTTTATTCTCTCCTCAAATACCTCTTTGTTATCCTCTTGGGGTATTACTTCCTCTATTTCTTTCTTCTTCTCTAACTTACTCTCTTTTTTCTTTGCAATTAATTCCACTGCTTCTTCCCAATCATATTCTGTAGGGGCAGAGGGAGTATCGATTACTTTAATACCTGCTAACTTAGCATTACGTATTCCTGTAGGATTTTGTATTATCTGAGCTATTAAAAGCTTACCATCTCTTTGAGAAGCTTCTTCTAATACACGAAGATTTATTGGGCTAATGAGAAGATCTGTCTGCTCTGTAAATGTAAGAACTATTCTATCTGCCTTACTCTTATGAATATCTCTAACAATATCTGTTAGTTCATGAGATTGGTCAACAATTATTTTTGAAGTGATTATTTTTTCTGCCATATTTAAACTTCCCAATTTATATTCTTTTTCTTTCTGTCTATCTCCATATCATAGAGGAATTTTGCTAAGGATGCAGGTGTAATATCGTAAAGATTTTGTAAATCTCCACTATTATCTACGACAGAACCTAATAGGTTTGGAGTAAACATATCTATCTTAGGAACAACTGCAATTGGTAGATATTTCTTCCAAGGGAATTCCATTAATGCTTGTTTAATATCAGGTAGTAATGCACCTCCACCACATAGATATATCTGTGTAGGTAAGGAACCAATATCTTCACAGCTCTCTAAAGCTACTTTTAATGTTCTCATCCATAGGCCTGCCGTAGGATACATCGTCTTTTGTACTTGTCTTAATATATCTTTAGGTAAATCTTTCTCAGAGTATTTAATCTTTCTCTGCTCAGCATGTCTATAATCGGAGTCTGTTAATTTTGCTAACTCTTTAGTAAATACTCTACCTCCAAATGCAAACATCTGTGTTTCTGCTACATTACCATTTTTAACAATAGCGACATCAGTAGTACCTCCCCCTATATCAATGAAGATGGCTGAGAAATTAGTATTATCCCCTCCTGCATGTGCTCTCGCTACTGCAAATGGTTGAGATACAATTCCTAATACTTCTAGATTGAGAGAGGAGGCAACCTTTCTTAAAGCCTCTGTATATGTCTTAGGTGCAAAAGATGCATAGAAATTTAATTTAACCTCTCTACCTTTATACCCTATTAAGGTATTTACTGGCATACCCCCTATTTCTAACCCTGTAGGAGTAATATGTAATATCTCAATGTCCTCATTTCTAAGCCCTGTTCTAAGACTTAAATCGTCTTTGCCATTCTCTGCTATTTGAGATTTAACTTGTGCAATTATTCTATCCTGTTCTTTTTTAGTAACCTCTTTTTCAAAGTTCTCTTCCCTTTCGTAGTTAACAACAATTGATACTCCCTGAATATATTCTCCTGCAATACCCATTATTACTCTTTTAGGATACTCTTCTACTTTTAGATTGCTAAGGAGTTGATTAATAGCTAACTTACAATTTTCTAATACTGTATCTAAGTTAGTAATTATTCCACTTCTCATTGCATGTTGTTGCTGTTGTATTCGAGATATTCTGTTTACAGATACCCCATACTCCCCTATTGTAAAAAGAAGACTTTTAATACTCTCAGTACCTATATCAAGCGCAACAATGGGAGTTATTCCATCTAAAAGATTACTCTTTTTTGATTTTAGACTTGGCAGTTTCATCATATCTTTGAATTATATCATTAATACAAAGAGTCTATACAGTAACTATTAGAATTATTGGTTCTCTCTCAGTTTTCTTATATATATATTTACCAATTTCTTTTTCCATACTCTCTTTAAGTGTATCATATACATACTTTTTACTGGCTTTAGACTTCTGTTCCCAATCTCTATGTACATCATATATTATTGTCTGTATCTCTTTTAACATCTCTTGTGACTTTTTCATATATATGAACCCTCTAGAAACAAATTGTGGTTTACCCATTAATCTGTGTGTTTGAGTACTAAGATTTAGTACTACAACAAACATACCGTACTCAGAGAGCTGTTCCCTATCCTTTAGTACAATTTCTCCAGTATCCCCTACTCCAAGACCATCTATTAGTATAGGTTTAGATTCTACAGGTTTACCTTTTATCCAACTCTTACCATTAAATACCCAAACTACTCCATCATCAGTGAGGTAAACATCTTCATCTCTCATACCCCAGGATACATAGTTCTTTTTATTAAAATATCTAAAGGTTAGAGGACCATGTATGGGCATTACAGTATTAGGTCTAATTAAATCTAACATTATTTTCATATCTTCTTGATTACCGTGTCCAGTGGAGTGTATCTTAGTCTCAATTGTATCTTTAATTAAATCAGCACCTAGAGATATTAATCGGTCTGTCATTTTTTCTATACTACTTACATTCTCAGGAATCTCAGAAGAAGACATTAGTACAAGGTCTCCCTTTTTAATCTTTATATATTTATGTGTACTTTGAGAGATTCTATTTAAAGCAGCATATTTTTCACCTTGGCTTCCAGTTGAAAGTATCATTAATTCGTTATCCCTATACTTATTTATCTCCCTTTCCTTTATTAGTAACCCTTGAGGTATTTTTATATATCCTTGCCTACTCGCAATTGAGATTGTTTGTTCTAAACTTCTTCCTGATATTACAATTTTACGATTAGTTCTCTTCGCTATCTCAAACAAAGAGTAAAGCCTAGTTAGTAAAGATGAGAAAGCAGCTACTATTACTCTACCTTCTACCTTACCAATAACTTTTTCTAAATTATTGTAAACCTCTGTCTCAGATGGAGATCGCCCTACATTAGATGCATTTGTACTATCCATTAAGGCGATATCTACTCTTCCTCTTAATGATTTAAGCTTCTCATAGTCTGCCTCTAATTCATTAGTTGGTTGAGTATCTATTTTGTAATCTCCAGAAAAGAAAATATTACCCTTAGGAGTTTGTAAAAATATTGAGAAAGCATCAGGTATACTATGGTTAATACCAACAAAGGTAGCCTTAAAATTATTCCCTATTTTTAAGGTAGTAGATCTATTTACTCCTGTAATTTTAGTCTTACCTTTTAAATTGTACTCCTCAAGTCTCTCTTCTATTAAAGCTTTTGCAAAATCACCAGCATATATTGGAGGAAAATCTAAATCAGGTAACATCCATCTTAAAGCCCCTGTATGATCTAAATGTCCATGTGTAATTAATATGGCTTTTACCTTCTTCTTATTCTTTTTTAAATACTTAAGATTAGGTATTAGGTAGTCAATACCGTACATTTCTTGTCCTGGAAAAGAATACCCTGCATCAACAATGATTATTTCATTACCCATTTCTACAAAATTACAGTTTCTACCTATTTCTGCTGTACCAGAAAGAGTACATAGTTTTAATTCCTCGTCTCTTTTAAAGAATCTCTTGTTTATTTTATTCATTCTCCGATTATATCACATCTCCTTTTTGTAGAATTAGAGAGGTGGTATAATGGGGGTACCGTTAATACAGGAGTAGTCACCCTGGAGGTATTAGGAAGAAATCTAAATGAGAGTAGAACCTAACAGAGTCCTAACTGTAAAGTAGGAAGACCATGTATGTGGTTACTAAGCTTAGTATAGTGATATATTAAGAAAGTAAGGTGGTAACGCGATATTCGCCCTTACATTAGAGTATATATATGTAATATATATTCTACTGTGAGGGCCTTTTTAATATATATACATATCTAAAAATGAAAAAAGAAATTCCAAAAGCATTCGATTCAAATATACAGGAAGAAAAAATAACGGGAATTTGGTCTAAATCCAATTTAAGTAATCCCGAAAAGATGGAAGAGTTTTTAAAAGAGAAAGGTTTAGAAATTAAAGAACCTTTTACCATTACCCTACCTCCTCCTAATGCTAATGCTAACTTACACATTGGGCATATGTGTGGATACTCATTTCAGGATGTAATGGGTAGGTACAAGAGAATGACAGGACATCCTACTCTACTACTTCCTGGTAAAGATCATGCTGGGATTCAAACAGAGACATCTTTTACAAAAGTTTTGAAAGAAAAAGGGATAGATAAATGGGAGTTAGGTAGAGAGAAGTTCTATGATATGTGCTATGAATTCAGCTTAAAGAATGCTGCTAATGCTAGACAACAAGAAAAGAATATTGGTCTTTCAGCAGATTACTCTAGAGAGTACTTTACCCTAGATCCTAAATTAACAAAGATTGTGTATGAGACCTTCTATAAAATGTTTAAGGAAGGATTAATATACAGGGATAAGAGGATTGTAAATCAGTGTCCTAACTGTAAGACAGCTTTGGCAGATGTAGATACAGAGCATGAGCAAAGGAGAGGGATATTCGCATATATTATTTATCCTTTTGTAGAGAAAGAGGACCAAGAGATTGCACAAAAGAAATTTGGAAATATTGGTATTACAGTAGCTACCTCTAGACCTGAAACAATGCTAGGAGATACAGCTGTTGCTGTTAATCCTAAAGATGAAAGATATTCCCAATTCATTGGTAAAAAAGTATTACTCCCAATAGCTAACAGAGAAATTCCCATAATCGCAGATGAAGATGTTGATATGGAATTAGGTACAGGAGCTGTTAAGGTTACTCCTGCCCACTCCCCTATCGATTTTGAGATTGGTAAAAAACATGATTTAGAAATTAGGAATGTAATAAATGGGGAAGCAAAGATGGAGGGAGATATACCTAAGAGATTTATAGGTATGGATACATTAGAGTGTTCTAAAGCATTGTGTAATGAGTTAGATGAATTAGGTTTACTAACAGATATTCAAAATATTAAACATGATGTAGCAGTCTGTGAAAGGTGTAGAACACCAATAGAGCCCATTATCTCTAACCAATGGTATGTTAATGCAAAACCTTTAGCTAAAAAAGCATTAGAGGTATTAAAGAAGGGAGATACCACTGTTATTCCCTCTGGCCAACAGAGAGCATTAGAATATTTCTTTGAAAATATTCAACCTTGGTGTATTTCAAGACAGCTTTGGTGGGGACAGAGAATACCTGTTTGGTATAACGGAGGAAAAGAGCTTTACGATTGGTTAAAAGAAAACGAAGGAAAGAGTATTAAAGATTACGAGAAAGAGACAGGAAAGAATGTAAAAGGTACAGGTGAGATATATCTAGGAGAGCAAGCTCCTGATAGCTCGGGTGTATGGGAAGCTGAAACAGATATGTTTGATACTTGGTTTAGTTCAAGTCAGTTACCTTACTCTACTCTTGGAGGTATAGAGGGTAAAGATTTTAAAAAGTATTACCCTACTCAAATTATGATTCATGCAAGAGATATATTGTATTGGTGGTCAGCAAGAATGATGATGATGGGTATTTACAATACAGAAAAAACACCTTTTGAAGTAATATTTTTACACGGTTTAATACTTGCTGCAGATGGAAGTAAAATGTCTAAATCAAAGGGTAATGGAGTAGAACCTAGTGAAATGATTAGTAAATATGGAGCTGATTCTTTAAGATTGTGGTACTTTAGTGATGCCCTACCTGGTTCTAATGCTCCAATTAGAGAAGAGAAGATTAAGGGTAACAGAAACTTTGTTAACAAGATATGGAATGCTAGTAGATTCATATTAATGAATATGGATGATTTGGAATTAGAAAAGATTTCTAAATTTGAAATTAGCACAAAGAGTAAGAGGATTAAGCAAACAGATATACATATATCAAAAGTAATACAGTATTTAGAAAAACATCAATTTAATCTCGGAGCAGAAGAGATTAGAGAGTTTTTCTGGCATACCTTATGTGATATTTGGATAGAGGAGATTAAAACAGAGATACAAGAAAAAGAGATAGGGTCTGAAGAAAGAATCTCTAAATTAGCAGAACTACTCTATATCCTTAAACAGAATTTAAAAATTATGCACCCCTTTATACCTTTCATTACAGAATCTGTATGGCAAGAGTTAGTAAGTTTGAAACTTGCAGAGGGTATGTTAATGTCACAACAGATAGAGGTTAAGTAGAGAAAGGAGAGGAGAGAGTCTGCGATGTTAAAATCGTTGTATTGTATAGACTCTCTCCATCTAGGCAGTATTTTGATTTTTGAAATCATAATGTTCCTACTGCCTTAGAGATAAGATCACCTCCTCTCAGCGTTGTCCCCAACCTTTCTTCTTTGCGGTTGGTTTCTGTTTACTTTTCTCCTCTTCCTTTTTAGAAAGAGAAGTACCGTTACCCTCTTTTGAGGATTTCCAGTAATTGAGAGTTTTCATAGTGACCTCCTTAAGCAGAGTTATATCAAATTCCCTATTACTTTGGAATAGAGATTTTTAATAAAAGTGATTTAGATATATAATCAAGACATAATTAAGAAAGAGAATAATATGGACAGAAACAAACTATACATTACAACTACACTCCCCTATGTTAACGCAGAACCTCATGTAGGGCATGCCTTAGAGTTTGTACAAGCCGATGCAATATCTAGATATTTTAAATCTAAGTTGGGTAATGAGAATGTGTTTTTTAATGTAGGTACAGATGAACACGGTTTAAAGATATATAGGAAGGCTAAAGAGGAAGGTTTAGAGATTAAGGAATTTGTAGATAAATATGCTCAAAGATTTATGGATTTTTGTAAGCTATTCTTTGTTGAATATGACAATTTCTATAGAACATCCGATGAGAAGCATCATAAAGCAGCACAAGAGTTTTGGAAAAGATGCAATGCTAAGGGTGATATATACAAAAAGAAATACTCTGGTAAATACTGTGTAGGATGTGAAAGATTTATTACAGAGAAAGAGTTAGTAGATGGTAAGTGTCCAGATCATGGTACTCAGCCAGAAGAAAAGGAAGAAGAGAACTACTTCTTTAAACTTTCTAATTACAAAGAACATTTACTTGGGTGGTTAGATTCCAATCCTGAGGTATTAAAACCTAAACAAAAGGTTGAAGAGTTAAAAAAGATTATTGAAGAGATAGAGGATATTAGTATATCTAGACTTAGAGAGAACTTACCTTGGGGTATTGAGGTACCAGAGGACCCTGCACAGGTATTCTATGTATGGTTTGATGCTTTAACTAACTATGTTAATGTAATTGGTTTTGGAACAGATGAAAAGAAGTTAAATGAATGGTGGCCAGGTATACAACTCTTTGGTCCAGACAACCTGAGATTTCAGGGAGCAATATGGCAAGGTATGTTAGCTTCGGTTGGATTACAACAGAGTCTTAAACTCTTAGAACATGGTATGGTACTTGGTCCAGATGGTACTAAAATGGCTAAATCAAAGGGTAATGTAATATCCCCCTTTGATCAAGAGGAGAAGTTTGGCGCAGAGATAGTAAGATTCTATCTCTTAGTAGGAATTTCTACATTCTCAGATTCTTCATATAAAGAGGAAGATTTAATTAATATGTATAACTCTAGATTAGCAGATAACTACGGTAATTTACTTAACAGAGTAATACATTTAGCACAGAGTAATAATGTAGAGATTAATAAGGAAGATACCTTAGAGAAAGATTTTAAGGAAAAGGTCGATAGCTATAAGAAAAAGATTGAGAATCTCTATGAAGAATATGAGATAGCTTTAGCTGGGGAAAGCATAGATGAACTAGCCGATTGGGGTAATAAATATATAACTGAGAAAGAACCATGGAGTAAAACAGTAGATATCAAGGATAGGGAATTAATTCTTAATAATTTAAGCTACCTATTAAAAGTGGTTATACAACTGTATTTACCTATACTACCTGAGAGTTGTAAAAAGGCAAAAAATGCCCTAGAGAAAAAAGAGAAGATAATTCTTTTCAAGAAGATATAGTTACTATATAATAGATTTAGTAATCAAACTTACTGCCCAATGATAACAGGAAAAAAAGAGGACAAATCAATAAATTTCTTACAGCCAGTAGGTGCTTCTGAGAGTGTAGTCTTTACATCTGTGAATTGGTTAGCCACCATTGGTAAGAATCTTCTACTAGTTGTTCAGATTGTTGTACTTGTTGTATTTGCACTAAGAATAGTCATGGATGGTAAGAATAATGATCTTACATCTAAGATTAATTCCCAGGTTGGTATTTTAGAGAATGAAACTTGGAAAAAGAATGCTCTTAAGTATGAGAATCTCCAAAATCTTATGAGTGATATTAAGTTGATAGGGGCTGAGCAAAACCTTAATTCAAATTTAATATCCGAAATACTTAGTGCTATACCTCTTACTCTCAATTTAGAGAATATATCCTTTAGTAATGGAAGAGTAAGTCTTTCTCTAAAGACTACAGACTTTAAAGCACTTAAAAATTACGAAGATGCACTTAAGAATAATACATATTACACTGATGTTAAGTTTAATATATCTAAAACGGGAGATGAGTTAGAAGTTTCTGTATCGTTTAATATAAAAGAGGAGGTTACATAGATGGGAACTCTTGGAGCAAGCAGAAAACTTGACTATGTAAAGATTGTAAAGGAAGGACCATCTAAGAAAGCAGAGATGATTTCTACAGGCCTTACCTTTATAGTAGCAACTCTACTTATTGTTTTTGCAATTGTACCAACTATTCAAACTGTAACGGATATTAGTAAGGAGATAAAGAAAAAAGAACAGGTATCAGAAGCTTTAAAGAATAAATTAGCTGCCTTAACTAGTTTAGATGGACAGTATAACGAGTATAAAGAGACATTTGATGACTTTACATTAATATTTCCTACTTCCAAAAACTTTAGTCTGCTATTAGCTAATATGGATGCTTTAGTAACTAGAAATGGTTTTAGTTTATCCTCTATTAGTTTCTCAGAGTATGGAGGTAAGAATTATTCTTTAGCAACAAAAACATTAGAACCTTACTCTGTAAGAATGTTAGTAAAGGGAGAGAAAACATACCTAATGAATCTATTAAAGAGTTTAGAAGAGATGCCTATGTATCCTGTTGTTGAGAATCTTTCATACAGTACTAAAACAGATGAGGATGGAAATACAAGTTACTCTATCCTAATTAGGGTGTATCATGTAGATAATATGAATTTTTATGAATAGATATGTTAGAGATATTTAGAAGATATTTTATAGTGTTACTTCTTGCCATTATAATCCTTATTGTATGGGGTGGAATACTTCTATTATCTGATAAAAGACACTCCACTATTAATGCTAATGCAGAGATGTATACAAAGCCATTAAATGGAACTTTTGATGAGGAGATTCTTGAAACTGTTGCTAAGAGGACTAAGGATAGTTTCCCTATATTACCTAGCTCCTTTTTTGAATTGAATACAGACTAGGTATCTATATAATCATCTAATTTCTTCTCTGAGGATTTTTCTTTTAGTTTCTTTAATGCTTTTGCCTCTATCTGTCTAATTCTCTCTCTTGTAACACCAAATTCTCTCCCTACCTCTTCTAATGTTCTTGTTACTCCATCTGTTAATCCAAATCTTAGGGCAAGTACTCTCCTTTCTCTGTCTTGTAGAGAGTCTAATATTTCCTTAAGTTGGTTCTTTAGATATTCAGAGGTAGCAAAATCCTCAGGACTCTGTGACCATTCATCAGGGAGGATATCTTGTAGTTTACTGTCTTTCTCATCACCAATTGGTGTAGCTAAAGAGGAAGGATTCTGTTTAATCTTTCTTATCTCTGCAATCTTTTCTAATTCAATATCCATCTCTTTTGCAATCTCCTCATCACTTGGTTGTCTTCCTAATCTTGTAGTTAGAGTACCATTTACCTTATTAAACTTGTTAATGGTCTCTATCATATGAACAGGAACACGAATTGTTCTTGCTTGATCAGCAATAGCTCTAGTAATAGCCTGTCTAATCCACCATGTAGCATATGTAGAGAATTTAAAACCCTTATGGTAGTCAAACTTCTCTACAGCTCTCATTAAACCTATATTACCCTCTTGTATTAAATCTAATAGCTCTAGACCACTCTTACTATATTTTTTAGCAATACTTACTACCAATCTTAAGTTAGCAGTAATTAAGAGTTGTCCTGCCTCTTTATTTCCATCCTCAATCCTTTTTGCAAGTATTACTTCCTCTTCTGCTGTTAGTAAAGGAATCTTCCCTATCTCATAAAGGTATGATCTAATAGCGTCTGTTGAAATACTAGATTGAATTGTTTTTAAAATCCTAATCTTTTTCTCTAAGGTTAACTGTTCAGCATCTTTAACTAAATCCTCTTCTGGTTCTAAAACCTCTATATCATTTTCTTGTAGCTCTTTAAATATATCATCTAGTAAAACAATATCATCCTCTACTGTAGGAAATACTTCAAGAATATCTTCTTGAGAGAGAAATCCCTGATCTTTACCTTTCTTAACTAAATCTTTTATACTTTTTGATTTATTCGAAGAGTTACTCATTAATAGTGTGATATAATTTAATATATGGAAAAGCCGTTAAAGAAAAACAATTTAAATGAAAAGAAACAGTTTTATATTGAAACTATCGCTAAGTTTTGTGATAAATGTGGACTTCCTTATTCTGAAAGTGATTTAGAAATAATTCAAGATACAAATATATCGAGTATTATACACTTCTCTTGCTCTAATTGTAAATCTAATCATATAGCGACATATATTAAACCAATTGGTATTAGTAATAGAATGCCTATTAATACAGATTTAGAGATAGAGGAAATAGGTAAGTTTGCTACTAAGAAAGAGACTTCTGTAGAGGAGATTTTAGAGGTATATCTATACCTTAAAAATAAGAATAAGGTTGTTATTTAAAAAGATTCTATCTTTGCCAAGATATAAAGAAATTCTTATCAGAAGATAATTCGAATCTACCATTTATACTACTTTCAATCCTAGTTAGGTTTTCACTACTCTCTATATTCCATGCAGTTGGATAGTTGATAGATATGTTATATGCATCCTTTTTACTACCTGGCTGTTTATATATATCTATATCCATTTCATAGTGTGTATCTGTTTTAGTCAAAAAGAAATTAGTTGAGTTACTATCTTTAACTATCCTATATTTTATCTCTAATAGTTTTGTTTCATTAATAGGAGTATTAAACCATCCTCCTATTATCTTATATCCATTCTCTTCATATACATCATATTTATTACCATCAAAACCCTTTATACCAGTCACTGTTGCATTGTAAGGGATATATACTCTTAAGTAGTTTACGTATTCTCCCTCTGGATATACATCTTTAGTAGAGTCATTTTGTATACCTATTTGATATTTATATTCTATTGCACTCTCATCTTTTATATCTATATCTAAGGTATGATTCTTTTTAATATATAGGTTTGCTTTATTTAATCCCCAATTCCAATCTATATTTATTGGGGCAGAATTAAATTTAGAATCTAAGTTACCATCCCAACCATTATCATCTGCATATCCTCTTGCTGTAGAGTTTTTAAAGGTAAAAGACATATGTTTTTCATCTAAGGAGCTAGAGAATATTTCATATATCTCTTTATATCCATCCATCTTAGAAGAGAATACCTTTTTAAGAACTACATCAAAAAGATCTGTTAAAAATACTGATTTTCGATTTGCACTTGGTGAATCACCTTGTGTATTCTCAAATATCTTACTGTAAAGATTTTCGGAAGTTACCAATTCATTCTCACCAGGTACCTCTACACCTCCCCATTTATCTAAAAGTTTTTGTATTAATACTGTATCTACTACTATTACACCATCTAAATCGTTACCTTTTTCTAAATCATATATGAACTGTTCAGAGGAAAGTAGTACATTATCTAAATTAGGATCCCAGTTAACCAATGGAAATGAGTAAGGAGTATCTTTAAAAGCTCTGAGTAAGGATGAAGGTGTCTTATATGAGTGTCCTTGTAGATTTAATGCTGTTTGAGCACCATATATATCATCTACAAACATCTCCCTTATCTGACCTCCCTCTATAGCTATTACTCCATAGCTAGATATCCATCCTCCAGTACTTCTTAACTCTCCATTATCTTGAAGAAGTATCAGGTATCTCTGTCTTTCATTTACTCCAAGGATATCTGGAATGAATTGTGATACTTTCTCTAAAGGTTTAACAGTATTATTAATCTGAGTTATTAAATCTTTATACTCAATTACAAAATCTTTTATCACATTAGGAACCTTTCTGGTATCTACAGAAGTAATTAAATTCTGTGCTAGAGACATTTTATATATACCCTCTCTTAATACATATCTATTATCATCCGTAGCCTTTAAATATTGACTGTATTCTTTGATACTCTGAGTATCTCGATCTAGCGCTATTGAGGGTTCAAAATCTTTAAGATATTCACCCAAAGGTCTTAAACTTATTACTAAATCATGTATTCCTTCCCCTATATATTTAGTACCCTGTACTATCTGATCTAAATTCTTGTAGGTATCTCTTGTATTAGTAACTTTAAAGATCCAATATATTCTATTAAAATTGCTTTCTACTCGTAATGTATTCCTAGAGATACTGTCTGTATGCTCTTGGTTTTTCTCAAAGTCTAAATTATTAACAGATTCTCTTAATACAGAACCCTTACTATATATTAAATATCCTCCAAGAGATATGCCAATTAAAGGAGCTATTAAAAAGTATATTAAGAAGAAAGCTATTAAAGAAAGAAAAAGTGTTCTAAATATCTTAAAGTAATTAATAGAGTGAAAGAGCTTATCAGGTTGACTTAAAGCCTTAAATGGAGAGAGAAGAGAATGAACAAACAAACCTAATTTTGTTTTACTTACATTAGATATATCTGATTGCTTCCTATCTTCTCTCTTTCCTTTTGTTTTATCTACTTCCCACTTCTTATCTGAGCTTTCATAGTATGCTTGTATCTGTCCAACTATACTCTCCTCTAAAGAAATATTCTGTTTCCATCCAAACTGTTGTGCATTAGGAGCAGGTACATACAAATCTTGTAAGATTGTACTAGTATCATCTCTCTCTATAAATTTAATAGCTCTTGATTCAACATCTAATTCTAAGAGCTTATATGCTAAAGAAAGTGTAGTGTAATCATTCTTATTACAAAGTGATACTACCTCACCCTTAGTTTCATCTGAGAAAGTTAATTTTAGAATTCCATATATAGCGTCACTCTCATGTATTAGGTTATGTATTTCTAATCCCTCTCCCTCTATCTCTATCTGATGTTTTTGTGTAGCATCTGTAAGCAGTTTATGTAATATCTTATCTCTTATTTCACTTACACCCTTACCAACTACTGTTCCTAATCTTATTATTCTAAGATTTGCTTTTGTTTTATCTACAAACTCTGCAGCATAGTTCTCTCCATATCTTTGTAATTCCAAAGGAGAGTAAGGTTTAGTTTTACCATCCTGTTGATTATTTATCCTATTTGAAAGCTCTCTATTTAATCTTAAAGAGGTTATTAAAGATATCTTAGCCTTGTATTTATTAGCAGCATTTAAACTGGTATTAAGATAGTCAGTCTCAGCAAGGAAATCCTTACTATCTATACGAGTAGTCTCTTGTGTTTTCTCTCCAAGCATATAGTAGAGGTAATCTATCCTAGCTATCTTCTCATAGAAAGATTTTAAGCCTTTGAAGTCTATGAAGCTGACTTTACCAGTCTTTTTTAATTGAGTGAAATACTGCTTAGAGCTATTTGTATATTTATCTATTATTACAACATGACTACCCTGTTCAAGTAAGGTTTTGGCAAGTAGGTAGGAGATATAGTTACCTCCGTGTACTATTATAGATACTGGTGTTTGACCTTTAATTTTG
>Ga0209416_1001044_pt1 | contig 21873 bp, 21 predicted proteins | sample RifGroF1_FD_184001 | JGI IMG/M metagenome (GOLD analysis project Ga0209416, IMG submission 184001) | Groundwater microbial communities from Rifle, Colorado, USA - Groundwater F1 (SPAdes) (version 2) | ecosystem: Environmental > Aquatic > Deep subsurface > Groundwater | place: Rifle, Colorado...
ATATTCAATTGTATAAATCAAAGTTATCTCATCTATCAGCAAAAACAATAAATTTAAAATTATCAGCTTTAAAATCATTTAATGAGTATTTATTAGGTGAAGGGTTAATTGATTCAATTTTTATAATTAAACCAGATTTTATTAAAATACAAAATAGCAATACTAATCCTACCAATGTTACTGAAGAACAAGTATCAATTTTTCTTAATAATGTTAAATCAAAACATAATATATATAAATCAAGAAATATTGCTATAATTTATTTGATTGCAAATACTGGCATAAGGAGAGAAGAAATAACTAATATCAAATTAAGGGATTTAGATTTAGAAAATGGTGAATTATTAATTTCAAAAGGTAAAGGAAATAAGCAAAGAGGTATATTATTAAATGATAAAGCAATAGAAGTTATTAATGATTATTTAATAGATAGAATGAAGCATAAATATTTTGATTCTGAATATTTATTTGTTTCTGAGAGAAGTAATAAATTGCATAAAGATACTATTAATAATATATTTGATTTTTATAGTATTAATGGATGTAAAGTAAATCCTCATAGTTTGCGTCATTCGTTTGCCACTAGTGCAATAGAACAAGATATATTAACATTGCCAGAATTGCAAGATCAATTAGGTCACGGATCGCTCCAAGTCACTTCCATGTACTGTCATGCAAGGAAAGAAAATATTAAGAAGAAAATTAATAATTTGAGGATTGGATTGTAGATGGAATTATATTTGTAGTTTTAGGTATATTTTATGTAGTATATATTATTTATTAATATTCTAATATTTATTTTATTATTTTATTGACTTCTGTATGAATATTTAGTATAATGTGAACAGGATAAATATATTTTATTGAAAGGATGTGAAAATTTAATATGGATTTACAAAATATACAATTAGATATTAATAAAATATTTTTACAGAATATAAAAATAAAAAATAAATTAGATAAACATAATACCATACAAAAAGAAATATCTAATCTTGCAAAGAAATATAATCTTACTTCAGAATTAGAGTATAGAATATTTTATAACAATAGAAGTAGTAAAATAGATATTGTATGGCATAAAAATAATAGACCATTTATTGCTATTGAAGTAGATTCTAGTTTAAGAGAAAAATCTATTGAAAAATTATTATTAATAGATTGTAAATATAAATTATGGTTATATTATGGAAAGAAAGAATTAGACTTTTATAATTTTATTAATAATTATGATAGTGATAAGAAAATTACATATATTACACCTTTTATTGATTGATATATATAATTAATCCCTACCGCCTTCGTTAGTCGCTTGCCAGCGGGGCTTGTCCGTATTAAAATTTGTCGCTACCGCGAAAATTTATAATCCGTCCAAATTATTATTTTTATTGTTTTTTATTTTTATAGAATATTAATATAAATAACTATTGACATTTATTTTATTATTGTGTATAATAAGGACAAGGTAAAAATATATAAAATATAATAAAGGAGGTGAACAAGGTGTATTTAATTTCTGTATTAATTGTTTGTGGATTTTATTTTTTAGTATTTAAAAGATAATATTATTTTAATTGATTAAATAGTTAACAAAATATTAATATAATTGTGTTTGTGAGTATGTATAGTAAAGTTTCTACATATATAAATACATATGTCAAAAGACTACTATACATTTTCAAAATTATTTTAAAGGAGGATATAATGAAATTAATCGAAGGAGAAATTAGTACAAAAGAATTATTGGAATTATTTGGTACAGACAAACAAAAAGAAAATTATATCAAAAATAAAAAATTAAATAGTGGTAATAAAAGTAGTATTATTAAAAAAGCAAGTAAATTTTGTGAAATAGCAGATTTAGGAAAAGGGAAATTTATAATACATAAAGTTTTTAATCTTAATATGGATGATGAATTATTATTTACTTTACTTAGAGGTTTATCACAATATATAACTCCATTAATATTATTTAGATTATTAAATGAACAAGACGAAAATTATAAAATGACATTATCATTTATATCTTGGGCAAAAAAGTTTGAAATAGTAAATAGTAATTATTCATTTATGAGAATTTATCAACAGAAAAGTAGCGAATATTTAAATATGGATATAGATACTATGTTTGATTATTTTGAAAAAATGGATGATTGTATTAAATATTATTTGGAAAAAATATTGAAAATTTTAAGTAATGAAAGTGGATTAGATTTAATAGAATTTGATTCAGTTACTAAAGTTAGAAAAATAATTCGTGATCAAAATGATGAAGATATAGATATATTATTTGAATGTGATAGTATAGATGAAATAATTTCAGATGAAGACAGGAAATTTGTTATTGATTGTGAAAATAAATCAAAAGAAGAATCTGGTATAACCGATAACAGAGAAAAATTCTATGGGATGAAATCTAAATTATATAAAAAGATATTAAGTAAATTACTAATTAAGAGAAAAATTTTATTTACATATCAAGCATATAATATTTTTTGTAAAAATAAAATAGAAGTTCAAAAAGTTTTATCAAAATTTGATTCAATATTAGATTATAGAGATGAAAAATTTATTGAAACATTTAACAATATTTTTATTGAGTATATTAAAGATAAAGCAAATAAAGCAAGTAAAAGAGAAAAAGAAAAATATAATAAATTACTAGAAGATTGTGAAACAAATTCAAAAGAAATTAATTATATTAAAAAATATAGATTAGCAGATGCATATATAAATGATTTTAAATCTTTATCTGAATTAACTGTACCTAATAATTTTAAAGATTTAACTAAAGAAATAGAAATTACTGTTGCGGATAAATATCATATTGGAGCATTTGAAAAAAATACTAATAATAAAAAATAAATAATTATTAAAAAGGAGAAAATAATTTTGAAAAAAGCATTAAACCAACATAATAAACTAGTAGATATTATAGAATCTATAAAGGATGATACATATACTTGTCCAGTTTGTAAAGAGGAATTAACAAGAAATTTTGGCGTAAGTAAACAATTTTTCTCTCATCCTTCAGGTAAGGGTGATGGGTGTGAATTAAAATTTAATACTATGATGAAAAATAGTGAGAAAATTCTTTCAAAAGATGAAATTGATATTCTTAATAGAGAATATTATAATAAGACATTTGATGATGTAAATATTGAATTGTCTGATTATATGTCTGAAGAAGAATATTATTTAACTCAAGAGCAGAAAAATATTATATTTGCAGAAGAGGATAGAATTAAGATAGCAGCACTTGCTGGAAGTGCCAAGACAAGTACATTGTATTACTATGCTAAAGAAAGAAGGTTTAAAAAGATATTATATCTGGTTTATAATAAAGCAATGAAGGATGAATGCGATCAAATTTTCAAAAATATAAGAAATACAGAGATTCGTACAATACATTCATTAGCTTATCAGAGGTGTGGTAAGTTTTACAAAGATAAATTAACATTAAATTACGGAGTTGTAGACGTAATAAAAGATTTAAAATTAAAATGGAATAAAGATATGGAAATTGCAGTTAAAATTCATGAAATGATGAAACAATATACTTTATCTGATGTTTTAGATTTTTCTGATATTAATTTATTTAAAGACCAAAACGGCAATACAACAAAAGAAAGAGAATTGATAATTCAATATTGTCGTAAACTTTGGGATTTACAATTAATATACGATAACAATTATAAAATAACACATGATACATATTTAAAAATGTTTCATCTTTCAAAAACTACACTTGATAATAAATATGATGTTATAATGCTTGATGAATGTTTACCTAAATCACAATTAGTTAAAACAGATAAAGAAAGTATACCAATTAATAAATTATATGATTGGTATATACAAGGTAAGTCATTGCCTAAAGCATTAAGTTATAATATTGATAAAGATATATTTGAATATAAACCTATTGTTTGGGCAAAGAAATCTAAGAATAGACAATTATTAGAAATAACTACAGAAGGATTAAATAAACTTCAATGTACAGAGAATCATAAAATATTAACGCAAAGAGGATATGTAAAAGCAGAAGATTTAATTATAGGAAATGATTCTGTAATCTTAGATGGGATAGAAAATCAAAAGACAAAATATAAACCAAATAAAGACCAAATTCAAATTATATTAGGCTCATTTTTAGGTGATGGACATTTACAAAAAATGAGTAAATTTAATACATATAGATTAAGTTTTACACAAGGAGAAAAACAATTTGAATATTTTAAATCTAAAATTAGTGCATTTGATTTAGATTATCGTCTTATTGAAAGTGGATATACACATGAACTATCAATTTATTCTTCTAATCCAACAAAAGTATTTTTATTAGAAAAAGATATATGGGAATTAATGAATGATATAAATGAAATGGGGTTAGCAATATGGTATCAAGATGATGGCAGTTATACTAATAATAGATGTACTATTAATTCTAATCAATTAACTTATGAAGAGACAGAATATATGCGTAATATATTAAAAGATAAATATGATATTAATTTTATAACAAAATTATCTAAAGGTAAATATTATTATTTAAGAGCAGATAAAGAAAATAGTGATAAATTTATTGATTTAATACATAAATATATGCATCCAATTATACAATATAAATCATACATAGATATATCAAATAATATTATTACATATAATAATAAATACTTAAATCATGGTGGGAATTATATAAAATCTATAGAGAAAATACATAGTGAAGATGTATATGATATTGAAATTAAAGATAACCATAATTTTGTAACTACAAGATCAAGGTCAGAATATAAAAATAAATCTGGTGTAAGTTCTTCAGGTATTGTTGTACATAATTGTCAAGATTCAAATTTATTGGTATTGGATATTCTTAAATCATCTAATGTTCCTGGTGCAGTAATTGTAGGTGATCAATACCAAAACTTATACGGTTTCAGAGGTGCCACTAATATAATGCCTTTATTTGAAGGTAAAGAATATCAATTAACTACTTCATTTAGAGTAAGTCAAAATATTGCTAATATTGTAAATATAATGATTAAGGATATGTGTAAAGTAGATATTGATATGAAAGGATTCAATACTAAACAAAAAATAGTAGATAAAATTGACAAGAGTAAACCATATGTATGTTTATGCAGAACAAATGCTAACATTTTTGGAGAAGTTGTTGATGTAATTGATAGGAATCCTAATATAAATATTTTCTTTGAGGGACATTTTCAATCTTACCAATTTAATAATATACTTGATGGTTTTTATTTCTATAAAGGACATAAAGTTAAAAATCCATTATTTAATAAATTTAAAGACTATAGTAATATGTTAGAATATGCTAAGAAAATTACTGATTTAGAACTTTTAGCAATTGATAGAATGATAGAAAGATATAGTAGTAGAATACCAACCATCATTGAGAGTATAAAAAATAATATAGTTAAAAGTAAAAGTATGGCAAATGTTATATTTTCTACCTGCCATAGAGCGAAAGGCCAGACATATTCTATTCCAGTATATATTAGCGATGATTACTTTAACATCAACGATGTATTTAAGAAAGAGTATATAGATACAGAGAATAAAGATAATTTTGATATTATAAAGTTTCAAAATGAAGTTTACGTTCTATATGTGGCCATAACCAGATGTGCAGCAGAAATTGAATTAAATGATAAACTTAAAGATTATTTAATAACAAGATATAATTATTTTAAAAATAATAAATAAACCATAAACTTAAAATTATAAAAGGAGGACTACACTATTGCTACAACTAAATAAAATCTACAACCAAAACTGCAAAGAAGGTATGAAACTACTACCAGATAATTCTATATCATCTATCGTCACAGACCCACCTTATGGATTATCTAAAGAACCAAATATAGTAGAAGTTTTAACTAATTGGTTAAATAATGAAGAGTACATACATAATTCTAAAGGCTTTATGAATAAGGATTGGGATTCATTTGTTCCCAATCCTTCTATATGGAAAGAAGCATATAGAGTATTAAAACCAGGAGGATATTTATTATGTTTTGCTGGAACACGTACATATGATTTAATGTGTATAAGTTTAAGATTGGCAGGATTTGAAATTAGAGATCAAATTGACTGGATTTTCTCGCAAGGATTTCCTAAATCAATGGATATAAGTAAACAAATTGATAAAAAGTTTAGTGCAGAAAGAGAAATTATAGGTGAAGGTAAATATTTTAATCGTCAACCAAATGGATTAGTATCGTGTAATGTTACAGGATTTTCTTCTGAAATAGGTAAAAGACATGGTAGTAATGGTTATATTACAGAACCTTCCACAGACGAAGCAAAACAATGGTCTGGATATGGTACTAATTTAAAACCAGCACATGAACCAATTATAGTATCAAGGAAACCTCTAAGTGAAAAAACTATAGTAGATAATGTTCTAAAATGGAACACTGGTGGAATTAATATTGATGATTGTAGGATTGAATATATTAAGAATGATGATCCAAGAATAGGTAAAAATTATCAACATAATGCTAAAGCAGGATTAGAAATAGGTAATAATAAAGATAATTCTAGTGGTGAAAAACAGCAATTACATAATAATCAAGGTAGATTCCCTGCAAATATAATTATGGATGAAGATGCAGGTAAAATATTAGATTTACAAAGTGGTATTACTAAAAGTGGAAAAGTAAAAGAAAATAAAGATGCATACGAAGGTAAATCTAATACTGGATTTTTAAGAGGTAAATCAACATTACAAAATCAACATGGGGACACAGGTGGAGGAAGTAGATTCTTTAAACAATGTAATTATGATGATAGTGATTATGAAGTTATTAATTTTATGTATTGTGCTAAAGCAAGTAAAAAGGAACGTGGTGAAGGCAATAATCATCCTACAGTAAAGCCATTATCATTAATTAAATATTTAATTACGTTAGTTACTCCTCCTAATGGTATATGTTTAGATCCATTTGAAGGTTCAGGTACACATGCTGTTAGTTGTGAAGAATTAGGATTTGATTACATAGGGTTTGAGATGAATAAAGATTATTGTGATATTGCAGAGAAAAGATTGAATAATTTATTAAATAACAAAAATATTTAACACAATATAAAAATAATAATTGACTTCTACCCTACTCTCATGCTATAATACAATTAGTCAGTAAACAAATACAAAAACAAATAATCAAAGTAAGCATAAGTAACAAAAATTTTATAAAGAAAGGAGGTTTTTATTATAAATTTTATAAATCAATGTATAATTGATAAATTTTGTACAGAAGAATGTAAATATAATACTATTTGTAATAAAGAAATTAAATACAATGAATGTAATGTTTTTAAATTCTTAAATTGGATTGATGATAATAATATGAATATTTGCAATATGTTAAAAATTGAAAATAAATGTTATGATGATTTTTATAAAAAAGGAGAATAACTTATATGGGAAAATATGAATATAAAGTTGAGTTTGAAACAAACAATCCAGAAGAAACAATCCCTATTATTCTTAATAAAATAACTAATATAATAAGATCAGAATTATTGCAATATGTAGATAATTCTATGGTTACTTTTACAATATTAGAAAAGGATGAAGAATAAAAGTTTAAGTTATACTAAATTTATAAGAAAGGAGGTTTTCTTTTATCCAGAAATATTTAGGTATTTACACATTGTTCTATGAATCTCATTTAATATCAGAAAAAGTAATCAAAGACAAGCACACTAATAAATATAATATATACATAAAAGGAAGATATAATACAGAAATATATCGCTATGATAAAAATAATTTAGCAATTTATTTTACATCAAATCAAACCATAAATAATATCACAGATAAATTAAATGAGAAGAATATTAAATTAAATTTAATTGCTCAAGGAGATACAGAAAGTATTTATACTGTAAAAGAATTGCATATTAATGATTTACATGAAATTTTACATTTTAAGATTGTTGGTAAGAATGATCAATTAAAAGAATTTAAAGTTAATAATAAAATATTGATTAAATAAATATAAGGAGAATAATATATTTATGGATGAACACGAATCATATTTAGCACCATGTCCAAATTGTGGAGAAATATTAGATTTAACTATGAAAGAATATTATGCAAGAAAAGAAAAATACATATGTAAGCATTGTAATACTATTTTAATTGGTGAAAATTGTGGTTCTAAGGAAATTAATATTATAACAGAAGATGAATATATTGATAATATCAAAATAACATTTCATTGTAACAATTGTAATGAAGAATTAGAAGTAGATTTTTATACTGATGAAATAAAGAAAGATATAGTTTGTTCTTGTGGTAAGATGTTTCAAGTAAATAAACCAAAATATCCTGATTGTATTGGTTATGGATATACGGATTAATAATATAATTTTTGTATATTTTAAATGAGTAAATTTTATTAAATTTTTTATACTCTAATGTAATGGGTTAATAAACATTAAAACACTCATAAACCTAGTAATATCAATACTTTGTAAGTGATTATAAAATTATTTAAAATTAGAATACATAGAAAGACAGTAATATCAATAGTTTAGTGAGTGTTTATACATTAAAAAATTGCTAAAATTAAGGTCAATTTAGAGACTTGTTGAGATTTTCATATAAGTTTAGGTTGGTTAAATTTGCTCGTCTTATTTGATTAAATTATATTAAAAATCAAGGAGGTAATTTTTATATGTTTAAAAAGATAAATAATAATTGCTATATGATTATTAATTTTAATAGAAAAGGCAGGAATTATTTAGTTTGTAAAGGTAAAGTTACTAAGCATTATAATTGGTTGAGTAAGTTAGAAAGTAAATTTAGTAGGTTGTTTAATAGTTAGCTAGATTATTATAAATTAGGAGGATTCACATGAATTTTTATTATGAAAATAATATGGGTGACAGTGGATATTTCATAGAAGATAATTTACCTAAAGCAATATACACATCATGGAACATAGAAGCGAATTTATACATATTAGATGAAGAAACTAATCAAGAAAAGTTAGTATTTGCTCCATATGAAACTAATGAATTTAATTCAGATATATTAAAGGAATATGGATATATGATGATAGACGGAGATTATTATAGAGAGATTGTTGATATTAAAACAGGTGATATTATTAGATATGATTGGGATGAAGTTTTACAATTAGTTTAATTACATATACTAGTTACTTAGTTAAATTATAATAATAATATAAAAATAATAAAAATAGAAAGAAGGAAATTACATATGAATAAAACAAATAAAATAATAAGTAAGAATTTACATACATATAGTGGGAAATTATCTTACAACGAACAAGCAAATTATATTATCTATTCCCCTACTACTAAATCAACAACAAACATATCAGATATACTTTATAGTATATGTTACTCCTCTAATAATCAAATAGAAATTAAAATTATGAAAGGTTGTAAGATATTATTTAATGAATCAGGCAGATTAGTAAATAAAATAGATAAACAAAATGGATTACTTAGTTATCATGTTAATAGTGAGGATTTAGAGTCAGTGATTTTTAATAACTGTGATGATTTTGTTGATATTGAAATTAGTAGTGAATTTTTAGATAATATTGGTAGATTGAATAGGATAAATGGAATAAGCGAATCAATTGAGCGAGGAGACAATATTTTATATGGGACAAAATAAAAATATGAATGAAAGGAGTATGGATATTAAGTTTAAGAATAATAACGATGATAATAATACATATTTTTGTGCTAAATGTTTAAAGGAATTGGATAGTATGGATAGAGATATTGTGAAAGATATTGATAACAATTTGTTCTGTGATCGTGAATGCAGAAAAGATTTTTATTTAGAGTGTAGACAAGACATGGATGATATTATGAATGATTTAAGATAAATACATAAATTATAATATAAAAGGAGACTAATATTATGAAAAAAGCACAGGCAAGTATAATCCAAGGGACATTTTATGAAATTAATCTTGAAGGATTAGGTGAATTTAAATTTTTATTCTCAGAGAACAAAGAATCTAAATCTGTAAAGGATAAATTCTTTGTTGAGTCATTTTGGAATCCTCCGAATTATGGATTGGTAGATTTTATTGTTGGTTATTATTGCGAGAGTATTGAATGGGAAATTAATAGAATTATTGATGATATGAATTACTTTATTGATGGTGCTAGAGTTTCTTGTTTATGTAGAATTGATGATAATAGTGATAATGAAGGAATTTATCAAGGTATATTAGATGAATTTTTTAGTGAGGATGATGACAAAGAATTTGAAGATGATTTTTGTAATTATGATGGTGATATAAGTGATTTTGATTGTACAGATAAAGAATGTGAGAGTTGAATATTACATTGGATTTAATATTGTAACTACAAATGATTTTGATGAAGAATATAATTATTATGGTTATCCAGAATTTATAGGGCAAGTATTACATAGTTTTGATGATAGAGATAAGTATGGATTGATTGGTGAAATTAGATTGATTGATGCTGAACCAAGTAAGAGAGTATTTATTGAAAATGAAAATGATGATGAATTTACGGTTAGGTATTTTATTAGTGAGCAAAATGAAAATGGTTGGGAAGCAAGTTATACGTTGTATAAGGATATTAAGTGTAATGATGGTAGTAGTCATGGCGAGATGATTGATGAAGGTTTTGCTGGTGCTAAGTATGTTGTAGAGGGTTAGTTGATTATGTTAGTTGATTGATTGGGTTGATATTAGTGCAAGAGTGAAATATTCCTTGCACTAATAAATATTTTATTACAAAGGAGAAATATATTTGTTGCCAAATTTAAAAAATGAAGTATGGAAAGACATTAAAGGATATGAAGGATTTTATCAAATTAGTAATACAGGAAAAGTAAGAAGTTTAGATAGGGAATTATTAAAATCAAATGGTGTAATAGAAACACGTAAAGGACAATTAATGTCACAAATTAAAGATAAAGATGGATATATGAGGGTAGCTTTAAGAAAAATTGATTTTAGAATTACTTTTGGTGTACATAGACTTGTTGCCGAAGCATTTATAAAAAATCCTAGCAATTTACCAGAAGTTAATCATAAAGATGAAGATAAAGAAAATAATTATGTTAATAATCTTGAATGGTGTACAGCTATTTATAATATTAATTATGGCACAGCAATCGAAAGAAGAACTTATTTTAACAAAACTAGACCAATATTAGTTTATAAAAATGGACTGTTTATAAAAGAATATCAAAATATTATTAGTTTATGTAATGAAATGAAAATAGAACAATCACTTTTTAATGCAAAAAATATATACTTTAAATATAATAATTATGTTTTTGCATATAAGGATAATTTTGATGAAATTCCAATACATATTAATAACGAAAATAATTATTCAAAAAAGACAAAATATATGGTTACATATGATATCAAAGGAAATATAATTAAATTATATATGGATATTAATGAATTAATTGAAGAATTACAAACTACAGAACTAACAATAAGAAAAATAATGGATCGGAATAAACTTTTTAATAATATGTTTATACGAAGTTATAAAAATTATAATCAAATAAATAATAATATAATTGTACCAAATATTATTAAAAATGTAATAGTTCAATATGATTTTAATATGAATAAAATAAAAGAATGGGATAATGCAAATGATGTAAAGAGAGTTCTTGGTTTTGATAATAGTGAAATTTGTAAATGTTTAAGAGGAATAAGAAATAGTGCTTACGGTTTTAAGTGGGAAAGAAAGGATAAAATATTAAATCAGGAGGATTAATTATTTGACAAATTATCCACAACAAAGATTTATATATAAAATTAATTCTAGTAGATTAAAAAGAGCAAAATGGAATTTGAATATTACTATTGAAGAAGCAATAGATAAAGGAGAGATAATTTCTTTAGCAGAAAGTCAATTAATTAGATTTATTGATGATATAAATAAAATTAATATAAATAATAAATATAAAAGTGTAAAATATATTCATAAAGAGATAAATAAGATTAAAAAATTATCAACTTCTATTGATAATAGAAGAAAAATTAAATCATTATATAATGAAATATATGATCTATTATTAATACAAGATTATATATGTGTAATTATAGATAACATAAAAGATTTCAATAGGATGAATCTTAAAAAAGGCTTCTACATTAATGGAATGAAATTTAAACATTTATTTGGTACTCCTGGAGGAGTTAAAAAATACACTATAACTTATGTAAATGAGAATATTTATGATAGATTAGAAGATAAAATTAATAATGGCAGAAATATGACTAAAGAATTTGTACCAGCAAAACTAGAAGCATATAAAAGTTTAGTCACATCAGTAAGTACACCAGTATCAAATCCAAATGGTATATTAGTTGTAGATGATTGCATAACTAATTTTACAGATAATGTAATTAAAATAGATGATACCATATCAAAATATCCTATAGTTACATATGAAAAAGATTATCCTATTGAATTAGTTGATAGTGATGGATATGCACTTATTTCTCCAAATTTAAGTAGAAATTGGTTTAAAGAAATTGAGAATATTAAAGAAGAAGATGAAGAAGGAAAAGAATATTTTATACCTAGTGGTTATTGTCTCCGTAATAGTTTCTGTAAAGGTATGGTTTTTACGTTTGATTTCCATTTTTTCTCAGAGAAAATAGCAGAGAAACAATATATAGTAAAAGATGTGTGGAATAAAGATAGAGATATTAGGAATATAGAATTAATCTTAACTACTTCAATGCTCAAACTTTGGGATTCATATGATTCAATTGAACATTATTTAGAATGTTGTGAAGATAATGGTTATTCATTTAGTATTACCAAACATACTCCTGAAAAATTAGAAAATGAACGGTATCTTAATTATCAATTTAATCAATCTTTATATTTAGATGATGATGGAATTGAAAAATTAATTAAACCAACTATACAAGAAATACGTGAAATTCTTGATGAAGATTATAGGAAAAGTATTTTATTTCTTAAAGGTATTCATTTAGATAAATTAAATTTTAATAGAGAAGAAAATGATTTTGTAAAAGCGTTAATGATTGATAATAGAATGATTAATGATCCTTTTGTTAAAAATAAAATACATAATATGATAAAGAAAAAAATAACAGAAGCAAAGATAGGTGTACTTAAAACTACAGCAAATTTTTCTATAGTTTCTGGAGATCCTTTTAGTCTATGTCAAAGTATTTTTAATTTAGAAGCAACAGGATTATTAGGTAAAGGTGAGTTTTATAATAAGTATTGGATTGACTTAAATGTGGATAAAGTTGCTTGTTTTCGTGCTCCTATGACTTGTCATAATAATATTAGGATATTAAATTTAAAGAATACAAAAGATATGCAATTTTGGTATAAATATATGAATACAGTTACAATTTTTAATTCTTGGGATACTACTGCTCATGCTCTAAACGGATTGGACAAAGATAGTGATTGTATATTTCTTACAAATAATACAACTATTGTCAATTCTATTAAAAATACAGATACAATATTTTGCGTACAAAAATCAGCAAATAAAGTTATTCCTACAAAAGAGCATTTTATAAAATCAAATAAAGATGGTTTTGGTGATGCTATAGGTGTAACAACAAACCATATTACTTCGATGTTTGATGTACTAGCAAATTTTGATATAAATAGTTTAGAATATAAAACATTATTAGAAAGGATAATGTGTGGTCAAAATTATCAACAAAATGCTATAGATAAAATTAAAGGTATTGTTAGTAAACCAATACCTAAAGAATGGTATGATTATCATTTTGCTATTACTGATTTTGATAAGAGTATATTAGCAAATAAAAAACCATATTTTTTTAATTATATATATCCACATAGAAAAAAAGTATATGATAAATATATAAAACAAACAGAAAGCACTTGTTTAATGAGATTTGGTATAACTATTGATGAATTAATAAAATTAGAAGAAAAAACAGATGAACAAATAGAATATTTAAAATGGTACTATATTAAAATGCCAGTTTCCATAAGTAAATCTGTGATGAATTGTATTTGTTGGAAAGTTGAAAAACAATTTGATAATTATAATATTAATAAAAAATCATTAGAATTTGATTATTCAATATTAATGACTGATAATAAATATTCTAAAGGTAGATATAATTCTATTAATAAATTGTATCAAGATTATATTGAAAAAACACAGCAATATGCTCAATATATTAAAAGTAAAAGAATTGATAAAGAAGAAAATAAAATACATAGACAAATTTTTAAAGATGATTTTAAGAAAAAAGCATATGAATTATGTAGTAATGCTGAAGAATTATGTAATATTGTAGTTAGTATTTGCTATAAGAATACTAATTCTAAACAATTTGCATGGGATATTTGTGGAGATATAATCATTAACAATCTATTAAAAAATAATAACTATAAAGTATCATACCCTATTGCAGATATAAATGGTGATATTGAATTTTGTGGTAATAAATTTTCGATGACTACGGAGGTTATTGATGAAATTAATATTGAATGAAAAAGTATTATTAAGTAAATCATTAAATGAAGGATATATTAATGATAAACCAAGTATTACAATAAGATTATTAGCAAAACATTTTTTAAAAATTGGTCAAGATAAAATACAAGTAATTGATTCTATTAATAATTTTATGGAGAAAAATTTAAAAAAATATAATATTACTAAATGGAAAGATATCATAAGAAGAATTGTAAAACAAGTTATTGATTCTGAAGATTTTATTACTATTAATATTGATAGAGTATTAATTTACAAAGAAGAATTAGAAATAATAAAAAGTATTAATAATTTAAAATTAGAAAAATTAGCATTTGTTTTACTTATATATTCAAAAATATATAATCAAATAAATAAAAATAAAAGTAATTGGGTTAATTCTAATTTAAAAGATATTTTTAGTGATACAAAAATGGTAATAAGTAAAAAAGAAAAAAGTTTAATGATAAATAAATTAAAACTAATTGGATTAATAGATACTTCTATAATTGTTAATTGTACCAATATTAAAATTTTATTTGCAAAAGATAAAGGTAATATTGCTATTGAACTTATAAATTTTAATGATTTTATATATGAATATTTAGATTTTAAAGGTTATAAAATTGATATTTGTGAAGGAAAGGATTGCTGTAGATTAATCATGGTGAAAAATAACAATCATAAATTTTGTAGAGATTGCTGGAAGGAAAAACAAAAAGAATTAAGTAGAGAAACAAGTAAAAAATATAGAGATAAATTTAAAAGTGACAGTTTAGAAACTATTAACAAACACTTATAAATAAAGAGTTTTATAACTATATATAAGAAAAATCTTATATGGAAACTATAATTAATTGCGGTGGTTGTCTTCGGACTACACTTTAGAGAGTTTGGATGCGTCCTACTCTCTTTTTTATTTCCTTATTCGTTTTCTATTTTCATTTCTTTTTTAAAAAATCTAAACAAAAAACTAAATAAAAATTCAATATAAAAGGAGAATTAAATTAAATTTGAAACAAGTCACAAAGGAAGAAAAAGATTTATTAATAAAACACAATATTCTCAAAATGGAAATGGGTAAGTATCCTGATTTGAGTATCACATCAAAACGTAAGAAACATAGGAAGAGATATTATGTCCCTGATTTTATGGTTGATAGATTGAAATTATTTAATAATAAGTAATTTAATTTTGAGAGGTATGGCTTGTCGTGATGATAACCCCTCTACCTCTTTATTTTTTAAATAAAATAAGGAGGGATAAAAATTTTATTAACTAAAAAGGTTATAATTAAATGGCACTCAAGCAATAGAAAATATTATATTGAAAAAGGTTATCCTTTTACTAATTGGGGCGATGAATTTGAAGTAAAAATTGAAGATTTGCCTAAAGGTTCTCATGCTAAGGTTGATGTTAAATGTGATTGTGAAGATTGTGAAAAACCATATTTAAAACCTATGATATGGTATAATTATTTAAAATGTGTAAAAGATGATGGGAAATATTATTGCAATAAATGTGCTAAAAAATTATATGGAAATGAAAAATATAAGAAGACTAGATTAAAAAATAGTAAATCTTTTGAAGATTGGTGTATTAGTAATAATCGTCAAGATATATTGGATTTATGGGATTATGAATTAAATGATAAAAAACCAGATGAAATATGTTTTGCAACACATAATAATTATTATTTTAAATGTTCTAAAGGAATACATAAATCAGAATTAAAAAAACTTTCTAGAATTACTAGTGGTCATAATATTATCTGTGAACAGTGTAATTCATTTGAACAATGGTGTATAGATAATAATAGATTAGATATTCTATATAGATGGGATTATAATTTAAACAAAGATAAACCTAATGAAATTAGTTATAGTACAGGATGTAAAAAATATTTTAAATGTTCAAAAGGTATTCATGAAAGTGAATTAAAACATATAGATAGTTTTGTACATGGTCAAGAAGGTAGCATGAATTGTAAACAATGTAATTCTTTTGCTCAATATTTAATAGATTTATATGGTGATAATGCATTAGATTTATATTGGGACTATGAGAATAATATTATTGATCCTTGGGAAATTAGTTATAGTTCGGGTAAAAAAGTTTATATTAAATGTCAAGAAAAAGATTATCATGGTAGTTATCCAGTATCATGTGATAGTTTCTCAGGGCAAGGAAGTAGATGTGCTTATTGTATAAATAAAAATGGTAAAGTACATCCATTAGATTCATTAGGTACTTTATTCCCACAAGTATTAGATTTGTGGTCTGATAAAAATAAGAAATCATCTTATGAATATTCACCATATAGTAAGCAACAAGTTTGGTGGAAATGTCCTGATGAAAAACATAGTGATTATCCAAGATCAATTCTTAATTCTAATAGATATAATTTTCGTTGCCCAGAATGTCAATACTCTAAAGGTGAAGAAGTAATTAGTAATTATTTTATTAGTAAAGGATTTATAAAAATTGATCAAGATGATTTTAAACAATTAACTGATAAAAATAAAGATTATTATTATATACCACAAAAAGAGTTTAAAGGTTTAATAGGATTAAAAGGTGGTTTATTATCTTATGACTTTTATTTGCCTAAATTGAATTTATTAATAGAGTATCAAGGAAATTATCATGATGGTACAGTACCTAATCAAACTGAAGAAGAATATAAATATCAATTAGAGCATGATAAAAGGAAATGTGAGTATGCAATGAATAATAATATAAAATTTTTAGAAATATGGTATTGGGATTTTGATAAAATTGAACAAATTTTAGATAGTATTTTAATTAAATAACGAATGGTGGTATATTATGAATGATAAAATATTTGTAGATACAAATGTACTCTTAAATCAAAAATTTAATTTTAATAATTACTCCCGTATATATATAAGTATAGTCTCAATAGAAGAATTAGACAAACTTAAAAGAGATGAACGAATATCATATCAAGCAAGACAAGCAATTAAAAATATTAAATCTGCTGATAATGTGGAAATCATAATTAAAAATGATATTAATACAGCAAATATACTATTTTTAGAGCATAGTAATGATAATGCTATATTAAATATGGCATATGATGTTTTTATTGATGATAATGAAGTTTTATTTTTAACAGATGATTACAATTTATTTGTCAAGGCAGATAAAGGATTGAAATTACCATGTAAAATGTTTGAGTTTGATGATGGTAATAGTGATGAAATTTATACTGGATATAAAGAAGTCACATTGTCTATGGAAGAATTAGCAGAGCATTATCAAAATCCTATTAATAGATGGGATTTATTGAATAATGAATATTTGATTATTAGGGATGAGAATGGTAATGTAGTGGATAAACAGAAATGGAATGATAATAAAGGTTTTTCTACTCTATCTTATAAACAAATTGATAATATGTATACATGTAAAATAAAACCAAGAAATATACAACAAGAATTAGCATTTGATTTATTTCAAAATAAAAATATAACTATAAAGGTAGTATTTGGTAGACATGGGTCAGGAAAAGATTTGATTATGTCTGCACATGCTTTAAATATGGTTCAACGAGGTTTATATGATAGAATCATATTTGTAAGAAATAACTATATAGTTAAGAATTCCAAAGAGATCGGATATTTACCAGGATCTAATGAAGATAAACTTTTACCTTGGGCGATGCCGTTAGCGGATCATTTGGGTGGTGTAGATGGTTTAAAAATGTTAATTGGGCAAGGTAAAATTGAATTACAACATTTTGGATTTATTAGAGGAAGAGACATTAAGAATTCAATTGTCTATGTTTCTGAAGCAGAAAATATGACTAAAGAACATCTTCAATTATTAATAAGTCGTTTAGCAGAAGGAAGTACATTATGGTTAAACGGAGATTTTAAACAAGTAGATGCTGATATTTTTGAAAGAAATTCAGGATTAAAGCAAATTATAAATTGTTTAAAAGGTAATGAATTATTCGGATGTGTAGAATTAAATATTACTGAAAGAAGTAAGACAGCACAACTTGCTGATTTATTAGGTTGATGTATAAATTTTACTCCTTTAGACTGTTTCTCTATTCGGAGTTTGATGATAGAATGTTTCTCTATCATCTTTTTTTATTTTATAAAATAATTAAAATAAAGGAGATGATTATATGGGAAGACCAGCAAGGGTATTTACAAAAGATGAAATTATAGAAATTATTAATTTGTATAGCAATAACACTTCAATTAAAGATATAATTGAAATTTTTAAAACAAGGAGAAATAGTATTAAAAATATATTGTTAAATAATAATATTCCTAAAAAAAGAAATTATGAATTGTATAAAAATAATGGATTAGTAATTAATCAAAAATATACTATTGATAGAGATTATTTTAAAATAATAGATACTGAAGATAAAGCATATTGGTTAGGATTTATTTATGCAGATGGTAATGTATTTGTTAGAAAAAACAAAACTGGTTGCTTAACAATTAGTTTAAAATATGATGACGTTAAACATCTTGAAAATTTTCTATTACATATTAAATCTAATCAAAATATAAAAATAATAAATCAAGGTAATTTTAAATATTGTAATATTGCAATAGGTAATACTAAAATGTGTGAAGATTTAATAAATTTAGGATGTGTACCAAATAAATCATTAATACTTAAACCACCAAAAATTAATAATAAATTTATATTGCATTTTATAAGAGGTTATTTTGATGGTGATGGTTGTTTCGCTTTTTATGATAAAGGGAATACTAAACCATTTGAATGTAATTTTATTGGTACTTATGATGTAATGGAATTTATAAAATATTCTTTAGAAGAAAATAATATTAAAGTAAGTGATATAAAAAAGGCTGAAAATATATATAAAATTAGAATAACCAATAGAAATAATTTACTATCATTTTATAATTATTTGTATAAGGACAAAGGTGATTGTTTTTTGGAAAGAAAATTTAATAAAATGAATACATATTTAAAAGATATTAATTTACTAATATAAATGTTTATCGAAGTCCAATTGCTGATATTGCACAGAATATTTAATATAATGGTCGATTATGGGTAATAGGATTAATACTAATCTTAACATCCTCTACCCTATTTTAAATTTATTCTTCGGAGGAATAAATATATAAATGGAAAGATACAAACGCAAGGAATCAGAAGATACAATACCATATCTTCTACGTTTGGCAGAAATAAAAATTGAAGAAAAACCAGATGATTTAGACTGGAGTGATATAGCGGAATATTGCAATTTTGATTGTCACTATGATTCTCTTAGAAAAGCATTACAACCTAAAGAGTATGGTGGTTTGGCAATTTATAAGTATTTGAAGGATAAGATAGTTATTGAAAATGTTAGTGATGATAAGGTATTAGATGAGTATGAACAAAAGAAAATTGAATTGCAGAAAGAAAGAATAAAAGTTCAAACTGAGAAAATAAATTTAAATCAATTAATTAGACAAGAATCAAGATATGAATTATTTATTGAAAAAGCAATAGATGCAATTAATAATATAAGTCCTATACTTTCACCTAATATTAAAATTAAAAATAATGATAATTTTAATAGAGAAGGTATATTAATATTTTCTGATCCTCATTATGGTAAAGATTTAATAATTAAAGGATTAAAAGGAGAAATATTAAATACATATACTCCAGAAATATTTGAGAAAAGAATGTGGCAATTATTAAATGAAACAATTTTAATTTGCAAAAAAGAAAATTTTACATCAATAAAAATAATGAGTCTTGGTGATGAATTAGAAGGTATGATCAGAATCGGACAACTGATGAATTTAAGATATGGAGTTGTTGAATCTGCAATTAAATATTCATATTTTATCGCTAATTGGTTAAATGAATTAAGTAAATATATAAAAATTGATTACTATTCCACTCATGGAAACCATACAGATCTCAGATTATTGGATAATAAAAAAGGTACTTTTCCACATGAAAATATTTCCAAGATTATTGATGTGTTAATTTCAGAAATTACAAAAGATAATATTAATATAACAATTAATAAAAATGAAATAGAAAAGATATTTATTGATGTTCAAGGTTTTAATATATTAGGGATACATGGTGAAGAAAAAGACGTAAACAATAGTATCAGAGATTTTTCATTTATTTATAATGAAAAAATTGATTATATTATTTCTGGTCATAAACATCACTCTAATAGTAGCAATCTTGGAATGTCAAAAGGAAGTATTGGTGTTGGGAGTATAATTGGAATAGATGATTATTCAATACAATTAAAACGTATTTCAGATCCAAGTGCTACATTTGTAGTGTTTGAAAAAGAAAAAGGTAAAACAATAGAATATTCTATTAAACTTGATTAATAGATTGTAAATAAAATAAATTTATATTGAAAGGTTAAATGGTGTGATTACCATGATTGAAAATAAAATCAAAGAAGTTATGAATTATAGTTTAGAAGATAAATTTCAACTTGAAGATTTAAAACAAAGAAAATTATATATTAATTTTGAAATTGATGAAAATCTATTAAATGATATTACTTACCATATTCTTAGATTTAATACTGAAGATAAAGGAAAAGAAATATCAGATCGAAAACCTATTCTTCTCTACTGTGTATCTAATGGTGGTAGTGTTAATGATGGATTTGGTTTAATTGATGTGATTTTAAATAGTAAAACTCCTGTTTATACTATTAATTTATCTTACAATTACAGTATGGGGCTTTTGATTTTTTTATCAGGTAGTAAACGCTTTGCTACGCAAAATGCAACTTTTCTTTTACATGATGGACAAAATTTTATGTATAATTCAAGTGCAAAATTAAAAGATGCAATGAAATTTGAAGAGCAAAGAGAACAAAAAATTAAAAATTATGTATTATCAAGAAGTAAATTAACATCAGAAGAATATGATAAAAATTATCGTGTTGAAATGTATTTATATTCTTCAGAAGCTAAAGAAAAGGGATTCGTCGATCTAATTGTTGGTGAAGATTGTACAATTGATGATATTATTTAGATTGTAACAAACAATAAAAATAAATAAATTTTACATATTAAAGGAGAAATTTTAACCATGAATTTATTTGAAGCAAAGGCAATCTATGATTCTAAGTCTGGTAAATTTTTGGAAGAGTTTTATATTAATGGCAATTCAGTAGATTGTGATGAATATTATTTTTATCTAGAAAGAGAAAAGGATGTTGAGGATAAGAAATTAGTAGAAAATAAATTAAAAAATAAAGAGAAAGAATTAGTAAAAGAAAAAGTAGAAGATAATCCTTATATTTATAATAACTGTGATGATAATTGCGAAGAATGTAA
>Ga0209416_1001049_pt1 | contig 21781 bp, 28 predicted proteins | sample RifGroF1_FD_184001 | JGI IMG/M metagenome (GOLD analysis project Ga0209416, IMG submission 184001) | Groundwater microbial communities from Rifle, Colorado, USA - Groundwater F1 (SPAdes) (version 2) | ecosystem: Environmental > Aquatic > Deep subsurface > Groundwater | place: Rifle, Colorado...
CATACTTTAAGAGCATAATATGGTTTGAGATTTTTCTTAAATGTAGTTGCTAATTCTTTCTTTTCAACAATAAATTCTGCATCTTCAATATTATTATAATTTACAATTTTTGCAGAAACAATAAATCTAGTTTTAGTATCATCTTCTGGTTCAATTCCTGTAAATACAATGATCTGTGTGAAATCTGCTGTAGGCTCAAAACCTTCTACATCAAAATCTACATCTTTACAAAGTGAAATTTGATTAGGAATAAATTTAACTGCTCTAACTTTTCCATTTTTACCTTCAAAACTACTATAATCAATATTACCACGAATAAATAAACTTAAATCATCTTTTAAATTTTCAGAAATTTCTCTACATGCATCATAACCAGTTAACATTTTCTTATCGTTAACTTCTTTTCCTTTATCATCTTGCTTTTTAGTAATACCAATATTTACACCAATAATCCTATAACCTTCTTTATTAAATTTAAGTCTATCTTTCCAAGCAACATCTTGAACGTCTGTTTTCTTTTTACCATCTACTGTTTCAGTTTTTGAAAAATATACTTTATCCTTTTCTCCATCAGAAAGAGTTATGTATAAAGTTGATTCTTTATCTGTCTTCATTCCAAAATTAACTGTCCTCCAAGGTTTTTGTGCTTTCTTAGTTAAAGTTTCCTTATAGAAACTTTCTTTTTGTGTACCTGTAGTGATACCTTTAATTTGGAATCCACCTTTAGTTTGAGGCAATCCTAAACCTTTGTTTTTTTGTTTTTCTGCCATATGTATATTTAGTCTCCTTTAATTTTATATTTTTATTTTTATATTTCCATGATACTATTTAATTAACTTACTAATTTACCAATTTCCTAATTAATCTACCCCATTAAACCCTATTCTTCACCCTCACTACCACTCATATCATTCATATCATCTTCTCCATTATCACCACCCTCATCTTCATCTTCCTCAACAACTTCAATATCTTGCTTTGTTGATTCGGCAACACTAATACTAATATCACCTTCAATAAAAATCTTAAAATCATCAAGACTAAGAATTTCTACTTTTTCACTTTTCTTATCATAAATATGTAATCCTTCCTCGTCAATCTTCACCAATTGTCCTTTTGCCTTAAGTGTGTTTTTAATTTCTTGCTCTTTTGTAATCATATCATTTCTCCTTTTCTTTTTAATTTTAATTTTTTGTTTTTCTTTTTGGATTTGTGTTTAAGATTTAATCTCTTACTCTCAATCCTAACTTATTATAACATTTATTTTATTATTCTGTCAAGGGAAATTTTATTTATTTTTTTATTTTATTTCCCTTGACAGAAACTTTAATTAACAATTTGACTAATCGTATTATAAATTACAAATAAATTCTTTATGATATATTTGTTCCGCTTCTTCTCTTGCTTTAACAGCATCTTCAAAACTATCATATCTACCAAGATTAATTACATTTTTATTATATGTAATTACCGCCATCCATTTTTCTCTTGATTTATCCCAATAAACACCTTTTCTACCAGATGTATTATTTTTATATGTTTTACTATGTATTATATTTTCAAAATGTTCACATATTCTTAAATTAATTTTTCTATTATCATGAGTAATATGATTTTTATGGTCAACATCTTTTTCTCCATTTGAATCCATAACTAACATATTCATACGAATTATTTTTCCAAATGGATTAGATATTACATAGTTATCGGGATTATAAAACCAAGTATATCCTTTAATTTTATCATAATCTTCTAAATCAAAATAAAATAGTTCACCTTTTGAAGTATACCCAATCCCATATTCTCCAGATAAATCATATTCATTTAATTTCCTATTATTCTCACCCATATTTTTCATAGATTCTGCATGTAAACAACCACATGATTTAGTATTGCCTGATTTTAAAGAAGGTGTAGAAACATAAATAATAGTTTTATTTTCACAATTACATTCACATTTCCATAGAAAACTTCTATAATATTTTTTATCAGATTTCTCTAATACTGTTAACTTTCCAAATACTTTGCTGACTAGATTCTTTTCTTCATCTAAACATCCACATGAATTATAAACATTATATTTTAGTTCATATGAACTTTTATTTATATAATTGCCACAGTCACATTTACATTTCCATATTGCATTTCTTTTTTCAGTTCCTATTAATTTTTCTACAGTCAATCTGCCAAATTTTTGTCCAATTAAATTAATTATTCTATTTTTTCTTGAACAAAATTTACATCTAGTAGTATTTCCAGATTTTAAATTGTTTCCTTGCACTAAGAATTCTGTTTGAAATTCACAATCACATTTACATAACCAAAATATTTTTCCTTTAATTCTTTCTTCATGCATTGACAGTACAGTTAAATTACCAAATTGCTTACCTGTTAAATCTTTAATTCTATTTGATCTTTCTTTCAATAATTATTCTCCTTTTTTATTATTTAATTTTTTATTTCTACTAAATATTTAATAGTAGTTTGACTTTCATTATATATAACAATCTCATCTCGTTTAAGCATACCTGTTCCACCATGAGCATGTAAAACATTAGCACCAGGACACATTCTTTGTAGATTCTCATAATTTAAATTATGAAATTTATTGTCAAATGAATATACATCATATGGCAAGCCATAAGCAACTAAATTTAATGACATAAATCCTGAATTAGATGTTCCTCTAACCCAATAACTACCATTAAGAGAGCTATATCCTTTACTTTTATCTGCTGAATTGCTGAAATAACAACCATCACCAAACATAGACCCAGTGTATACGGCATTTGATGGTCTTATTTTTAAACCTGAATTAATAATGCTCCAGAAATTCTCTGAACGACTTCCATGCCATAATAATTTGTTCCCATTTATTTTATTATTCTGTATAAATTCATCAAATTTCTTTTGTGTCTTATTATTTACTACTTTCCATGCCTGATAATATTTATCACTAATATCACCAAGATTTCTTTTAATTAAATCTTTTTCTTCTTGTGTAATTTCTTCAAATTGTAATCCTAAAACTTCTAATATTGTTTGATTTGGTGTTTCATATGTATCATCTTCATTTTCTTCATCTTTTACTATTGAATGTTGAATCACTTGACCTTTCATTACGTCAAGTAAATCTTGTTCTCTTTGAATTATTTCAGAATAATCTTTATTCTCTTTCGCTAAATAATCTTTAACTTTTCCCATTTTTCTAGGAATAGTTTTAAACAAATCAACTAATACTTTATTAAATAATTCAATATCTTCAGTATCAATTAGATTATTTAAAATTAATTGTGCTTCATCGATCATTTTTTGCGTAACAGAATTAGAATTGATCGTATAATTATCTTTAATTGCTTGTCGTGCCATTGATTGGAGTCTTGCTACAATTTGTGCAATAGAAGGATTATCAATATCAAGATACTCTTTCTTCTTTTGTTGAGCAATAGTAGCTTCTGCTACTAACCTACTTTGATCTTCATATCCTTTGCGTAATTTTTCTTTCAATTTCTTATTCCATTGTGACATAGAATATCTTGCTGTTTGATAACCTGTTACACCAATTCTACCATATTGTACGTTAAAATAATCACCATCTGGAATTAGACGATAATATTTATTATTATTTGCATTAGGTTCTACTTTAACTAAATACAATGGATTTTGCATATATTCACCTCTCTTATAAATAACAAACTAAAATTTCAACATCAACATCTTCAAAAACTTCTTCAATAATTTCTTTAACTAAATTCCAATCTAATCTGTCTAAACCGCATCCCAACAAAGGAATTGCAATTTTTTCAACACCTAAACTAATAACTTGTTCCATCATATCTACTAACGCTTCATTTAAACTATCATATGTAGGTTTATGAAATGCCCTTCGTTTAGTTACAAGATTGAACACATTGTCAATAAGAATTGCACAATTATCAGATTCATATTCTGTAACTTCTTTTAATTTTTTACGCATATTATATAACTCATTAAATTTTACTGCAATTCCTGCACCTAAAGCAAAGTCACCAGAAATACAATGTGCAAAATAATAACCATGTGATACTGAAAATAAATCTCTTTGTTCTTCTCTTAAAATCATAATAATTTCCTCCTTTTATTTTTATATAATTATTAGTGCATACTAATTTCATTTTTATCATTTCTTATAATACTTTCCCATGTTGGAAAACGTAAACCATAAGATTCATCTTGTTGATTTTTACTAATTTCAAAATAACCGATAGTTACAATTTTACCAACAATCAATTCTGTATTTTTCCAATATAAATCTCTTTCTTCATCATTGAATCCTGAACCACAATTACATTCATATAATTGTCCTTTATGTTCAAATTGAATAGTTATAGAGCCTAATCTATTTACGTTTTTTCCTGTTCCTTCAAGCACATTCAATACTCTTACATCTGCTTCATTAAATACTTTAACTTTTAAAATATAATCACTTCTTTTGCAAACATATGGACTATCCAAATTTACCATTAAACCTTCCCATCCATTTTTATTTGCATATTCCATCCATATATTAACTTTAGATAAATCACTACCAATATATAAAGGTTTAACTTCTCTACAATGTGGTAAACTATTATTTTCAAATATACTTGATAATTTATGTTTTCTATCAATACATTTATCTTTGGACATTCCTTTTTGAAATTCATCTAATGGTAATACGTCAAAAATATGAAACAATAAACCTGTTTTATTAGCACCTTTACTTCTAGCTTTACTCGTTGTTTCTGCATATACTTCAATTGTGCTACCTTGAGTATCGGCAATTAATTCTCCATCAAATACGATATTATCTAATGGTAAATTAACAATATCAGATTCGATTTCTTCTAAACCTTCATATTGATTGCCTTGTCTAGTGAATGATTTTACTATACCATTGTCTTTAATTACTATAATGCGATTCCCATCGATTTTTTCAGTAACTACAAAATTTCCTTTAATTTTATGACTATGTTCTTCAAACTTTTTGGCTAACATTACATCAAATTCAGGAATAAAATCTTTACCATATACTTTATTAAGAGTTCCAGAAGTAATTCCTATTTTTAAATCCTTAGTAAATACTTTTTTGTAGAAATCCTGCAATTCAATAGGTTGATTTTTAATAAAATTTTGTACTGTTGCAATATCATGATCGGTTCCAGTATTATGTTTAAGAATATAATTTTTCATATCTTCAAAATTGTTAAATATATTACCTTTTTCTTTTGTCTTTTTGTTAATTTTCTTTGTAGATAAACCTGTAAGAATATATGTATTATAGACAAAATAAAATACATCCTTTAGTTTCTCATTAGATTGATTCTTTTTTAGTATTGTTTCTTTATCATTCCTCCCAGATGTACTTGCAATTTGATTCATGATACTTAATACTTCTTGCATAACTCAACCTCCTTTAAATTTTCTATTCACATTATAACATTTATTTTATCATTCTGTCAACAATTATTTTTGCTTTTTAAATTCTTTTTCATAATCTTCCGGTGTAAATCCACAATCAATTAAATAATCAATACATGATTGAATTATTTCTTCATCTACTTCAATCTCTGGCAAAGCTAATTCACCTTGATAAATTAATTTACACATATAATATTTTCTCCTTTCTCCTTCATATGTATTTTACCATTATATTTTGATTCTGTGAAGATTTATTTTTCATTCTTTCCATCTACATCTTTACCTTCATTATCCTCACTAACACTAAAACTCATATGCTCACCATAACAAAAATCATATCCATCGTCCCATAATTCCTTACAAATTTCAATTGCTCTTTTTATATCAAAATTTGCTGTTGCATTAGTGTCATCATGAAACATAACTACAGAAAATACATTTCCATCTTTGAATTGAAAGAAAACTATTTCTGATTCTTCAATCTCTGGATTATCAGTTATAATTGCTTTCCCTGCTAATAATTTTTCTTTAACTTTGATGAATTTCTTAATTGGGATGGTTGAACATCCACATGGCATTTTTTCTATCATATGTATTCTCCTTTTCTTTAAAGTTTGAACCAAATCTTTCTTTGGTGTTAATATTTATATTATACTTTTATTTTATGTATATAATTGCTCTCTAATCCTTATATATCAAGGATTTGTAAGCATTGATATGGGTAAAATCAAATATATTACGATATTGCGTAATTTTACCCATATCATGATAAAACGAAAATTTCATTAAATTTTATATTTTACCTATAATTATTAATGCTTTTTTAACATTTTCTATTGTTAAATCTGCTGGATGATAATCTATGTATTTTTGTGCTTTTGTGTAAACCTTCTCCCATTTTTCTTCTTCTAAATTTACAATTCTACCCATTGTTGAATTTAACTCAAAAGCAGAAGTATCACAACTTATATTTAATTCATCAGTATTTATATTTATTTGTTTTAATATATTTTTTATATTTGTAATCTCTTTTAGTACAGTAAAAGTACCTACTCCGAAAATATGTATATCTTTTATTCCACTATTATATATTATTGGTAATCCTATTTTAAATGCATCTAATAGTTTAAATTTAGTATTATTCTCTCTACCAGCTAACGCAACTCCACCAAATCCTATGCAATCTTCTGGTTTTGCTATTAATAAAGTTTCTACTAAGCAATGTATGTAATCATGAGTATTATTTCCTTGAATCATCAATACTAATTGTCTAGGTTTTAATTCTTCTCTTTTTTCTGCTAAATATTTATTTGATTCTATTGTTTCTTTTATGTTGCCTATATAATCGTAGGCAACAATACGTTCAGATATAAAACCTACTTTTTTTTCAAAATCTAATTGTCTATTTAATGCTTGTTCTAAAGTTAATCTTTTTTCTTTTTCTTTATCTTGAAATGCACCAGAATCCATAAGTATTTTTGTATTGGGATTCTTTATTGTTACATTATTATAAATTGGATTTAAACAAATATATTCAGAAAGAAATTCAGTATTTAATTCTTTAGTATTTAATTTATTATTAGTTTTTGATACATATAAATTCAATTAATCACCATCTTTTTTGAAACTCCTACTACATCTCCACCATCATAAATTTGCTTATAATAACTATAACCACCAGGTACATTAGCATTAATTAATTCAATATACCAACCATTTTTACCATTGTGTTCTGCGGATAATACTTCACCAGTTACAGTGATACCTTGTGCTTTTATTGTCACAGTGTCATTCTTATTTATTTCCCATTTATTAGTTTTCATATTATTGCCTCCTTTTATAATATTGTAATTGCCGACCTATACCTAATTCCTTTAATGGAATATTACAAATAATATTCTTTTCTTCTAATAATGGAATAAGATATTTTCTATATTTCTCTCCAGTATAAAAATCAATTTCATCAATATTACATATAACTAATTGATTAAACACTTTCTCAGACCATTTCTTAACTTCTTCTGACTTCATATTATTTAATGTTAAATCATATGGTTTAATTATATTATTAGGATTAAGTAATCCATATTTTGCAGATAATATAAACCATTTATCATAATTTTGTTTTTTGATATAATGAGATGCCTTTTTGAACAATTGTGATGGAAGATACATCTCTTGTGCTTGACATGAATAAGATTGTTTTAATTTAGTACAACTAATTAAGGCAATTTTGATATTCTTCATATCCCTTCAATCTCAATTTACAAGCAGGACATTCACAACAACCATCCCCTACAATACCATTATAACAAGTTAAAGTTTTATTTTTTATAATATTTATTACTCCTAACTTAGCCGCTAATTTCCATGTCTCTTTCTTATCTAACCACATTAAAGGAGTATGAATAATAAAATTATAATCCATTGCTAGATTCAATGTTACATTTAAACTTTGTATAAATATATTTCTACAATCGAAATATCCACTAAAATCAGTTTCACATACACCTGTAACTATATTACTAATATCTTTTTGCTTTGCGAATATAGAAGCAAAAGTTAAAAATAATAAATTTCTTCCATCTACAAATGCAGTAGATCTATCATTTATTATTTCAGGAATAATATTATCTCTTGTGAGTGCATTAGTAGTTAATTGATTAAGTAAGTTTAAATCAAGAATAGTATATTTAATACCTTGACTATCACAAATATTTTTTGCACAATCTAATTCTAATTTATGTTTTTGATTATAATTAAATCCTATTGCTTCAATATAATCAAAATTTTCTATTGCCCAAAATAAACAAGTTGTAGAATCTTGACCACCTGATAATACAACAATACATTTATCATTCTTCATATTATTATACACCTCTCATTTCTGGATTCCAAATATATTTATGTATCTGTAACTGCATTTTACAATTAAATAATTTATTATCTAATATAAATTCAACTATTCTTTTTGATTGTATAGAATTAAATACAGGACTAAAAAATATGTTGCATTGTGGATTATATTTATTAATAATATTTAATGCTGTATTTAAATCATTTTCATCTCCACATACAAATTTTAATACATCATTTGATTTAATTAATTTTAGATTATTTAAATTCATAAATGATTCCATATTACTTGAAGGTAACTTATAATCCATAGTAATAATCGCTTTTTTATTAATATTATTTATTAATATAGAACCATTAGTTTCAACATTTACATTAATCTTATTATATACTAAGATATTGATTAATTTATAAATATTATCTTGATATAAAGGTTCACCTCCTGTTAATGTTACTCTTTTTACTTTACTTTTTAATATATAACTTAGATTATCAGTAATATTTATATTTTCACTATTTTTTATATCATAAGCATATAGACTATCACAATAACTACATTTTAAATTACATTCTGCAAATCTAATAAATACAGTTGGATAACCTTGATATATTCCTTCACCTTCGATACTTATGTATTTTTCAATTATATTCATAATTTAATTTCCTTCCCAATATGATGCTTTATTATTTTCTGTTTCGTATATGTTAACCTTTTTTATATTAAGATTATATTTATCTTTTAATATGTAGTAAATATGTTTTGCAAAATTTTCAGCTGTTGTATTAAAATCAACAATAGATAAAATAAAACCTTCATCTCTTAGACATTTAACTGTATTTTCTTTTAAACTTCCATTTTTAATAATTAATTTATGGTCATATAATTGTTCTATTTCTTTTAGGTATTCTTTTAATTGTTTGAAATCTATAACCATATCATTTTCCAATTCTTTTGATTGTACTTCTACTACTATTTTCCAATTATGCCCATGTATTGTATTACATTTACCGTTGTAATTTTCTAAGAAATGAGCTGAATTAAAAGTTGTTTCTGCTTGAACTGAATACATAAATTATCTCCTTTTTATATGTTATTATTATTTTAACATTTTGTTAGTAGTATGTCAAGAATTATATCAACACAAAATTTATGTTTTAACATGATTTTTATACTACATATAGTACAAATATAGATTATAAATACTATATGTAGTATACATAAACATTAAATCTACTAAATCATTGATTCAATTTCACCAATCTCTAATTCTACTTTTTTATCTAACGAAAGTAAATTATGCAATTTGGATTCTAGCACTTTCAATTTTCTATCTTCTTCTTCATACTTCAATATCTCTAATTTTAATCTAATATCCGTAATCCATTCATCAACACTAAATCCACTTACAATGTATTCATCTTCTAAATCCAAATCAATTGCTGACATTCTATATATATTTAATCTAACCATTAAATTAATCAACTGTTCTTTATTTGACACGTTTAAATTATACCTTACTCCCTCTAATTCTAAACTACAATTCGTGACAGGTGTAAATCTCTTTTTACCTTTTAATTTACCTTTCTTCTCCTTAATCTGTGCTTTCAATTGTAGAATCTTCTCATCGTTTGTGTTTTGTTTTGACATAATATTACCTCCACTCTTTTATTATATTTTTATTTTTATCATATGTTACTAAAAATTTTGGTTTTATTTGATTATATACATATTCTATTGATTTTTCATCAATAATTCTTTCATCTTTATGACCTTTATTTAATGTATAAACATTATATTTAACTTCTGAATTATATCTCCAATAATTATAATACTTTTGTATATAATATTTATTTAAAACACCATTAATTTCTACATAATATTTACTACTATAAAATCCATTACGTTTGTTAAAACTTTCCTTAAATTCTTCTAATGTATAATCTTTATATTTATCATATTTTTGTTCTCTAGTAGAATAGTAATTACTTTTAAATAATTCATCTATTAGATTAGCATAGTCTTCAACACAAGTTTCATCTATTACATCAATAATATTTCCTGTTAGAGATTTAATAATAATAATTTTACTCCATTTATTATCTCTATCATAGAAAAAATAAGATTTAGTTTCTTTATTATCTTCGTTGCTTTCATAATATCTACCTAAATAAATTAATTCATAATTTTGGTTAGTTTTGTATGTTGCTCCAATAATCATATTTTTACTATCAAATTTCTTTTTCTCATGTCTTAAATCATTAAGTTCCATCATTTCTTTATAATCAGGTGAATCTATAGGAATTAATATGAGATTTTTATCATCCCAACCATAAAGAAATTCTCCTTCTAATCCTTTTCCTTTAATACTGTTGCTGTTTTCTAACAAATATAATAAATTTTCTATTGATATTTCTATCTCGAAGTTACGAGGATCGTATACTCTGCAATAAGCATGTCGATGATTCCAAGAACTTTTATAATCACCAACTTTCTTATTTAATACAAATCCTGATGTTGGTTCATTTATGAATTCTTGTGGCTCAATATTTTTATCGCACCAGCTGTTCCATGATTTTTCTTTACGCAATACATTTTTTTGATCATAATAAATCACGTATGCTAATTTTTGAGTATATGTATCAGAACGATTTTGATAACCTACTTTGATAGTTTTAGGTATGAAGATGTTTGTTTTTATAGTAGATAACCTCCTTTATGTTTTTATTTTATTAATATCATCAAACAAATTTTTATTCAATAATTTTACACATTTCTACACTTACAAAAGAATCATCTTCATAAAATAAATATGCTTCCTTCCCTTCTCTTTTAGGATGAGTAATAATATCTTTAATTGTATTTACCTTTAATCCTGATTTAAAAGGCTTACCAGATATTTTTATAACTTTTTTACCTTTCATTAACAATTCCTCCTTCTTACTAATTCTCAAATAATTCTTTAAGCACTCTTGCTGTATATTTCTTATTTTCAAGGTTTTTCATTTGCTTATCAATACTTTTACCTATTACAAAATCTCTTATATTTCCATTCCAAATAATATTACATTTCTCAATTGATTTTTTAATTTCTCTCCTTTTAATTAATCTTTCCTGTAACATTTTATATGCTTTAAATCCTTGAGATGCACTAAAATTATAAAATTCAATATAATGCTCTAAATCTATTATTTCTTTATCAACAATACTTAAACTACTTTGTAATTCTGCATGATATTCATTTAGTTCATCTCTTAATTCTTGCACTTCTTTTAATCTTTTATCTAAATCACACATATGTACAATCTCCTTTTTATATTATACTTATATCTTAATTTTTACATAAGATATAAGTATAATTATATTAATATTCTATGCTGATTCTAATTCTTCCATATCAATAATATCATCTGCTTTAATAATGCCCTCTAAAAGTTTGAACATGAACGATTTATGTTTAAATGCAGTAAATTTCTCACGATCCTCAATTCTGACAACGATCCCTTCCCTGATATGTGTTCTACCAATAGGATCAGCACCATCAACATATGTATTAACTCTTTCCATTAAGTCATCAATTGTAGTAAATATAAATTTATCAAACACTGGTACAAATTTTACTCTCATTTGCTCACATCTAATTTGAGTATATTTTGTTGAATATTCCACAATTCGACCATCTTCATCTGTTTTAGTCATTCTATAAACATAAATATCATTTTGTCCTACACCACACCCATATGTAAATCTAGTTGTTTCTCCATATTGTTTAATAAATTCTTTGTCTTTAGTTTTCTTATTATTACATTCTGGCATAATAGTTGTATTTTCATTTACGTAACCAACTATTTCAAAATAGATTTCTTCTCCTTTATGTAATTTACCTTTAAAGAAATCATGCCATTGTTCCCTAAAACTATTACTTCCATAAAAACCACCATTATAATCTTTTAAAATTACCCTTCTTGTACCAGTAACATAATCCCATGTTACTTTTGGTTTTAATTCAATTCTAATTAATTTTAATAATTTATGTATTGGGTAAGGTAATATTTTCTTTTGTTCTTTAATTGTGTTGGAACACCTTTGCGAACTACCATGCATTTTCAAACTTATTATACACAAATCTCCTTCTTTAAATTGTGCTGTATTATATGCTAATTGTGATGTATCTCTATGCTCTTCAAAGAATGGATAGGATATTGTATTAGTTTTCTTCTTTTTCTTTTCTTTAGGTGTACTTTCTACTTTACTTCTATTCTTACCTTTTGGAATATATTTTTCACAAATTAATATTCCATTAAGAGTAGTAATTATATCTCCTTCTTTTAATGTGTTTATATCAGTAAATTTTTCTAAACTTCTTATAGGCATTAATAAACCATCGGATCTTTCATTTCTTAGTTTTATTGTAGTTACGTGACACTTTGATTCATCCATGTAACCACCTATATTATTACCTTGTTCATCTTTTTCTCTTAGAAGTTTATTCTCTCTGCAATAATCTACATTTAAACGGCCATCTGTGGGAAAATATAGCATCATATCATTTTCTTTAACATCTAATCCTACAATAACATCGTTTCCAAACACTGTTGCAACTTGAAGTCTATCCGCATTCGAGTGGTGTCTGATAGTTTTTATTTTAACTATGTATGCATTATAACTCATATTTTAATTTTATCTCCTCTCATATTATTTAATTTATTGATTTATTATTACATGTCATTACCTTTTCTACTATTACACTTACAACACATAGTTTGATAATTAGTTAATTTATCTTTGCCTCCTTTACTTTTAGGTATAATATGATCCTTTGAAAATAATATTTCCTTATTTTCATCATTAATTCCATATAAATTAAAATGGTATCTTTGTGATGTAACATATTTTTCTTTTGCAAAATATTCGGCTTCTAATCCACAACTTACACATTTTATTCCATTAGTAGCAAATGTTTTATATCTGTCACTATTCATACGAATCATATCACCATCATAATTTATGTAATTATTTTTATCTTTTTTCTCATTTATAATAGTTTTACTCAATACATCTTCAATTGAATAAATTTCTTTTCTAATATAACTTTTAATCATTCTTTTTGGTGTTGGATTTTTAATATATTCTTCATACCAATTATTAATAAATTTATTAAATTCATTTATATTATAAACGTCAGCAACTTTAATAAATTTATTATAATTTAGAACATTTATTTGTAAATATTTATTATCATCATTATCTTTTCTGGTATTTATTTCTACTACAATTCTATCTCTTGTCTTTAAACAATATTTATTTTTTGTTTCTCTACAAACATTACACTGTTGTTTATTTTCAAGTAATTTTTGAATAATTGTTTTTAATGTTTCCTTTGAACCTGGAATTATTTGTTCTAATTTTACCCATTGATCATCTATCCCTTTAAATTTTAATATCACATTTAACACATCCTTTCATTAATTTTAAGTAAGTTTATTATACATTTATTTTTACATTCTGTCAATATCTAAAATCGTGACAAATCTAATTTTTTATCATTATTTATATTTCTCCATTAACTATGATTTTATATTAAAAAATTTATTTATACATTCTCCATTATCACTATTTCTAACAAATAATAAATACATAATAACACCAAAAAGTAAATTTACTATTGGAATAAATAATATAAATATTATAAGTGGGATTGGTGCTGTTTCTTTAGTAATTATATCCATATGCATAAAATTGTATCTATAAAATATATAACTTATTATTATTGATATAACCAAAACAATATAAAACATAATAGTATCTCCTTTCTTGTTTATATTAATTATTCACATGATATTATATTCATAACTTTTTTACTTTTATAATCATACAAAGGTAAAACATTACCTTTAAAAATAGACGCATTAAAATTCATATCAATATGAATATCAGACGATAAACTAACTTTAGGGAATATAATTTCCACTTTTCCTAAATCTTTTTTCATATTTCCTTTTGGCAAATTCATAAGATTACATTCATAATAATTAGGAATATCTGAAATATTAATAACATTAGAAGGTGATTCTTTTTTAAAAATACAATCATCAATATCACATTCTATTTTTATATACTCTTCATTTCTTCTAATTAATGCTTTACCATTAATCATAGCAATATCATTAAACAATAATAAATCACATTGAATTTCTTTTTGAATATCTATGTATAATAAATCAAGTATTGTATTACATATTGGTTTAGGTTCAAATTTAATTGTTTTATTAATATCCATGTTTTCTCCTTACTTAAACTTATTTTTCAATTCTTGCTTATACAAATCCAACATATCTTCTTGATTATTTTCTATATAATCAAAAATTATTTCTTCAATTTGAGATGAAAAATTTACTTGTTTTAGTTGGTTTCTCATTTCATCTTTGATTAATGATTTAATTTCATCGTCTGAGATAGAGTTTGCGATCCTATTAAATCTCTCAGCAATAGGTTTTAAGATTATGTAATTTTCAGTTTTATTCATGTTTTATTTTATTCTCCATTTCTTTTTATTATTTTTATATATTTCTCTTTCATTAAATTATATGGGACAACTATACAATAATAAATAATGCCTAAAATCGACCATAACAAATAATGCCCTATTTTATCTTTAAACTTTTTTGGTGGAGTTGTTGATATCATATTTTATTACTCCTTCGACAGTATTTAATTTACTCAATCTCCAATTGCATACCAATAAAATTATCATTAAGATCAATTAAAGGAATACTATTAATATTGACCAATCCATGTTTAATTAAAACTCTCAATACATCTCCTTGAATAATATCAAATTTATCTTTTGGAATATTAATAATCTCAATGTCCATATTATTCATAATATTTTATCTCCTTTTATTTTATTTATTTTAATAATATTACAAAATGTGTGTTTGGAATTGTTTTTAATTTTATACCATATATAGTATTATTAATTATATTTAAATACTACATATGGTATTTATATCACTTAATCAATCATTTTATAATCATCTGGTAACATATAAGGTAAACTTTTTGATTTAAATAAATTTCTATTTAATTTTTGACTATCTGCATTATATTCTTGAACAATTTTCTGGTACATCATTTTATAACCTTCAATATTTTGTTGTAAATTAGAATAATCATTACGAACATCTTTAGGCCACTTAGTAGCATCTTCACCATAGGTATCTTTTAATGTTTGAATTGATTTTTCAGTATTTTTAATATTTATTACTTCCATCTTAGAACCTTCGTATTTATTAAAAAATTCTTCATAATTAAATAATGCATTATCAGCATTAATAGTTTTATCTACTACATCATGTACAGTTTGAACACTATTACTTGCTACATGTCCTGGCAAAGTAATCAATCCTAATCCTGCACTAATAAAACCTAGACTGATAATTATTGCTAATCCAATTAATAATATTTTCATAATATCACCTTATCCTTTTTATAATTTATTTATCTTGAACTGATTTATCAATTTCTACTGAAATGGTTCCATAATTTAAATCAATTTTATATGGTACAGGACTTAAAAAATAATCTCCTCTATGCTGATGATATTGTCCAGCAGGATCAAACCAAAATATATAAGGATCGCTTGAACCATAAGCACCCATTTCATCAGGCATTGGTCTACTACTATTATAAATATCAATATCAGGAGTTAATCTTTTAGAACCACTTGTTACCTTACCAAGTACAGGGAACCTACCAATTACTCTTCCTGCACTCATTGGATAAATCCATTGCAATGTATTAGAATCATTTGTTACTTTAAGACGTTTTATAATATTTTCTCTTTCTAAACTCCGTTCTAATGTTGGAGTAGGTGTTTTCTCCATCATTCTTACTGCTTGTTCAGCTTTTTGTTCAAGCTGAGCGTCCATTTTATTCCTAGTTTCATCACAACCAACTAAACCGAATAACATTATAAATACCATTGTAATACCTAAAATAACTTTTTTCATAATTCATTTCTCCTTTTTATTTAATTTTTTAATAAATTGGTTTTTCTTTCTCCCAATCATATGAATATGTTTTGCCACATTGCATACAGAATTGTACTTTATCATTTTTATTGCCTTTATAATATGCCAATTGTTGAATTGTATAATCTTCGCAATCTAAACAATATAATGTAACTTCTTTAACACTTACATCTCCATAATTATTACAATCATAAGTTTTTCTAGGAATAAATATACTTCCTTTCGTTTATATTTTTAATATATTTATTTTAACATTCTATTAGCCATATGTCAAGAATTAAATTCTTGACCAAACCAATATTTGGTAATGATCTTACTAATCATAAACTTCGTTTATCTCCCGTTTTCTTCGATTTACTCCGTTTTTCATTTGATAGATTCTGTTTTCTTCAATATAAATATGAAATATTACACAACTCCATCATTTATTTTTTTACTAAATTTACTTGCAGTTCTAATTGAATCATCATTTTCAATAAACACATTAAATTTACCTTCAATTGCTTGTGCTTCTGCTAATTTTCTTTGATACCTTTTTATAATTCCATTTTCACAACTATTTTCATAATATAAGTGATAAATTCTATTTTCTAATACACTATTACTTCTATATCCACGACTATTACTTTGTAAAACAGTTTCGTACATATAACTTGGCATATAATTTATATATGTAGGTATATAAGTTAAATTTAATCCTACTTCAACTAATTTTGGATTGGTTATTAATACTTGAAAATCATCTTTCTTTTTCTCTAATAAATCTTTCCTATCATATGTTGCAACAGATGTTTTTAATATAAATGTTTTAATATTATTTTTTGTAAGTAAATTTTCAATTCTTTTAGCAATAGTATCACCTTGCATATATTCTCCACCATTGTTAAAGTCAACGTATATACAACATTTTCTATTTTCAGATATATTCTGTTTTACAATGTCTAACAATACTTGTTCTTTAGGTATTGCAACATTGCTATTAATACATTTTGGTTGAATAATACTAGTTACATCTTTTCCTTCAATAACAATACTACTCCAATCAAAAGGATTATTTACATAATGCTTTACAATTGAATCTTCATACATTTTTGCATTAAATGCGTTTGCTGATTTAATATCATTCCATAATTTTCTTTCGTTAGATTCCATTTCTTCTGTTTGTTTTATAGGAATATAATATTTATTTAATTCTGGCAAATCTTTTTCTAGATCATCAAGTGTTGCAAATATATAATTTTCTGCTAAATATTTGGCAAAAACTATAGGATTTATTCCTTCAACCTCACGATAATCACTATCTTTAACTTCACTTCTCCCATAACGATAATATTCTCCATCTTTTTTCTTACTTATTGCCATTAATGTTCCATAACTTTTTATAAATTGCTTTATATCTATTACTTCATTTGTTTTAAGTTTATTGGGTATTAATCCTAATAATAAATTATGATAACTTGAACTATATCCTGAGTTTGAACTTCCACTAAGTAATAATATTTTCTTAGAATAGTTAAATAATGTCCTAGTTGAGTTTCCGATAATACTTTCACTGTTCCTATCCTTATGCGATTCATCTATCGTGACACTATCAAAATGAATATTTTTTGTTTTGATAAATCTAATTAAACTACTTTTCTTTGTTTTATCATATGTATTTTGCCATAATACTGCATCACAATTAAAACATTTATAGTTACTTTTCTTAGGATTACCTTGAAAATCTTTATCAGTAAAAAATACATCTTCCTTTTTTCTTAATTCGTTTCTTAGTGGTACTCCGCAATCAGGGCAACAAGCAATAGTAATTTTTTCTTTAACTTCTTTTATTTCTTTTCTAGTATAATAATAACTACTATTTTCTACTTCTTTTTTATGTTTAATTACTCTTGTTTTAATGTTAACACCTGATATTTTCTTTGCATCAAGTTTAAATGTTTCTTTACCTACAAGAAAATATGTTGGTCTTTCAAATATTAATTTATTTTTATTATATATATTAATGAATTCAGATGTTTTTTTAATAATATGTATATCTACTTTATCACCTATACTATTTTTTATTTCATCCTTCCATTGAGTTAATGTAATAGCAGGTGCAATAATTAATGTAGTATAATTATTTTTCTTTTCAAATAAGTGACAATGATTTATTTTTGTTGAAACTAATGATTTGCCAAAACCCATTTCGCAAGCCAAATAAACAAACCTATCTCTCTTCAAAACTTCTAACCCTGCTTGAATCACAGGTATTTGACCATCAAAAGGTTTTAATTTACCTTCAAATATTTTCTCATTAACATTATTCTTATCATACAACACTTTAATATTATTCTTCAATCTTTCTTTAATCGGTTCAAGAAATTTGAAAATATAGCCCTCAATATCTTCAATCTTACTCCAATTAAAATCATCTATATATCCTTCTAATTTTAAAGAGTTTAAACTTTGCTTAAACCAAGTTACATTAATTTTATAAACTTTTAATTCTGTAAACATTAGATTATTTGTATAAACTGTACATTCACTAACACAACTATAACTACCATATTTATATTTTGCTTGTTCAATCTCATATTTATCTAAAATTATTTTTACAATTTCACTTGTGACAGGCAAATAATGAATATTTCTTAGATATTTAGTAATAATCTCATTTTTATCTTCATTATTCCAATTAATACAATACTGATTTATTTTACTATTGTATATAATTGTATGTGTTAAATTATTCTCCATTTTATCAGATTTATATCTATAATGATTATCTCTGCCATATAAATTCTTACTATAAAATGTATCTTCTCTATCTCTTAGTGACAACCCATAAGAATGAGATATTAAATCAGCACATATTTTTTTATTCTTAATATTTAAATCACATAAAGAAATTAATATTGGTTCACTTTCATCTAAAATAATTAAATCTACATTGCAATTAATTTTATTTTTACCATCTGTTTGAATGTATGGAATCATTATTCTATTTCTCCAAGTTCTTTAATTTTCAGTTCTCCATTTTCTGAGCATAAAATATTTAAATAAGGCAAACTCATCTTAATTATTTTTGTTTCAGTAATCTTTTCTCCGTTATCATCTTTATAAGTATTTACTTCTTTCTTCTGAATACTTTTAGTACCACCTATGACTACATGTTTCCCTTTACCATCTAAATCTATTTCACCATTAATCATTCCACTTGCTAATATATTTGCAATTTCACCTAATTTTAAAGGTTTAGGTACTGTTAATTTTTCTTCTCCTAGATTCTTTAATTCAGTAATATCTTTTACCCAATTCCATACACTATCATTTTTACTAATATAATTATTTGATACTTCTACATATTGATGATTTTCTTTTAAAGTTTTATAATCTATGTAAGGATAATTCATCATTTGATATGTATTATACATTGATAATTCAAATTCTGGTTCTGATTCAATTATTCTTTTTATGTCATTATAATTATTTTTATAATCCATTGCATCTGTGATATTATTTAAATCATATGGTCTATTATTTAATCTGGCAATGAAAATATATTGCTTAAATTTTGCGTATTCTTCTACATTTACTTTATAAATAGCATTTTTAAATACATTAAAATATTGACATATTACATCTAAACTATCAAGAAAATCATCTTTGCGAATAACAAATACCATATAGCCTGTTTTGTAGTCTTTTGAATTTTGAGGGTTATAGATAAGTTTTTTTTCTAGGATTTGGTTGATATAGTTTTTCACATTACGAATGCCATTTGTTGAACCATATGGACAATTAAATAAAATTAAGGATAATGAATTTTTTGGTAAATTCAATTCTTCAAATGATTTATTATATTTTTCATTAATATTAATATTATCTTTGAATCTTTCATATCTATTACTTTCTAATTCATTACCAATTAAAAATATATCGCCACTATATTTATCTTTTGGAATAAATGACTTAAATACGTCTAGAAATTCTCCTTCCCCACAAAATGGGTCGCAAATCGTAATGGGAAAATTTTCTTTCCTATTATTATAATTATCACTACCGAATCTAATAGTAAAGTAACTCTTAATTAAATCATATCTTTCTTCTTTTAACCATTTGTCAAAAATAACAAATCTTATTGGAATATTTGCATCGGCAGACTTTAAGAATAATTCATTATACTCTTCTTTACTTATTATAGTATAATCTCTTATGTATCTTTCTTTTATATAATCTAATTGCAAATCACCTAATAATGTTAATAAACGATATGTTTCTATTTCTTGTGTAGGATAAAATTGGAGTTTACTTTCTGCTGCTAAACTATTTCCCAATATTAAATACCTCCAATTCTCTATCTAAAATTTTTTCAATCTTATCAAAATCCCAATACCAAATCTCTAATAAATTTATATTATGTAATTTTGCGTATTCTTTTTTTCTACGATCATGTTCCAATTGTTTCTCAAAATCATCATAAGTTTTGTGAAATCCAGGTATATATCGTTCGTGTTGTTCACCTTGATATTCTATAAGAAGATTTAATTTTGGAATATAAAAATCATAAGATAATAAACCATTACCTAAACCTAATAATCCATCAAACTTCATTTGTGGTATGTAATAATTCTTAATATACTTATCTATTAACTTACTATATTGTTCTTGATAAATAGGTATAATATTCCTTGTTGTTAACGTATCAGATATTTTTATTTCTCCTTTTGATTCATTACAAAAAGGACATCTTCTACCTCTGAGAAAATTTTTAGCAGATACACTATATTCATTATTACATATATTATGTTTTATTTTTATTTTAGAATGAGAATTTATATATTTCCCAACTAAATCATATACTTCTTTTTCAAACAATTCTAAATTTTTTGTTGGCTTGCCTGATTTTACATGTTGACAGACTGGACATCTTTGTCCACTTAGAAACTTACTCGGTTTCATTTCAAATTCATTAAAATTACATAATTCACTATTATGTCTAATTTTTAATTTTGTTGCATCATTAACATATGTACTTAATATTGTATACTCATTTCCTATTTTTGGCAAAATTTCTTCAATGTAACTTTCATGTGTTTTAACTATTCCTCCATTACATTTAGGGCATCTTGCTCCTTGTAAAAAACTATTTGGTTGCACATTATATTCATAATTTTTACACCTATCACAATTGTGTCTTATCAATATTTTAGTAGAATCACTTTTATAATTTCCTAAAACAGTATATTCTTCTTTTACCAAATTATAAACTTCATTTACAAATTGTTCTTGTGTTTTTCTCCTTTTATTTTTTGCTTGTATATCCATGCATTTTGGGCATCTATGACCTTGTAAAAAACTATTGGGAGTCATCCAAAATTCATTAAAATTACAATTTACATTATTATGTCTTATTTTTATTTTTTCACTTGATTTTAAATATTTACTTAACAATTCATATTCTCCATTAGAA
>Ga0209416_1001050_pt1 | contig 21777 bp, 12 predicted proteins | sample RifGroF1_FD_184001 | JGI IMG/M metagenome (GOLD analysis project Ga0209416, IMG submission 184001) | Groundwater microbial communities from Rifle, Colorado, USA - Groundwater F1 (SPAdes) (version 2) | ecosystem: Environmental > Aquatic > Deep subsurface > Groundwater | place: Rifle, Colorado...
TCTAAACCAATATCTATAGCAGTCTCAGACATAGATATGGCTAAAAGGTATGTAGATTTAAATGAAATGGCATTAAATATATACAAAAACTATTTACCAGGACCAATTACAGTAGTTTCTAAAAGTATTGGCACTCTTGAGCCTCCAGTAGTCTCTAAACAGGGTTCTACAGGTGTAAGAATACCTGATTACAAATTTACATTGAAATTAATAAAAGAGTTTGGAAGACCTATTACAGCAACATCAGCTAATGTATCATACAAACCTCATCCATACAGTATAGATCAATTAATAAAGGATTTACCTAAAAAAAGTTCTACACTCATAGATATGTATATTGATGATGGTAAGTTACCTAAAAATACTCCATCTACAATATTAGATACTACATTAAATACACTTACAGTACTAAGAGAGGGTAAGATTAAATTTGAGGATGCAATATTAAAAAGTACTCTACTAGAAGAAAAGATTACTAATACACCACAACAAACATCTAAATTAGGAGAGTGGTTTACAAAAGAATACCTTAAAGATTTTAAAGGTAGTGTAGTCGTCGCCCTAAGTGGAGAGTTAGGTTCAGGTAAAACACAATTTACTAAAGGTATTGGTAAAGAGTTTGGTAGTAAAGATATGGTAAACTCTCCAACATATACCATTATCAATGAATATTCATATGATGGTCATACACTAGCTCATATGGATACATGGAGATTAATAGATGAGGATGATTTTAATAGGTCAGGATTAATGGAGCATTTAGATGAGGGTAGGGTAGTAGTAATAGAGTGGGCAGATAAGTTCTATCAAGAGATTGAAAGTATCTGTACTAAAAAAAACATCCCTATGTACAAAATTACATTTGAATATATATCATTAGAGGAAAGGAAGATTACAATATATGGTACTAACTAAGGAAATATTAAAAGAGAAACCATTGATACTAGCAATAGATACTAGTTGTGATGATACATCTGTAGCACTTTTAATAGGTAGAGAGGTAATAAATAGTGAGCTGTCATCTCAAACAGAATTACACTCAGAGTTTGGAGGAGTAGTACCAGATTTAGCAAGAAGATTACATGAGCAAAATATAGAGGAGGTATATAACAGGGCACTGGGAGATAACCCTGGTATGATTAATAACGTTGATTACATTGCAGTAACTACTGGTCCAGGTTTAGCAATTGACTTAGAAGTAGGTATTAAATATGCAAAGGAACTATCTCTTAGATACAACAAACCACTCGTTCCTATTAATCATATGGAAGGACATCTGTTTTCATCCCTACTTCTTAATTCTAAGGGTAATGGATTAGTAAATGATGATCAGTTAGTAGATTCTTTTCCTGCATTAGGTTTACTAATGTCAGGTAAACATACAGAGATTGTATATGTAAAAGAGGTAGGTAAATACAAAAAATTAGGACAAACATTAGATGATGCAGCAGGAGAAGCATTTGATAAGGTGGGTAGGGTTCTTAATTTAGGATATCCTGGTGGTCCAGTAGTTTCAGAGTTTGCTAAAAGGGGTAAACAGGGTGTAATTACTTTTACTACTCCTATGAAAAATTCTAAAGATTTAAACTTTAGTTACTCTGGTTTAAAGACTGCAGCTTTGTATAAATCAAAAGAATTAAGAGAGAAAGGAATACCTGAGAGAGAGTGGATATATGATTTCTGTAGAGGGTTTGTAGATGCTGTATCTGATTCTGTAACTATTAAATTAAAATCAGCAATAGAGAGAAATACAGAGATTAAATCTGTATTTGTAGGAGGAGGGGTATTTAATAGTGAGGAGATACTTAGGAGGGTAGGTACATTAGTTAGGTCATATGATTTGAATTACTACTATCCAGAAATATCATATAGGTCAGATAATGCGGGTATGATAGGGATTAGTGCATATATGAATATATTACAAAAGAAATATATAACTAAAAAAGAAGATATTGAGAGTGTAGATAGAGATCCAAGGTTATCATTGTAAACAGATTTGGGTTGGAGAGAGAATATGTTAGTCATTAGACTAAGAAGCATATACTTCAATATATTCTCTCTCCTTCCTATTCAATTGAAAGTTTCTTTAATTTCCTCCTTTACAGGCATATTCTTCTCCTGCAACAGGAGTTCCAGAATGTGGACCAAAGTGGCCACATTTGTTGTCTTCTGTTGGGGAGGGGGTTGGAGTTTCAATGGGTTGAGTGGGATTTGGTTCTTGTGTCTTGATTATGGTATTAGTTTCAATAATTGTCATTTCTTTGATTTCTCCAATGTATGGAAAATGTTCAGTTATTTGATCAATATCAACTAACCCGCTATCAAGAACCATAAGGAATGTTGCTTCCTCTGTTGTTAGAACAACTACCTGCCTCCCACCTTTCTCGTAAGCTTCAAAATCTCCCCAAAGGAGGTCAATACCATTGTGTGTGGAAGTACCAACAATATCGCAATCTAGAGATTGCAATGTACTTACACAAATGGTCTCATATCCCCCTCCTTTTGCAGAGTATACAAATTGGAGATCCTTTGAGATCTCTTCTCCTTGTGGGTACTTCACATCAAAGGTCACTAGACCTGATGCAGTAACCAACAAAGGAGTTGATAAGAACAGGGCTATTAGCCCAAAAACACTAAATTTGCTTATCCTTTTCATTTTTTCTCCTAACTTTCAATTTTTTAAAGATCTATACACTAAGTGTATATACATACATTATATCAATTTTAAGCATAAATATAAATACTATAGGATAGGCGATATCTCTTAATCTTTTTGAAGAAAAAGTTTTCAAAAGAGAAAAGATAATGTATAATTCCTGTAGTCTTTTAAAAGGCGCTAATGGGGTAATTGGGAACCCGACAGTTAGGATACGAAAGTATCGCTGTGATGAATGTTCGAATCATTCTTAGCGTCACTTAATACAGGACAAGCAGTAGTAGCACGTTATCTTAGGATAACAAAGAGTGAGGAAACAGAATTCCCCCCAACACCCTCCTCTTGCTACTACTGCTTAAAAACATTTTACCTATTCATACCAATTAGAGATATTACTCTTAATACCTGTTACTGTAATATTACCGTAATATGTACCAGCATCAGCATCTGTAGGAACATATATACCCCACCATAGGTTTTTAGATGCTGGAGTAGCATTAATTGGTTTTAAAATATTCATAGTTACAGATACAGGAGATGTAGTTAATACTGTACCTGAAGAGAATGCTGTTAAAGATGCTGTTGCATATCTTTGATTAGCAATCCCTATGGTTGAACCTGAACAAGTAGGAAAGTCTGTACACATATTTGCAGGACCAGATACCTCATGATCTAAACCTGTATTGCCTGTAGGAGTAGAAGTTGTAGTTACATCTAATGGGTCATTACTACTACCTGCCCCTATATTTCCATAGAATATTGAAGAATCTATACTAAATGCTATTAATGAGTTTAGAACAACTCCTTGTTTTGTTTCCTCCGAGCCTATTGCACTATCATCGTCTGTAGCCTTCATTAAGCTCAACCAGTACTGTCCAGAGTAAGGGGTGTCAGCATCTGTAGGATCAGCATAGGATTCTAAATTAGCAGTACATGTATATGTGGCAGTTGTATCTGTATCACCAGTGCAAGATCCTGCATCTACATTGCATGTAATTTCAGGATAGCAGTGGTTACCATTTGCTTCTCCGGAGGAATCGCATGCATCTCTTGCATTTCCATACATCGTGGTGCTGTAAATATCCCAAGCATTGTATAGCATATATTGATATACCTTATCACTTGTATCTCCCAAAACATACATCTTAGTACCATCACTATTAAAAGAAAGTCCTTTTGGAAGAGTATCTTTAGAAGAAACAGAAAAACCAGCACGATAGTTTGCTTTATAAACGTTCCATTCTGTAAATAAGGAGAATTCATAAACTGCTTGGCTTGCAGCGGAAACAATATACATAGAGTCTCCATCGGAAGAGAATTTTACCCCCTCTAAAGATGCTCCAGTGAAGGATATGGCATTAAAATAAGAATCTGATATCGAGGTTGTAATATCCCACGCTGTACCTAAAGAGAACCTATAGATTCCCCCATAAACACTTGAATATGTATTGATAATATATATTTTTGTTCCATCTGGACTTACAGTTATTCCTTCAGCATAGGTAAGATTTGTATTAAAAGAAATGGAATCATAGTAAGCAGTTGATAGATCCCAAGCTGTTGGAAGGGAATATTGATAGACTGTATTATTCGTAGCCCCCAGCATATACATTTTAGTTCCATCTGGTTTGAAGGATATTCCACTAGGTACTGTATCCTCATTTCCAACGGAAAGAGATTTAGATGCATAGGAGGCTGTATTTATATCCCAAGCTGTAGAAAGTGTGTATTGGTAAATCGTATCAGAAGTATCACCTATAATATACATTTTTGTCCCATCTGTACTCATGAAAAGATCTGAAACAGATGTATCTTGATTTGCAAAAGAGAATTCTTTTACAGTTGTTGTTGCGATACCGGATCTGTATAAGTAAGATTGAACAGTAGATAAATCATTACAACTATTGTAATCTGCTACTGTTCCGGTAATAGCAACACTTTTTGTTTGTCCTTCAGTTAGAGATATTGCAGCCCCAGCATTTTGTGAAACAGAAAAAAGAAAGGGAGTTGCATTGGCTACTTCATAAGAACTAGCTACTCCTTGTAGGGAAGAACTAGAGGGTTCATCAAACATATCAAAAACATATGGGTATATATTCGTGTATGTATCATCTATTGTTGGTATTGGAATTGTATACTTACAACTGGGGTTGGAGGCTTGTAAGAAACTAGCACAGTAGGTATCACTAGATCCCCCATCACAAGAGATTGCTGGTATGGCATATTCATATGTTGAACTGGTAGAGTTTAAAATTATTTTATTACCATCTCCATTAAAAAAAAACTCAAGTAGTCCTGTATCGATATGACTAAGAGAGAGAGATCTTGAAGAGTAGGAAGCTGTAGATATATCCCAAGCTGTAGAAAGGGAATATTGATAGAGTATATCACTGTTAGAATCTAGTATATGTAGTTTTGTTCCATCTTGGCTTAGAGTGAGAGCCTTTAGATAAGAAGTTTGAGAAGTCACAGAGTAATACTTAGTTGAGTAACTTGCTGTACTTATATCCCAAGCAGTTGAAAGTGAATATTGAAAAATAGTATCAGAAGCTCCCCCTAAATACATAAGGGTTCCATCAGAATTGAAATATAAATCAGATGGACTTGTTTCCTGGGTCCCAATATAAGAAGACTTAGATGCATAGGAGAGTGTTGCTATATCCCAAGCTGTAGAAAGAGAATATTGAAAAACTGTACTATTTTGTGTCCCAGCCATATACATTTTAGTACCATCGGTACTGAAAGAAATTGTTGTTGGAGAATTATCTTGCGAAGAACCAATATCGAAGATTCCTATATATGAGTAAGTAGTAATATCCCAAGGTGTAGATAGTGTGTATTGAGATACAGTTCTATTACCTGTATTGACAGTATAAAAATGTGATCCTGAAGAATCTAGAAAAGATCCGCTCGAAGTAGTAAGTGGTACATCAATTCTTGTATAAAGGGCATGATCAATATTCCATTCAGTATCTGTTGTATATCCTGTACTCTTACAAACAGAGAGTGAGACGGTATCCCCATTAGGATCAGTAGAAGTTGCCGAAAAGGTAATGTCTTCTCCTGGCTCTTTAGGGCCATCATTACTAAAAGCGGTAAAAGAAGGGGCTTGGTTTCCTGCTACTGTTGTAGTACCACTAATAGCTACTGCTGTAGCAGGAGATACTGTACCTGTTGATACTGATACTTGTGTACTAGGGTTAGTTATTTGTAATTCTATAGTTTCTCCATTTGTAGCTCCACTTCCGATATCTAAATCTACATACAAACATACCTGTGAAGCTGTTACACTCATGGTACCTGTTACAGTAGAACTACCAGAGCTAAATGTTCCTGAAGTACTGTTAAAAAGAGTTGCATCAACAGGCATAGTTGCAGAACAGGTACTTTCTTGTTTGTAATAGAGGTCTAATTCTGTTAAATCTGAATCTGATATAGTGCCTGTGTTACTAATGGTAATACTAGTTACATTAGTAGAGCTAGCACTTCTTACAAAGGTGAAAGCACCTCCCATAGGTATATCTGTTGTAGTGGGTTCAACTGTAGCTCTTTGTGTACCATATGAACCTACAGTAAGTACTGTAGTTGAGGAGGAGTGTATAAAGTTTTCAATTCTACTGTTATAAGTAGAATTACCCCAAAAGTAAGTTATATTAATATATCTAGTGTTAGGAGGACCAGTATTACTTCTTGAATCTTGAGTATGATAGTAGACTGTCCAAGGTAGGGATTCTAATAGTGTATTACCAAGCTGTTCTGTTGTGTAGTTAGGAGCAGTACCACCCTGTAACCATGAACCTGTATTTACTCTTAAATATACCCTTACTACAATACTATCTGTAGTAGCTAAGGTAGTCTCCGGAGGAGTCCATGTAGCGGATTGAATACCAGAGCCTGATGCTGTTCTTGTAACTTGTGCTACAGGTGTACCACTAGTTATCTCTGTTTCTGTTCCTGAGGAGTTTCTCTTCCATACCCTTATACCCCAATATGAGGTACCTTCACCTGTTCCACTAGTATTAACAACAGTAGAAAGATTAGAAGAGCTTTGTGTAGTACCTAGTGTATATGCTGTTAAACTATTAACAGATTGTGTATCACTTCTAAAATATCTAGTCTCAGTTACTGCTTGTACCTGTTTAACAAAAGAATTAGGAAGAAGAATTAATAGATAGAAGAAAGAGAAGATGAGAAAGAAAAGAGGTAATATCCTAGATATCAAGTCAAAGCCTTTTTTTCTACTAAGTCCATGAATATTAGTCATAACTGAACTTAAAGATATTATCCTATCTATCCTCTTTTGTTACAGATCTAACAGAGGTCTTATGTAACCACCCTGTTATATCTTTGTTTACCTCCACCTTAAACCATTCGTTTGTTTCATCAATTACCTTAAACTCTTCTCCATCGTTTGCTGTATATATTGGTTCTGATTCTAAATCTTGTTCTTTGTAGATGAGATATCCATACTTAGTAGCTCTAGGTAATACATGTAGTAGTAATCCACCTGCTGTATTATCTCTTTGTACACCCTGTGTTTCTCCATCAACATCTGCTCTTATGGTATCTTCTTGTGAGAGTTTTACTAATGGGAAGAAGAGTAGAATTAAGAGTATGCCTAGCCCAAAGAATAGGGATAATGCTGCTCTACTTTCTTTCCTACTTCCTAAAAGTACAGCCCACCATTTATTAGCATTCTTTTCTAAGTCTTTTCTCTTCCAAGCTTTTTCAAGTAAGAAGTATGCAAGAAGTACAATTATTAATGCTATTAATATATATGGCCATACATCTCCAATACCTCTAAATATTGACCCTATCTTAGCAAAGAATCCATCTTTCTCTTCCTCTTGAGGTTGCTCATCAGGTACGTTTTCAATATTGATTACTAATCTCTCTCTTCTTAACTCTTTACCATCTAAAAATACACCTACTTCTACAAAGTACTCACCAGTTGGTAACTGACTCTTAAATTGTGCTATCAGAGTAGAGGTTTCATTTGGTTTAACAGATCCGATATCTGTAATCTCATGCTCTTCTAATGTTTCCATTAAAAGGTTCATAATTTTTATCTTTACAGTAGGAGAAGCATCTACGTTACCAATGTTTTGTCCAACGATATCTATTTTAATTTCATTACTTTTTTGTGTATCTAGTGCAGAGATAGAGAGAATGGAAAGAGCTACATGATCTGACTCTGTAACAATTAATTGTGCATCTAATCTAACACCTTGGGTAATGGATACTCCTGCTACAGACCTATCTGTAGGTACTGCCATAACACGAATGACTCCATCATATCCTTGGTACTTAGCATCAGAGGGTACATTTACAATTATCTTGAATTCTTTAGTAGCATCTCCTCTTTTAAAGATAAAGGAGTTACCCGGCTCAAATGTAAACCAAGATTCCATTTCTTTTAGTGCAGGTTCAATGGTAATTTGCATCTCTTCTAATGTCCCTGATCTGGAGATAGTAAAACTTTGCTCAAAGTGAGAACCTGGTTTAAGATATGCACTATCAATATTAGATGGGGATACTCCAAAGCCTGCGTGTACGGATATTGTACTTAAAACAAGTAGTACTATTCCTAAGAGTGTCCTTTTTAATATTTTTTCTATATTCATATCTTTCAGTTTATTATATCTATTACCAGCTTACAATCTCTCCTTTAACTGCAGTAAGAGTATTTGCACCACTATATGTTCCAGAAACTGTACCAGCAGGTATTAAAATGCCCCACCATGTATCTTTTGCAGTTGGACTACCTGTAGTAGGTTTTGCAACATTTAGTTCTGTTTCAACAGCAGAGGTGGAAAGTACTGATCCTGAAGAGTAAGCAGTTAGGGAAGCTAAAGCATATTTTTGGTATGCAACACCAATAGGTGTACCTACAGCACAGGTTGGATAGTCAGTACACATATTAGCTGCTCCAGAGACCTCTTGGTCTAATCCTACATTCCCTGTTGGAGTAGTAGTAGTGGTTTGGTTTAATGGGTCATTACTTTCTCCTACAGCTAGGCTTCCATAGTTAATTCCATTTGTAATACTTGCAGCAGTTAATGAGTTCATTTCAACTCCTGCTCCTACGGTAGTATTGTTGGAAGCGGTATCATCATCAATTGCTTTAATAGTGGAAAGCCACGTGTCATCTGGGTATTGTGTAGCTGTATCTGTAGGGTCAGCATAGTATTGTATATTCACAGTACAGGTATAGTTAGCGGAGGCATCAGTATTATCAGTACAAGTACCTCCATCTACAGTACATGTTACTTCAGGATAGCAACGATTGGTATTTGCTTCTCCTGCTGTATCACACCCTGTATATGCAACACTTGATCTATATGCATATCCATATATAGTTGTTAATTCAGTACCATAACAGCTGTTGTTGTCACTTACAGTTGCTGTAAGTGATACAGCTTTAGTACTACTTTCAGTTAAATCTATAGCTGCACCACCATTAATAGTAACTGCAGAGACTGTTGGGGCTACGTTGTTAATTGTAAATGGAACATTTGAGGCTTGATATGCACCTGTTGCAGGGAAATTGTGGGAGTCTACGATATACACATATGCTGCGATATTATCTGTATCTGGTGATACGGATGGAACATTGTAAGTACATGTTGGATTAGATGCTACCAAAGAGCTTGAACACCAGGTATCACTACCTCCACCATCACAAGCACCTGCAGATATCCCTGTTGTTTTACATACTAAAAGCTTAACAGTATCTGCTGTTCCCGAGGTATCAGTATCTGAAGATGTAGTTGTCCATACTGCTCCTACACCAGGGTCAACAGTAGAATCAGTTATTCCTGCTAATGTAAAACCGGGAGCATGGTTTACCTCAAATGGGGAACCTGAGTCTCCACTACCTTGACTACTTGCTGAACATTGTGCATTATTTGCATTACCATCACATACAAAAGCGTACCAAGCGTTGGATTCAGCATCCCCTATAACTGCTGTCCTACTACATGTTGCTTGAGATCCAGCAGTAGTAGCAGAGCTTACACACCACTGTGTTCCACCACAGGTTGGTGCTCCACTCTCTGTTGCTGTTACTGAATTTGTAGAACAAAGGATTAAGTAGTAGTCTTCAGAGTTTGGTTCAGATGCAGTTGCTTTAAATGTTACATCGCTTCCTACATTAGTAGGTGTTGTAGTTGAACTAGCAGGGTCTTCATATGGTTGTACTGTAAAAGAGGGTGCTCCATTTCCAACAGTTACAGCTGTAGAAACAGATGCAGCATTAGCTTCAAAAACTTTTATTAAGGTAGAGAAAAAAAGAAAGGTAGTTACTAAAAAAAAGATACTCAATGTTGTTGTGTAAAAACCAGTTAATAATGGACCCTTATTGTTTTTCATTTAATAGTTGGGGCACGTTAAAATATCTCCATAAATCATTGTAAGAGAATGGTGTACTGTTGTCAATTATTTAGATGGCTAAATATTTTTTTACCATTCTAGAATCTCACCCTTGATAGCAGTTAGAATATTTGCACCACTGTATGCTCCAGGAAGTGTACCTGTTGGTATTAAAATTCCCCACCAAGTATTTTTTGTAACAGGAGTACCATTGATAACTTTAGGAACATTTAATTCTGTTTCTACAGGAGTGGTTGAGAGTACTGCTCCAGAGGCATATGAGGTTAAGGAGGTAAGGGAGTATTTCTGATATGTTACTGCAATGGGGGTACCTACAGCACATGTTGGATAGTCAGTACACATATTGGCAGAGCCAGATACCTCTTGGTCTAATCCTACATTTCCTGTTGGTGTAGTTGTAGTAATCTTGTCTAATGGATCATTACTTTGTTCTACTGCTAAACTTCCGAAATTAATGGAATTAGTTACACTAAATGCTGTTAATGAGTTCATTTCTACTCCTGTACCTATCTCTTGTGTACTATCAAGAGCATCATCATCTATTACAGTAATTGTGTTTAACCAAGTATCTGTTGGGTACTGTGTATTGATATCTGTTGGGTCTGCATAGTATTGGATGTTAACAGTACAGGTGTAATTAGCAGAACCATCTGTAATATCTGTACATGAGCCACCTACAACAGTACATGTAACTTCAGGATAGCAGTAATTACTATTTGCTTCTCCTAAAGTATCACATCCTGTATATCCAATGCTTGACCTATATACATACCCAATTACAGAATCTATTTCACCACCATAGCAGCTATTATTATCCGTTACTGTTGCTGTTAAAATTACAGCCTTAGTAGTACTTTCTAAAAGATCTATATGACTTCCTCCATTAATAGTTAAGGCTGAAAGAGTAGGGGCTACATTGTTAACAGTAAAGGAGACATTAGAACCTTGATATATCCCTGTAGCAGGGAAGTTATGTTCATCTACAATATATACATATGCACTGTATATATCATCTGGATATACTGATGTAACACTGTATTGACATGTAGGGTCAGATGCTACAAAGGAGCTAGAACACCATGTATCTGAAGCACCTCCATCACAAGTGTCTCCTGTTATCCCTGTGGTTTTACAAACCAAGAGTTTGATTGTGTCCGAATCAGTATCAGAAGCTGTTGTACTCCATGTAACTGTGCCTCCAGGATTTACACCTGAGCCATCATTACTTACTGCTGAGAAAGTGGGAGCATGATTAACAACAAATGGAGAGCCTGAATCACCACTTCCTTGACTTGAAGATGAACATTGAGCTGAGCTATTACTATCACATACAAATGCATACCAAACATTTGAGGTTGAGTCCCCTATTAGTGCTGTTCTACTACATGTTGCCTGTACTCCACTTAATGTAGAGCTACTTGTACACCAAGTTGTAGCACCACAGGTAGGTGCTGAATTATTTACTGGAGTTACAGAATCAGTAGAACAGATGATTAAATAGTAGTTATCTTCATTTGTATCTACTCCTGTAGCTTTAAAAGTTGTATTAGAGCCTACATTAGTAGGTGTAGTAGATGAGCTAGTAGGATCTTCAAATGGTTGTACTGTAAAAGATGGAGCTTCATTTCCTACAAGTACTGCAGTAGTAACAGAAAAGGCATATGTATTAAATGTTTTAGCTAAAAGCAAAAGGGTAATTAAAACTATCAATGCAAAGATAGTCCTAAGAAGGGAATTTCTAAGAGAATGTAAACTACGAGCAGTACAATTAACCATTTAAAATATTGTATATTTAAATCCTTTTATTATTATTCTATGGTTACTATTCATTGTCAATGAAATAGACTTCTCTACTTTAAAGAATCTGCTTTATTGATATTGATTTCTTAATTATTTTTTTATATTATCCAAATATGAAAAAGCTAACAGTAGCTTGCTCATACAATGGTGTAGTGGGTTATTAGTCAAACCCAAATTGCTGCGTCTCAAGAGATTATTTAGTGGGGGATTGAGCTGTCATACTCAAAATAGCTCTTAGAGCATTGATATGGGATAGGCCGACTATCAATGATTAACTGGCTAGGTAAAGCTGGAAAAGGAGAGGACATAGAAACAATAGTGCAAAGGAGCTATTGGTCTTCGTTGAGTTTTCTGGTAGTTACCGGATCAAGTAATTTAGACTAATATCCTGTCCGGAAAGGATAAAATTACTTGATCTCAAAAACCCTCCCTATTTCAATATTTCCTCTATTTCTAACAATCTATTATATTTTGCTAACCTCTCTCCTCTATCTGGCCCTCCGAATTTGGATTGTTGTGCTGGTGTACCTACTACTAAGTCAGCAATGAATGAATCATTTGTTTCTCCACTTCTGTGTGATATTACAGCATTCATACCATTATCTACTGTCATCCTAATTGCGTCTAGAGTCTCACTTACTGTTCCAATTTGATTTAACTTTATTAATACCGCATTCATACTCTTTTCTTGCATACCCTTTTGGATTAGCTTTGTATTAGTTACTAAGAGGTCATCTCCAACTACTTGATATTTACTTCCTAATTCTTGTACAAACATATTCCAATCACTCCAAGCATTCTGATCCATAGGGTCTTCTATGGAATACATTGGATATTGTGAATACAAATCCTTTTGAATATTTAACCACTCTCTACCATCTACTATTATATTTTCTCTTTTTAGTTCATATTTACCACTCTCTTTATTAAAAAACTCTGAAGATGCTACATCTAAAGCTATTTCAAACTTACCATCGTATCGCGCTATCTTAATACCCTCTACTAATATATCTAAAGCCTCTTTGTTTGATTGTAACTCTTTAGGAGCAAATGCTCCCTCATATCCAACTCCTACAGAGTATCCCTTACTATCTAATATGTCATGTATGGTATGGAATATCTCACTACCTGCTCTTAGAGTTTCTCTAAAGTTAGGGAAGCTATTTTCTTTAGGTATGACCATATACTCCTGTATATCAGTAGACCAGTTACCATGTTTTCCTCCCTCTAGGAGTAATATCTGTGGTCTAGGTAATCTAAACTTCTCTTCTGAGTACTGTTTATCCCAATATATCATTCCTAAGTACTGATATAGCTGTAGTCCTACTCTAATGGAACATGCTCTACAAAATGCCATAGAGCAGGAGAGTATTGCATTACCTCCTAATTTAGATTTATTTGGTGTTCCATCTAACTGTATTAAAAAATCATCAAACTGTTTCTGACTTTCAAAATCTTTATCTACTACAGCATCCTTTATTACTGTATTTACATTCTCTATTGCTTTTAATACACCCTTCCCTTTATATCTCCTCTCATCTCCATCTCTAAGTTCTAATACCTCATTTTCACCAGTAGAGGCTCCACTAGGTACATCTCCTCTTGCCTTGTCTTCACTGTACAGTTCTATTTCCGTAGATATGGTAGGTACTCCTCTAGAGTCTAGTATTTCAATAGCGTGGATATTTTTAATTTTCATACATATTTTAAAGCAATTTATTAATTGATTTTTACATAAAGGAGAGTAGAGAGCAAGGTGCTCATTTTATTGACTTATAGTAGTGTTAGAAATATAATCACAGTAGTAGTGTGATATCGGTATTTTATCGATAAAGATATACAATTGTATTTACACTTTTATATATCTCATAGTCACACTCTAAAAAGAACTGCCCTGTTCTTTAACAAGTGAATAGGGGTAGTTATATATATCGGTATATTTCCTTTTAGTTTAGTTCCTGACATTTAGAAACTCTTAAATTAGGGTTTTTAAGGGTCGGGAATTAGACAATTCTAAAAAAGGAGGCATATTATGGAAGAGCTTACGAAGCTCTGGGCCATAGTATGGCCTATTCTTAAAACAATCTTTGAGATGCTAGGCGTATGGGATATCTTTGAATCCCTTACAATATATCTAGTATCAATGATGTTTGTTACTCTCTTTGTTAAATGGATTCTTCCTAAAGAAAAAAAAGGAAGTTTCACTAGGGAGGCTATACACATATTAGCAGATATGTTCATTGCTGTTTCCCCTCTCTTGGCTGTATATTTTTGGCTAAAAGAGAAATTCCCATTAGTCGCACAGTTAGCTTCATATATTTTGGAGTTAACTAAAATAGATGACTTAATGGTGATAATAGGGAAAGTAATACTTCTCTGCATCGTCACATTTGCATTAAGCAGATGGTTCATACACAAAGTAGCAATAATTCTCAAAAGAGAGGTCCTTAATTGGCCTATCATTGGGAATATCTTAATTGCTGTTATTAATGTAGCAGAGGGTTTTCTCTTCGCTATGACACTTTTTGTATTACCATTTTGGATAATCTCCCTGTTTAAACAGGTAGATCCATATCCAATTGTAGTTCAGGCGGACCCTGTGGTTCAGCCAATAGGTATTAGTAATAATACATGGGACTACATTTCTATTGGAGTAAGGAATGCTCAAGCAAATGGAGTTGCATGTGATGCTAATCTGTTACTTGCTCTTAAAGAGTATGAAACAGGAGCTAACATGTGCACGTTAGAGCAGGAGAGTTTACCTCGTCCTAACCAATGTGCTAGTTATGCTGGAGCATTAGGATGTTTCCAGTTTTTACCGGAGACATTCGCAAGGAATGCTGCCAGATACAATGTACAAGGTTCCCTATGGGAACCAGAAGTAGCAGCAGAAGTAGCATGCTACTTTATAGCTGATGAAGTAAAGATTTCTTTAACTCAATCTCAAGAGGAGTTCGCTTCTGAATTTGCTTCTGTTGGTCTAATATGGAATGCAGATCCTAGTGGAGCTGTAAGGATATATGAAAGGGCCAAAGAGCTGAAAGACTCTGTAAAAGAAGAGGTTGAGAAACAGATAGCGGAGAAGATAAAAGAAGAAAAGGAAAAAGAAGAGAAAGAAGAAAAAGAGAAAGACAACGATAAAGATAAGGATGAATATGAAGATGAAGATGAAGAGTACGCTTCAGTAGAAGGGTACTTATGGCCAGCACCAGGAGGATCGTTCCTCTGGTACGCATGGGGTACATCTATGTGGTATGGCAATCTTCATAACGGAATAGATATAGCTATGAATGGATTACCTGCTTTTAAGGTAGTCGCCATAGCTGATGGTCAAGCCCGATATTGGGATGGAGGAAGTTGTAATGCAGGTATTATTACACTGCGTACTAACTCCGGAGAAGAGTTCCTCTACGTTCATATGGAGTGGGACACTTCTAAAATTGATATCCCAACGGATGGGTCTTGGGTAAAGGTTTCTCAGGGACAATCACTTGGAAGAATACTAAATGGTAACACAACGTGTTCCATTGGTAATCACTTACATCTGATGAGATCTGATAAATCATATATTGGAGAAGAGGAGTTTAGCAAAAAATAGAAAGGAGAGAAAGAGATTTGAAAAATCAATTAAAGCTTTTGAAAAGAAAAAATTCAACAGACAAAAATGAAAGGAGAATATCATGGAAGAGTTTTTCTATTTGTTTATATTGACTGGTGGTTCAGCTCTAGCTTATTACATTGTATTTGTAGTAGGAAAGAAAATAGCACCTGTCGCACTGGGGACGATGAAATTGCCTAAAGCAATAACATTTGTTTTGCAGTTTTTCCTCCCAGCATTATTAATTCCGTTGTTGGCACCATACATTCTTAAGAATATTGATAAGATGTACAACATAACTAAAGGAATAGGAGAAAGTCCATACTTAAGTGTTATTACAAAAGTGTTCGAAGGAGCAGAAAACACAGATAGGTTATGGGCGATTATTAGTCTCTTCTTATTCTTTGAAATATTCAAGAATGTTATTGAAAATATGCCTAATGGACCTGCAAGTCTGGGAGGATTTGGTATGGCTTTGGCCATAGTTATCATAACTCCAGCAGCATCAGCATTCCTTTGGGAATTAGTTGGAGAAAAAATATGGATAAGAGCGATTGAATTCTTTCAGAGCCTTTGGTGGGATACAATTCCTGGCAACATTATTAGGGAATGGTTATTTCCAGAAGCAGTTCGCATTACACCATAAATTTTTATCTCACCGATGTATATAGGTAATCTTTGCTTAATTGCATTGTTACATACCCCTATTCACCGGTGACTAATGTATTTAAATATTTTAAATATGTTAGTCACTGTATATATATTAAATTAAATAACTAAATATCGTGAGTATAGAGAAAGAAAGTAAAAATTTTGACTATGAAAAAATAGAGGAGAATCTAAATATATATCATGATATATGGTTTGGAGATGGATATAGGGAGAGCTATGAATTAGATGAAAAAACATCTTTTAATACTCCATTTCAAATGATGGAATATATTAAAGAAACGGGTAGTGAAGAAGAGAAAAAAGCAGCAGAAGCTTTTGAAAATATACTACTTGAAGATGAGCCAATTGTAAGAGAAGAAATTTTTTCAAAATTAAACCTCTCAGATTCCAAAGGATATATTGATGTAGCAAATAGATATTTTACTAGTTTAAGGGAGAAGGATTTTAGAAAATATACAGAGATTGTAGAAAGAAGAATGGATGAGACTTCAAATGACTCAAAAGTTACTAAAGCAGTAGAATGTGCATTTGCAAGCAATTTTAAAGAACGTGAAGAAATCATTGATAGTAAGATTAGAGAGTACAATGATATATGGTTTGGAAAGGGGTATAGAAAGGAGTACAAATTGAATAGGAGGGTTTCTTTTAAAAGCCCATTTGAAATGATAGAGCATATTAGAAAGACAGGAACTGCTGATGAGAAGTACGCAGTTAATGTTTTTGCTCGTAGCATATTTGATAATCCAAAAAGTTTTGAATATTTAAAGACTCTAACAGAAAAGGAATATGATGAATTAGTAGAGAGTAATTACAGTAATCGTCTCGAGAACGGTGGTAAGGGTATTAACTATTTCTCAAAACATAGTGGGGGGTATTTAGAAGAGTCGAAAGTATCTGGAGTTTTTCAAGGTGAGATATTGAAAAGACATTTCAAAGAGGTTGTTGAGAAATTAGGACAGTATCAAGATATATGGTTAAGTAAAGGATATAGCAAGGGATATAAGATTAATTCTAGAATTAGTTTTAGAAATCCTTTTGAAATGATAGATAGGGTTAGAGAGAAAGGTTCATATGAAGAGAAATATGCAGCTGATATCTTTGAAAGAACACTTTTAGAGGATCCAACGGGATATCAGTACTTAAATAGATTACACAAGAACAATCCTCAAAGGTATAAAGAGTGTATAGAGAGAACATCTAATGAGAAATTCTGGCATACAAAAAAAGGTAGTGAATTACTTAACACATATGCTTTTGAAGAGGGTGAGATAAAGGGAGAGAGTATAACTTCCACCCTTATTAAAGAAATGTTAGATGAATATCTCCAAACCTATGAGATAGCTGGAGATGGGCAGGAAAGAGAAGAAAAGTTAAAGACATTAAGACCAACTCTAAATAGATATTTTTCTCAACATTCTTTTGCACATTTAGCTTTTTGGAGTAGTAAAGAGAATGTATATGCTCTACATATGTATGAGCAATCCGGAGAATCCCTCCCTATTAATACTCTACAGAATGTATATAAAGAATTTAGTGATCTTGATGTAGAGGATTGTATAAAAGATTCAGAAAGGAAAATCCAACAGTATGAAAGATTTAATAGTACCCTAGAGCTATACAGAACTCCTGGTTTTGTAGAAAATAAATATGAAGAGTTTAGAGAGCACTTCCTCTTACAATTAAGATATCCAACCCCAAAGGAAGATATTCTAGATAGTAGTTGGAGATATAGAGGGATAGAGATATTAAAAAGAATAGGGGAGTTCTCTAAGGATAAGGATTCAAGATTTAATATCCTCTCTGAAAGATTTATGTCTAACTTACTCTTTGACAAGCAATTGTACTCTGTAGTAGATGCAGTAAGAAGGTATGAAATTAATCTAGAGAAATCTAAAGAGAAACATTCAAGAGTAAAAGAAACAGATTTAGAATTAGGTATTACATATAGCGAGATATTAGATAAAGGATTTAACAATCCTAAATATCTTTCTTGGGATTGGTTTAGAAAAGAGGGCTCAAATGTATTAAGAAGTATGCATGAATATACTCCATATATGTATATGGATGTAATTAAGAGATATGTTGATATGTACTGTTTTGATGAGAATATGCAAGAATCTGAAAGGGCTGATATTAGAAAAATATTAATGGTTCTGTTTAGTGCAGATGTTAAGCAAATGAATCAGTTACTTTTTAAGGGATATACAGAAGTAAAAGATTCTAAAAAGCATGTTAAGGGTGAGAAAGCTATAGATTTTCTACTTGGTAAAGAGGATGGGGATGTAAGACTAGAGGAGAACTTAGAGTTTTTTGAAAGTACTAAAGAGTGGTCACTCTTTTTCAAAAGTAGGGAGTTTAATAGGGATTTAGTAGAACTATTTAATAAAGATAACGAACTTTTTAATTACATAATAAATTCTTTAATGAGGAATGCTCCTAATAGTAAAGATTCTAATTACTTTGATAATTTAAGAATGATAAATCTTGTTGGTAAGAAATTATCAGAGCAGTATAAAGGGGGTGCTGTAACAGTAGTAGACTATTTAGGAGAAGAGAGAGAAGAGATAGAAAAGAGAATAGTAATGGATGCAAAAAGGATGTGTACTATACCTCAGGTAAGATTTACTGTAAATATAGACAGAGAAGATCCAGATGTTTTGTTAAAAACTCTCTACGAATACCTAAGTGAGTACTCTCAAATAGTTGACATAATTGATTTAGATGAAATTGAAATTTACAAAAATGGTAGGGGTATAATATTAGAAACAGTGAATTTCTCAGAAGAGTTAAGCGATAGTCTCAAAGTGTTGGGTATTAACTCTAGTATAGAGGGTAAGAAAGTACATATTGATATTGAAAATGAAGAGGAATTTTTAAATCGAATTCTTGGTATCTTAGTATCTCCCTCTTTTTACGAGTGGGTAGAGGATGATAAAGGAAATGATAATCCCGAGAATGAAAATCTTAGAACTCTTTTCTTTGTTCCTACAGATTTGAAAATGGTATATAAGCACGATAGCTCTGAGCCTTTCTTACATATTTCTTTTACTCCTGCTCAAAGAAAACATTTTATTCAGCATTACTTGCAGAGTTATCTATATGCTAAACATACTACAGGGGATAAAACATCTCTTAACACTGTTTTATCTTGTTGGTTAATAGATCATCCTGATTTAAGAAATGATGCATATGTTCAAAGTGACCAGTTGTCAGAGAAAAAAGAGAAAGTATGGAAAGATTTAGAACAGGCACTAAATCTTACATTTGAGTATGAAAGATTTAACAAGAGTGATATATTAGAAAAATTACTCTTAGCAGTAAATATTGAGCAACTTCTGCCTTTGGTAAACAATGATAGATTCCAAACTGCTTTACTTGCCGCCTCTATTATAAAATCTACGTTAGATATTGCAAAAGAGGAATCTGTATTTAAAGGTATTATGCAAACATCTGCAACACTTCAAAATGAATTTGAGGGTACTACCTCTTTAACATATCTATCACATGAGAAGAAGGAAAGAGTAAATAAAGCTTTAAAATCCTTAGGATTTAATGAGACAGATGAGGGTCTTCAGATGTTTAGAAATATGTGGATTAATTTCTGGTATGTAAGAGGTTATAGAGGAGAGGGTCAGACTTTAAGCATCACCTCTGCAGGTATAGAGATATCTAATCCAAAAAGAAATATGTATGAGTATGAGAAGAGGAAGAGTGAGACAGAACAGCTAACTAGAAAATATGGTGGTGGTCAGGATAGAATAATGATATCTTGGTCTCAGATTAGAGATATTAAAGAGGTAGAGCTAGACCTTATACCTTCTAAGGATATTTTAGTAAATGCCTTTACTACACTAGCGAGTGTTGCTAAGAAGGATTCAGCTCCTGAAATAGTAAGGAAAATACAAAACAATGGACCTGCAAACATTAGATTGAAGTTACCGGGTAGGACTGAGCCTTTATGTGAGATATTTGCAGTACATGAGCCAAAGAGATTCTGGCAGCTTCTTCAGGATTTATCAAAATTAATGGTAGATGAAGAGGCTTCAGAGAATGCTTTAGAGCTATTAAAAACATTAGAAAAGAATTAATTTAAATATATATTAATATGGGAGACTGGAAAGATGATGCTATTTCATACCTAAATGATTTTGGTAATAACTTAGGTAAGAAATTTGGATTAGATGATAAAGGGGATCTTGATATAGAGAAGGAGTTAGATAGAGAGATTGGAGAGTTAAAAATCTCTGATGAAAGAAAAAGAGAGGTAGATTCGCAGATAGAAGATATACCTGAGGAGTTAGAAGCTTACCTTTCACAGGATACAGAGCTAAGAAAAAAGAGAAATCCTTTTTTAGAAAAATCTCTATCTGTATTCAACGCTATTAAAGAAAAGAATAAAGGATCAAATAAGTATAGAAAAGAATATCTTGCAATAGAGGCTTTTACATTAGGAACAGTCCTTTCTTTCGCAGGTAGTGTACATCCAGTAGCCAGATTTATTGGTGCTCCTCTTTTAATTAAAGTGGGTTATACAAATAGTGATATATTACAGAAGGTATTTTCTCGAGATGATATAGAAAGATATACACATGTTAAATTAGAGGATGCTTTTAAGAAGTAATAGTGTATAATATCGCTGTTGTTTAAAAGACTCTGATTATTTGCTAAAATATCACCACTTTAAGCCGAGGTGGTGAAATTGGCAGACACGCTACCTTGAGGTGGTAGTGAGACTTATACTCTCGTGCAGGTTCAACTCCTGTCCTCGGCATATGTTAGGGCGATTAGCTCAGCTGGCTAGAGCACTTCGTTTACACCGAAGGGGTCATAGGTTCGAATCCTATATCGCCCACCATTTCCAATTGTAAAAATTTTCTCTTTCATATATATTTAAATAGATAACTTTAGAGAGTATTTCTATGGATCTATTGAAATACATAATAGCAGCAGGTCTAAGCTTAATAATAAGTGTAGCTGCTATGATAATGGGTAATTTCCTCTCAGGTATATTAATATTTGTATTACTCTTTGGAGGATATATCCTTGTTAATGTAGTAAAGGGAATAGAGAAAGAAACTCCTCAGAAGAGTCAACCTACTAATAATCAAGAGTAATATATATTAAGGAAGAAGATTTAATATCTCTTCAGGACTTAACTTCTCGCTTTCTTCTTTCTTCTCTCCAATTATTTCTGCGACTTTAAATGCATAGCCCATGTTTTCGAATAGGGGACCTAAGTCATTCATATCTCTAAATCTAGGATCAGCAAGGCTCAATGGTGACGGATATGTTGATGCAGTAATATTATTTCGCCCATTGTTAACCTTCAGTTCAACTCCATAGCTTGTATATTTTTGGAATCCTCCTCTTTTAGAAATATTTTTAATATTATCAATAATAGCTTGAAGATTTCCCTGAGTTGGCTTAAAGTAAGGTTCATTGAATTGGCCGGTATTCATGTTTAGACTGATTTGAATGAATCCCTCCTTTGAAAATATGAAGGAATTATATTCAGAGCCTACAAATCCTTTTGTTAAAATCGATCTTTGTACTGGATCTATTTGGGAGAATAAGTTATCGGGATCAGTAACAATATTATATTTATTATTAAACTCAGGAATAAGGTAATTCTTAAAAACAGTTACCTTAGAACCATCTG
>Ga0209416_1001051_pt1 | contig 21751 bp, 19 predicted proteins | sample RifGroF1_FD_184001 | JGI IMG/M metagenome (GOLD analysis project Ga0209416, IMG submission 184001) | Groundwater microbial communities from Rifle, Colorado, USA - Groundwater F1 (SPAdes) (version 2) | ecosystem: Environmental > Aquatic > Deep subsurface > Groundwater | place: Rifle, Colorado...
GAGACTCATGCTGAGATAGCCAAGGTGGTCAAGGCGGGCGCCTGAAGAGCGTCATATCCAGGTTCGACTCCTGGTCTCAGCACAAGTATAAAATAAATATTTGCGGCGGTAGTTCAGTGGTAAGCGAAGCTTGGCCAGTCAAAGTTCTGGTAAGCGAAGCTTGGCCACCGAAATACCTGCCTTGCATAAATATTTGCGGCGGTAGTTCAGTGGTAGAATGCTTCCTTGCCAAGGAAGAGGTCGAGGGTTCAAATCCCTTCCGCCGCTCACATGTTTGCGTCGTCAAGGGTTTGATAGTGCCAAGTAAGGAAAATGCACACAAATCCCTTCCGTCGCTCACAGGTTTGCGTCGTCAAGGGTTTGATAGTGCCAAGTAAGGAAAATGCACACAAATCCCTTCCGCCGCTCAAAAATTTGGGTAAACTTGACATATCCTCCGGCATTGTGGCATTCTGATTTAATGGATAGGAGCATTCTGATTCAGGAGGATGATTTTGGTTTCTGGAAAAACCTCATTTTAGTAACAGTTTTTTTCATTATCACACCGGTCACAATAGGGGTAAGTCTATTTTCCCTTTTTTCCTTAAAGAAAAACGATTTGGTCGAGAAGAAATTTAATACAACCAATTTGATTATTTCCCCCAAGCCGGGTGTCAGTGTTTATGCAGCTCTGCCGGGTAATGTGCCTACCGTCTCCTCAACTATTGAATACGCAGACGCAAGGCCAAAAATAGTAGAGGGGTATTTGATTCGCTACGATTCTCCGCTTGCCCCTTACTCAGACTTAATCGTACAAACCGCTGATAAATATCACTTAGACTTCCGCTTAATTACGGCCATTGCACAGCAAGAAAGTAATCTCTGTAAGATTATCCCTCCCGGTTCATATAATTGCTGGGGTTGGGGAATAACCAGTGTAGGAACTTTGGGATTTGATTCGTTTGCAGATGGCATTGAAACGGTTTCAAGTGGCATTAGGAGTAACTACCTGGACAAGGGTTACTCGACAATTGAGGAAATTATGTCCAAATACACCCCCCAAAGCAACGGCTCTTGGGCCTTCGGCGTCAACAGCTTCATGGAAGAAATGGAGTAATACTAACTATAAACCCAATCCCCCAAAGACTTGACAATCCTGTAGTTACATGCTATAGTGCATCCACATTCCGAGGCTTAGGCATGGAAACATGATCTCGGCGTTGGGATTATATTTGGCCCGTCTATTTATAGGCGGGCCTTCTTTTTAACTATCTAAAAATAACTATGAGCAAAATAATTGCTGTAATTATAATTTTAATCGCACTGGTATTTACGGGTGCGGGTAAGGTTAATGCCCAAAACATATCAGGTGAATCAGCCTGGCTTAAGGCTGATCAAGCCCAGGAATACTTTGACTTCCGTGTTGAAAATTTAAGGAATTTTTTGCAAAAATATAACTCTCCATTGGCACCTTATGCCGAAGAGTTTGTGATTTACGCCGATAAAAATGACCTTGATTACAGGCTTGTACCGGCAATTACCGGTGTTGAATCCACGTTTGGAAAGCGTATACCGGTTAAATCTTATAATGCTTACGGATGGGCAAACGGCGAATATAAATTTACTTCCTGGGAGAATTCCATTGAGCATGTTTCCGGGGTTTTGAAGGATTCATATATTGACCGTGGAGCAGTCTCAATCTATCAAATAGCCAAAAGATACGCCCCTCCATCTACCACCTGGGGAGGGAAAGTGTCATTTTTTGTTTCAAAAATCGACACACTACCCCTAGACTTTGATATAGTCATCTAAAGTCAAAATGCTCGATTGTGTTTTGACTGGTAATCATAGAATTTCTATAAATCAAACTCAGATATAGTACTTTCTTTTGAGTTTGCTATATAATCTAAGCCAGAGCCGGGGTGGTGAAATGGCATACACGCTAGGTTTAGGACCTAGTGCCCCTTAAAGGCGTGCAGGTTCAACTCCTGTCCCCGGCACTCGCTTCACTCGTGTCAGTTCCGGTCGTTGATAGTGCTGGATAAGGTTAATGTTTTGCACACAACTCCTGTCCCCGGCACATAAACCCTTTCGAGGGCACATGTTTCAAGTTTTGTGTTAATATAAGCTATGGAGTCGAACTCTCTTCACGTCCACAAAAACCACAGATCTTCACTTAGAAATATTCTTTTTATGATGATTCCGATATTGGTTTTTTTAGCCACTTTTGCCTTGTTCATAAAAATTCTTAAATGACCAAAAAAATCATTATTCCCATTATCGCAACTGCTCTTTTTATTGTAGCTGTAGGGATTCTGATTCAAAGAACAAGAATAACCACCTTGCCCACACAAATTGTAAAAGAAGAGCCATCTGTAACCATCAGTAACACAAAGATTTCGGTTAGTCTCGCCAGGACCCAGCAGGAAAGGGAGAGGGGACTTTCCGGAACCTCTTCGTTGGACACAAACTCAGGCATGCTCTTTATTTTTGAAGATAAGGATGTCTCACCCGTCTTTTGGATGAAAGACACCTTAATTCCTTTGGATATAATTTGGATCGCCGAGGGAAAGATTGTAAAAATTGATAAAAATGTGCCTCTTGCTTCTTCCGACACACCCGACAATAAACTTGCGACTTATTCTGCCGGACGTCCTGTCGATTATGTTTTGGAGGTCAATAGTGGTTTTACCGACAAGAGTTCTATAAAAGTGGGGGACGCTGTGAGTGTTTCAGGAATTTAAGGAAAACTCCTCCAATTCTTTCACCCCACCGAAAGCGATCCTATCAAGAACCGCAGCCGCTCCGCCAAAGCTTCTGGCAGAGCTTACACTGAATCCTCCCCATCTCTCATTTATCAGATCTTCCGCTTCAACCAGTCTCTTTTGTTTCGCCAGATCATTAAAAAAATCAAGCTGCAACGAATGAGTTTTTTCCAGACTAAAGCAGGACACTGCGATATTTAAAACAGGTCTTCTTACTGAAGCTTCAACAAGAAGTTTAAAAGCAGCTTTATAAAAATCTTTTGAGTCAAAGAAAGACCTTGGCATTTGTCTGCCGCGGTGCCACCAGGAGCCATCTTTATAAACTATAGCCAGGTGAATTCCTTTAGCGCTGAAACCTGAAGACCTTAACCTTGCAGACATTTTCTCTGTAAGTCTGGAAAGTATTGGGGCAAGCTCTTCTACTTTTGACAGATTTTTACCTATAGCTACCGAGTTCCCGAAGCTGCCTCTTTTAGAAGAAATGTCATCTACCTCAAACCCTGAAAGGCGCATGTGCCAGTAAAGTCCGGTAATAGAATGAAATGCTGCTCTAAGTCTCCAAACGGGGGATCTGTAAAAATCAAGCACTGAGTAAATCCCCATTGTATTGAGTCTTATAGCATTCCGGGTTTTAATACCTGTTAAATCCGTCAGCTTTAGTTTGGAATAAACCTCAAAAAAATTATCTTTATTAATTTCTTCCAATCCGTCAGGTTTTTTTAACCCTGCTGCAATTTTTGCTAAATACCTGTTTGGGGCTATTCCGACCGAAACAGTCAACCATTCTCCGATTTCTTTTTTAATTCTCATCTTAATTTCCCGGCCTACAGCCTTAATGGAACCGTTTCTTAAGGCGGGGTAGTCTCGAAGATTTAACACAAACTCGTCTATTGATTTTGGGGAAAAATCATTTGTATATTCGGAGATCAGTTCACGAAGTTTAAGATGGACATTTCTGTATTTCCAAGGATCCGGCTTTAAAACAATCAGACGGGGATCGAACCTCCGGCCTTCAAAAACCCTCATCCCCGTTTTAATTCCCACTTTTTTTGCCTCAATAGATGCTGCCAAAATACACCCTCCGGGGGTTGGATAAGAGGCTACTGCAACAGACTTTCCTCTCAAAAAGGGATTTGCCTGCTGTTCGATGCTTGCAAAACAGGAATTAAGGTCCAGATGTAAATTAAAAGAAGGTTGGCTGTTAAATTCCATTTTCCACCTCCTCTAATTTCCAACCCAAACTTTCCGTATTAAAAACAAGTCTCATGAATAAGTTTTTACTGGCAACTGAAAAAACATGGTAAAGAGTTTTGCCTTGGCGGTATGTGTGATGAAGCCCAACTTTTTCAATTTTATAAATGCGGTCTTTCCACTTTACCCATCTTGGATATTCGTTCATACCAACCAAAACCGTTTCATAAATTTGCTCTGCCATAATCATTTGTAACCCGAATAAAATACGAAATCAAGTATCAATATTTAATAAAACACAGTTTGGTGGGATATAATTAAGAAGTGAAGAAAGTAATAGTTTGGGTTTTAATTGCTGTGATTTTTATTCTCGTAGGATGGTATGGCCGCGTCCTTTATGAACTTCCCAAAAACTCGAATCCTATTGCCCAAATAAAACCAACACCTCTACTTAAATATACTATCGAAAACCTATCCGGCGTCAATTTTGAAACATCAAAAATCGAGATTGGCGAAACTATTTTTGAGTCGGATAAATTTACATCGTATAAATACACCATGAAGTTTAGTCCTGATTTTTCACAAAATCTAAAAACAGTTTCGGGCATGATAAATATTCCCAAAAAGGAAGGAACATTTCCCGTAATCGTGATGTTTCGGGGATTTGTAAGCCAGGAAATTTATGAAACAGGAATAGGAACCAGGCCTTCCGCAAAAGTCTTTGCAGAAAATGACTTTATAACCGTGGCGCCTGATTTTTTGGGTTATGCAGATAGTGATATCGAGGCCAGCAATATTTTCGAATCACGTTTTCAAACTTATGTCACGGCAGCTGTGACGCTTAAAGCTATTGCCTCTATTGAAAAATGGGACGGCAAAAACACTTTTATTTGGGGGCATTCAAACGGGGGACAGGTGGCTCTCACCACACTTGAAATAACCGGTGTCGACTACCCAACTGTTCTTTGGGCTCCGGTAGGTCGTCCGTTCCCTGCCTCGATTCTTTATTATATTGACGAAGCTGCCGATGGCGGGAAGTTTTTAATAGACCAACTTGCCGATTTTGGGGATACTTATGACGCCGGAAAATATTCACTGACAAATTACTTAGATAAAATCAAGGCTCCTGTCGAAATCAACCAAGGCACTGCGGATACAGCAGTTCCTTATTGGTGGAGTGACGAACTTAACAAAAAACTCAAAGAAGAGGACATCGATGTAACATACAAAAAGTACTCGGGGGCCAACCACAATCTGGCACCTGCCTGGGATAATGTTGTGGAAAATAGTTTAAATTTCTACAAAGAACACCTGGAGAAATAACACCTATCGAACGAAAAGATAGTCGACTCTTTCAAAATCCGCTATAACTAGCTTATTTATGACAGAACTCAAATAATTTGAATTCTGACATGTAATACCCCTTTATCGAGCATCACACTACTACCTTATTTATTACTGTCTTGGCTCCATGGGCTTGGCAACGTTGACATTAATCTTGCGGCCTTTAAGCTCGTATTGATTAAATTTCTCAATTGCTGCTTGTGCTTCTGCATCACTTCCCATAGTTACGAAACCGAAACCACGGCTTCTGCCAGTCATTCTATCTGTTATGATAGCTGCGTCAGATACGGTTCCTGCTCCTGCAAAAAGGGCTTTTAGATCCTCAACACTTACTTCCCATGCTAAATTACCAATAAAAAGTTTGGATTGCATTTGATTTTTAAATTTTCACCTCCTCTTAAAGAAGTCTGAACAAAGGCGGAGCTTATCGACAACCGAAGCATCGCTATCCCTTGAAAACTCTGTGTATAGTATATAATAATTGGTATCAAATGACAAATAAGCGTACAGAAAAAGCCAAAGAGCCCTCCAACCAGCCTTCGACAGGGCAGGGTGGTGTTGTTCCCAAAATTCCTACTTTAAATTTCGGACCCAAGAAACCGTCAATATTCTCCGGTAACAAAGGCTTTTCTCCGAAGGGAAACCCCCGGGGAAAATTTAACCAAGCCACTTTCCATACGCAGCACAAAGGCGGACCCTCAGGCGGCAAATAATCAGGATAATCCAGTAGATAGAAGCCAGGAACTAAGTTATAATACGTCATTATGGCTGACAAAATAACCTCCGTAATCGCAAAAGAAGATAACGGAAACATTCAAATAACCTTTACCATTCCTTCTGATGTTGTCAAAAGCGCAGAAGACGAAACTATAAAGGAGTTCGCAAAAGATACCGAAATTGCCGGATTCAGGAAGGGCATGGCACCGCTTGATAAGGTAAAAGATAAAATTCCCCAAAGCACACTTATCGAACATTCACTTAGCCACGTTTTACCCAAAGCTTTGGCAGAAGCAGTTACAGAAAACAAATTACAAATAGCTATTTATCCAAAATTCGAACTCATAAGTGCAAAGGAAGGTGAGGCGTGGCAAATTAGAGGAACAACTTGTGAACTTCCAAAGTTCGAGCTTGGAGATTACAAGAAGGCAGTAACAGGTGAACTTGCGGCAGCATCCATCATTGTTCCGGGAAAGGACAGTGCTGACAAATCCGCATCCGGTCAAATTTCTCGAGACAAGAAAGAACAGATTGCAATAAAGGCTATTCTTGAAAATACCAAGATAGAGATTCCACAAATATTAATTGAAGAAGAAGCGGACAGCCGTTTATCAAATCTTTTAGGAAGACTTGAAAAGTTGGGGCTGGCTTTGGAAAATTATTTAGCCTCTATGGGTAAGAAAGCGGAGGATTTACGGGCAGATTATGCAAAACAGGCCAAAGAGGCGATTGCACTTGACTTAATCCTCACGAAAATTGCAGAGTCGGAAGGTCTTAAAATCGACCAAAAAGAGGTAGATGCAGCTTTGAATATGTCTCAAGTCGATATAAAGGAAAAGGATCAAAATCCCTCAGAAACAGATAACAGAAAAAGATTGATGGAATCAATTTTGAGGCGTAGGGCAGCACTGGATTTCTTGATTAACCTGAGTTAAAATCGGGCCTAATGGCAGATACCAAAAAGAGGAACCAAAACATAGTAACTCGCCAAAATGTTCTTGAATCCCTTAAAGATCTGGGAACAGGTACTTCCGTCCAAACTAAAGATTTTATTAAAAATACTTCAGAAGATTTTATCCGTGAACTATTAGGATTAACCATACCCCAAGTTAAAAGGTCAGGTGAGCTAAATTTGGGTCAAACCGTGCAAATGGGAGATATTCTTAGTGGCCGTGAGGAGCGAACCCGGGAGGTCAAAATGCAAGCTACTTTTGAAAGACGAATTTTGAATGAAGAGAGAAGAACATCACAGGAAAAAAGCGGCGAACTTAGGATGGAGCTTAAGGCTATTATGGAAGAAATACAAAAAGTTGCGGCCAGCACCGAAAATTTTGCCGAAGCTGCACAAGTCAGTATGATCTCAGCTCCCATAGAACCCGGTATATACCATGTTCACTTTTTTGAAAGTATTTTGGAGTTTTTACAGTCTTTCCGAAAAAGAATAGATCTTGCAGCTACTTGGCTCACGTCGACAAATAAAAGAGCCGAAAAGAAAAATTACTGGGCAACATATAAGAAAAAGGGTAGTTCGTTCCTACTTTCACCGGACCATTATCTTTCCAGATCAGCCGGTTAATTTAATATATTTATATGCTTCAAATAAAATTTAGCTATGACAGAAATTAACCGTTGTCACGAGATTAATTGTCCTGCTGCCTGTTGCCTGTTGCCTGTTGCCAAAATATTTACGGATATTTGCCAGGATCCGTCAACCACTTTCTAAAAATTTTTCCCAGTGCTCTACCGGTACCCACGGAAGACGAGCTTATTAAAAATATTATTTCTCACAAAAGTGGCGTTTATTATTTTACAGACCGGTCATGGCTATATTTTTCGGTCAGTGGAATTTGTCCTAATTTAAATCAAGAAATGAACTGTAATGTCCATAACTCAAATTATTACCTGGCCGCGTGCAGAAACATGACTCCGGAAAGTGAAGAATGTGCCAAATCTCAATTAGCCTTCAAAAAGAATTTACAATTTTGTGGACGCTGAGGGGCTCGTGTGCATAACATTGATCCCAAGCACTATCGGGATCCTCTAGTCAACGAACAAAGTGAGTGGACGCTGAGGGGCTCGAACCCCCGACCTCATTCACGTCAAGAATGCGCTCTAGCCAACTGAGCTAAGCGTCCATGTAATGGCAGCTTCGTCTCGTCGTAAGCGTCCATATATACTTAGCAGGGTTATTATAGCCGAACTTGGACAATTCTTCAAAACCCATTATGGATAGCAATTAGGCCAAATACCTTTCTTGCCAATGCTTATTGCATAAGCTGCTGTTTGTACGGCCTCCTCAGCATTCGATCGGAGATCAAGACTGGGGTCTTCACCAAAACTGTTTCTTATATTTTTCCAGGTAACACCACCGAATTGATAAAGTCCTACATATCCCAAATGCTCAGCTAAAGGGTTAAATCCGGATTCACAAAGAGCAATGTGCCTTAAAACATCGGCACTGACTCCATATTGGGAAGCGAATCTGTTAATAAATCCGTTAATCTCTTCTGATGAAAAAATTGGTTGAGGTACGGCTGTTGGGGTTGGTTTTTTGGTTGGAGAAATAGTAGGGGTGGGAGACTTGGTCGGAGTTGCCGTTGGTGTCAGGGTAGGCTTTGGGCTTTCTGTCGGTGTGGATGTGGGGTAAGGCGTAAGTGCTACAGAAAGAACCGCTGTTTTGGTCTTTTGCTTCCTTATTACACCCAAAGAAACAGCCTCGGCTGCGAGAAGTAAAAGTAAAATATAAACAATAATATTTTTCACCTGCACTATTTTATCATCAAAAAAAGAAATCCACTTGGAGAAGTGGGGTCCATCTACATTACAAATAGCCAAAATAAAATTGCGAGAATGATCCTATAAACACCAAAGACTATAAAGTTGTGTTTTTTTACATAATTTACCAAAAATTTAATAGCTATCATTGCAAAAATAAAGGAAAAAACGGTTCCTATAAACAAGGTTAGCGTCCCGGATTGGGAAATATATTGCCTGGATTTATAAATATCCAAAGCAGATGCGGCCATCATTGTAGGAACTGCCAAGAGGAACGAGAATTCCGTCGCAGTAGCTCTATTTATTCCGGTGCTTAAGCCACCGATAATCGTTGCTGCAGCACGGGACATTCCGGGAATAATCGAAAGACACTGAAAAGAACCTATTAAAAACGCTTTTTTATAAGTTACTTTTTCGTAATCAACAGGACCACCCAGCTCTCTTTTTTGCAATAATCTTTCTATTATTACCAAAGCCACACCTCCCCAAAAAAGTGCGTTTAAAGTTACAACAGAGTTCCCCAGGAGAAAGTTCTTAATGAAGGGGTATAGCGTCAGACCAACAATTGCCGTCGGAATAAAAGCAACAAATAGCTTTTTCAATAGCTTAATACTCAAAAATCGCTTTGTGTATAAAACCACAACAGCCATAATTGCGCCAAGTTGTATTACTATCTCAAAAGTCTTAACGAAATTTGAATCTCCTATACCTAAAAGTTTTGAGGTAAGTATCAAATGTCCTGTTGAAGAAATCGGAAGAAATTCAGTTAGTCCTTCAACAACAGAAAGGGTGAAAATGTGCAAGATTTCCATCACTTTATTTTATCACGATGTAACCTACGTGTTGACACCTTTTGATTATGGAACCGGGTTCCTCTTTTTAGATCAAATTCGACTTCACCGGAAATGTGGGCTTTTGGATTGCCATACCCTGTAATCAACTGTCTGAAAATTTCAGCTTTGCCTAATCCTTGTTTAAAACATTCCTCAAAATGCGACAAAACATCGTTTACAGGCATTCCGGTACGTGATGATATATGATTTACGACCGATTCTCTGATGCCTTGGTTCCGTTCCCGCATATATAAGAAATACTACAAAATTAAGATTTCATCAACGGGCACAAACATGGTAAAATAGTGTTTCGCGAGGGCTCGTGGTATACCGGTAACACGCTTCCATGGCATGGAAGAGTAGCGGGTCCAATTCCCGCCGAGTCCACACTCGCTTTAATTGGGTTTTAAGAGTATAATTACGCTATAGGTTAATAATCCCGTAAAGCTTCAGTGAAGTAGGGTTTTTATCAAAAACATGGAAATACGAAACGTTGCTATTATTGCGCACGTCGATCACGGTAAAACTACCTTGGTTGATGCTTTGCTGCGCCAATCTCATACCGAGATGAAAAAGGAGGTTGCCGAACAAGACACCATTCTCGACTCAAACGAACTTGAAAGAGAGCGCGGAATCACCATCTTTAGTAAAAATGCCTCAGTTGAATACAAAGGTGTAAAAATAAATATTATCGACACTCCCGGCCATGCGGACTTCGGCGGGGAAGTTGAACGCGTTCTTTCCATGGCTGACGGTGCTTTACTTTTGGTTGACGCCAAAGAAGGCCCAATGCCTCAAACAAGATTTGTTCTCAGGGAAGCACTTAAGTTGGGTTTAAAAATAATTGTTGTTGTCAATAAAATTGATAAAAAAGGCGCCCGTCCCGAATGGGTCCAGGGGAAGACTTTTGATTTATTTGTGGAGCTTGGTGCCAACGAGGAAACCGCTCTTTTCCCGACAGTATATGCCTCCGGACGTGACGGTAAGGCAGGTGTTGAACCCGATATTGATAAAATGACCGATATTTCGGCCATTTTTGATGCAATACTTAAATACATTCCTGAGCCAAATGCGCATCCGGGTGAACCCCTTCAAATGCTTGTCAGTAACATCGGTTACGATAACTACAAAGGTAGAATTGCTATCGGTAAAATCCACTCGGGTAGTATTAAAAACGGGCAAGATGTTGCTCATATAGATCGTGAGGGTGTAATTTCAAAATTTAGAATCACTTCACTATTCACTTTTAAGGGTCTTGGCAAACTTGAAGAAGCAGAAGCTTTGGCAGGAGACCTGGTTGCTGTGTCGGGAATATCTGATATTAATATCGGGGAAACCATTGCCGATCCCGTAACACCGGTGGCCTTGCCTCTACTGGATATTGAGCAGCCAACGGTAAAAATGATATTTATGGTCAACAATTCTCCATTTGGTGGTAAAGAGGGTGAATTTAAGACCAGTAGCCAAATTAGGGCCAGACTTTACAAGGAACTTGAAACTGACGTAGCTCTTAAAGTTGAGGATAACTCCGACGGAACATGGACGGTTAGTGGCCGCGGTGAACTCCACTTGGCAATTTTTATTGAGCGTATCAGACGTGAGGGTTACGAGTTCCAAGTCAGTAGACCTCATGTTATAAATCACTCAGAAAATGGAAAAGTAATGACACCTTTTGAAAAGGTTTACATAGAGGTACCCGAGACTTATTCCGGAGTAGTTATTCAAAAAATGGGACAAAGGCATGCCAAAATGGATAATATGGAATCAACTGAAGGTATAACCTTCCTTGAGTTTACTGTTGCAACAAAAGAGCTTATCGGTTTCCGAAGTGAATTTATTACCGACACCAAAGGTCTCGGAATAATTAATGCGGCCTTTTATGAATATTTGCCCGATGACGGATTCTCAAGGGATCGAGAGAGAGGAAGTCTGGTGGCATACGAAACAGGTGAAACCAGGCTTTATGGCATGACCCAGGTCCAGGATCAGGGTGAGTTTTTTGTTGGCCCGGCTGAAAAAGTTTATAAAGGCCAGGTTATTGGCCAATGTAGTAGAACAGGGGATTTGAGAGTTAATGCCTGCAAAGAAAAGAAACTTAGTAATATGAGAAGTAAAGGTGACGGTTCAATGGAACACTTTAACGTTCCTCACAGAATGGGGCTTGAAGAAGCTCTTGAGTATATCGATGACACTGAATTAGTTGAAGTTACACCTAAGTCGGTTAGGATTAGAAAAGTAATTTTAGACGAAGTTGAGGCCAGAAAAGCTGCCAAACTGGCGAAACATTGACTTTAGCCTGCAGAGTAGTTAAATTAGTGTAATGGAAGGTTAATACATACGATTTTACCCTGATTCACCAACAGGGGAGTAAAGATTAGCCAAAACGAGAAGTAATTGAAGTGGAACCACGCTTCGGAAGCTTCGGCGCAAGCTGACTTCACAAGTCGTCTTCAAGGAAGTATCATTAAATTATGGAATTAGAACATTTAAGACATTCTTGTTCTCATCTATTGGCATCGGCTGTCCTAGACTTATGGCCGGATGCAAAACTAACCCTTGGTCCGGCAATCGAGGACGGTTTTTATTACGACATTGATTTTGGTGATACAAAAATTTCTGAGGCAGATTTTCCCAAGATTGAGGAAAAAATGCACGATCTAGTCAAGTCTTGGAGTGGTTTTGAAAAGGAAATCGTTTCCCAAGAAAAGGCCCTGGAAATATTTAAGGGTAATGACTACAAAGCTGAGCTTATTCAGGAAATTGCCAAAAAAGACGAGGAAATTACCTTATATAAATCCGGTAACTTCTTTGATCTTTGTCGTGGAGGACATATCGAAAAACCTTCGCAGGAATTAAAGCATTTTAAAATATTGTCCGTGGCAGGCGCTTACTGGAGGGGCGACGAGAAAAACAAGATGCTGACCCGCATTTACGGTACTATTTTTTCTACACAAAAAGAGTTGGACGAATTTTTGGAAAGAAAAAAGCTTGCCGAGGAGTCGGACCATAGAAAAATCGGTAAAGACCTTAATCTTTTTGTTTTCTCTGATCTTGTAGGCAAAGGCCTTCCCCTTCTTACGCCCAAGGGGTCTACCATAAGAAGAGAGCTTGAGAGATTTGTCGTAGATACCGAACTTGATTGGGGATACCAGCATGTCTACACACCTCCGATAGCAAAGACTGAACTTTACAAGACCTCGGGTCATTATCCATATTACAAAGATACTATGTACCCGGTTATGAAAGTTGATGAAGACGAGCTTATACTGCGCCCTATGACTTGTCCGCATCACTTTATGCTCTATAAGTCTCAACCGAGAAGTTATAGGGAGTTGCCTATCAAACTGGCAGAAATATCCCCCCAATTCAGATATGAAAAAAGTGGCGAACTTTCGGGACTCATGCGTGTCAGGACTTTTATTCTTACAGATTCCCATATATTTACACAAAAAGAAAACGCCAAGGAGGTTATAAAGGACGTTCTTAAGCTTATAGACTATCTTAATGAAGCATTGGGCTTCAAAAAGGGAGTCGACTACAGATTCAGACTTTCGCTCGGTGATAGGAAAGATGAAAAGAAATACTATAAAGACGATACAGCCTGGGATTTTGCAGAGGAAGTACTGCGAAACGTCCTTAAAGAAGTTGACGCTCCTTATTATGAGGCCGAAGGCGAAGCAGCTTTTTACGGACCTAAGATAGATGTCCAGATTAAAAAAATTAACGGTCAGGAAGAAACCGCCTTCACGGTTCAGTACGATTTTGTAATGCCTAAACGTTTCGAACTAAAATATATCGACGAAAAGGGAAAAGAGGTTGAGCCTGTCGTTATTCACAGAGCTTCAATCGGCGCCATTGAGCGCACCATGGCTTTCCTGATCGAAAAGTACCGTGGAAATTTCCCAACCTGGCTAACTCCTGTTCAGGTTAAAGTCTTGCCGATTGCTGAAAGACATCTTGAATACGCTAAAAAGATTTCTGAGGTCCTTGCAAAAGCTAAGATTAGAGTTGAAGTCGATGATAAAAATGACACTTTGGGAGCAAAAATCAGAAACGCTCAAAGCGAAAAGGTGGCCTATATGTTTATCGTCGGGGACAAGGAAAAAGACTCAAATTCCGTCTCTGTCAGGAAAAGAGATGGTGAAGATTTGGGAAGTAAAGATATTGAGGAATTTACAAAGGCTTTATCCAAAGAAATCCTGGAAAAGGCTACCGGCTAACTCATCCTTGAATAAATCACACTTTTTAGGTAGAATTCACATATAATTAAGAAGTTGGGAAAAAGTAATCTTTTTTGGCGCACAGATTTTTCTATCAGGGCTCCCTCCCTCAGGGTTATTGATTCTGAAGGTAAATTGGTTGGAGTTTTGGGGAAAGACGATGCGGTAAGACGCGCAAAGGAAGTCGGTTTGACATTGGTCGAGATAGCACCGAATGCGACTCCGCCTGTAGCCAAAATAGTTGATTTTGGGAAGTTTAGGTACGCAGAAGAGAAAAAGGCGAGGGCCCAGGCAAAAAAGGTTAAAGGTGGAGATGTTAAAGAAATTCGTTTTAGTCCGTTTATAGCCGAAAATGACTTTAACGTAAGAATTGAAAGGATAAAAGAGTTTTTTGCCGATAAAAACAAAGTTAGGGTGGTGGTTGTTTTTAAAGGACCGCAGATGAGAGTGAAGCACGTCGGTTACGATGTGATCAAAAAGATTAAAACAGTTTTTGGAGATACCGTCATTACCGATATGGAACCAAAATTCCTAGGTAAACACCTAGTAACGGTTATCTCGCCGGTCAGTAAGACTAGGGTTAAGGTTCAGGACGAAGTTGTCGAATCAGCCGAAAAAATAGACTTAAAAAAATAACATGAACAAAAGGAAAGTCAGAAAATCAATTACAAACAGGTTTAAGATTACCAAAACCGGTAAGGTGATGCGTCGTCAGGGTTTCAGAAGACATCTTAAAAAGAGTAAAAGCTCCAAACAACTTACAAATTTGAAAAGAGTTATAGAGCTAAAAGGCTATTATGCCAAAAAAGTTAGAAAAGCCGTCGGAAAGAAGATTAGGAAATCAAAGAAAATAACCAAATAATATATGAGAGTTAAATCAATTTCAGCCAGACGTCACAGGAAAATGCTTTCCAGAGCAAGAGGGTTTAAGCAGGCCAGAAGCAGCAGAATTCAGGTTGCCAAGGAGGCTTTGCTTCATGCAGGAGCATATGCATATCATGGAAGAAAGCTTAAAAAGAGAAACCTTCGTACACTTTGGATAACAAGAATCAGTGCTGCAGTTAAAAGCTATGGAGTTTCTTACAACAAGTTTATTGCAGCTCTTAAAAAGGAAAAGATCGAAATTGACAGAAAGATTTTAAGCGACATTGCCGCAAAAGACTCTGAAACATTTAAGAAAATAGTGCTCGCAACTGGCGTTATTAAAGAAGCAGGATTTAGCTTTACTACCACCGAGAAATAACGGAGGTATTGCTTAAGTCTAGTTAACCTCCGTAAGGGGGTTTTTCTTTGCCCGTCGAAGCATTGGCATAAGGCGTATACGAATAGTATTGAAAAGCCGAGTGCGAAAACTAAGCCGGGTGTTGTAGAATTAATGACATGCAGGAAGATATATTGAATACCAAAAACCAGGCTTTGGCGCAATTAATGTCAGCGGAAAGTGTAAATGAACTTGAGCAAATCCGCATAGACTATTTCGGAAGAAGTGGAAAATTCACCAACCTTATAAAAGATATTAAAAAAGCACCACCCGAAGAAAGAAAACACATCGGACAAACTTTAAACGAGGCCAAAAAATCAATTGAGACGTTGCTGGAAGGCCAAAAAAATAGTTTTAAAGAAGTGGCACGGGAGTGGTTTGACCCGACAATCCCCGGAGAAAAACCTGACGTAGGACATATCCACCTGATTACTCTTACAATTGAAAAAATCTCCGAAATATTTACAAGAATTGGATTCGAAAGAGCAAGATACCCGGAAGTGGAATCGGACTATTTTGCCTTTGAAGCTCTAAATATGCCCAAAAATCACCCTGCCAGGGATGAATGGGAAACATTTTTTGTGGACGTACCGGAAAATCCTAAATCCGGCAAAACCGTTTTAACTCCACATACCAGTAGCGGTCAGGTTCGTGAAATGCTTAGAGTAGGAAAACCTCCTGTGCGAATGATAAACATCGCAAAATGTTACCGAAGACAATCGGATATCTCACATGTCCCGATGTTTCATCAATTTGAAGGTTTGGTTATCGATAAAGGCATTTCCATAGTAAATCTCAAAGGCACCCTGGACTACTTTGCTAAGGCTTTTTTCGGTAAGGATAGGGTTACCCGATTAAGGCCGTATCATTTTCAATTTACCGAACCTTCGTTTGAAATTGACATAAGCTGCGGTGTGTGTGGAGGCAAAGGGTGTAAAGTTTGCAAAGCCGGTTGGCTGGAACTTGGAGGGGCGGGAATGGTACACCCCAATGTTCTTAAGGCAGGGAGGGTTGACCCTAAGATATATTCCGGATTTGCTTTTGGTTGGGGAGTGGAGAGAGTCTTGATGATGAGGGAGGGCCTCGGAATACCTGATGTCAGAATGATTTACAGTACGGATCTACGTTATCTGTCACAATTTTAATATGGATATACAAATTTTGGATTCTTGGCTTAGAGACTACCTAGAAACTCCGGCAAATCCCCGAGAGATTGCCAAATATCTTTCACTTTGTGGCCCTTCCATCGAAAAAGTTGAGAAGGTTGGTAATAACCATGTCTACCATATAGAAATAACAACCAATAGAATAGACTGCGCCTCAGTTTACGGCATTGCCAGGGAGGCTTCAGCTATTCTTCCCAGATTCGGAATCAAGGCAAAACTTAAGGAGTTCAGATTGGATTCAAAAAGTTTTACTTTTGCAAAAAAGGTAAGTTATCTTGAAGCTAATGTTGATACAAACTTATGTCCCAGGTTTACGGCGGTTCTAATCAGAAACGTTGTGATTGATAAATCCCCCAAAGATGTTGTGGACAAGCTTGAAATGTCCGGTGTGCGTTCTATAAATAATGTCGTTGATATAAGTAACTTTGTCGCGCTGGCAGTGGGGCAGCCCGTTCACACTTTTGATTACGACAAGATTAAGGATCAAAAAATGATCCTTCGGGAAAGTAAAAAGGGAGAGAAAATAAGGACGCTGGATGGTAAAGATTTTGTTCTTCCCGGTGGAGATATTGTAATCGAAGACGGGGAGGGTCGCCTTATTGACCTTGCCGGAATAATGGGTGGTAAAGAAAGCGCAATCGATGAAAACACTAAAAATGTTTTACTTTTTGTACAACACTACAACCCGTCGAATATCAGAAGGACTTCAATGGCTCTGGCCCAAAGAACGGCAGCTGCAACAATTTTTGAAAAAGGTACAGACGCAGAACTTGTCGGGCCGGCTACTTTACTTGCGGTCAAACTTTTTGAAACTCTGACAAAAGGAAGGGCGGACCAAAACATATTAAATATTTACCCACAGCCATACAAAGTATTCTCTGTAAAAATTTCAGAAAAGTTTATAAACGAAAGACTCGGTATCGAGATTCAAAAAAAAGAGATAACCGCATATCTCTCAAGTTTGGATTTTGAGTGTAAATGGGAAGGTGACATCTTGGATGTTAAAGTCCCGTCTTTTAGAGCAAAGGACATAAGAGCTCCCGAGGATATTTTGGAAGAAATCGCCAGAATTTATGGATATCATAATTTACCCAGCCGAATTATGGATGGAGATATTCCGGATAGGCCTACAGAGGTAAAATTCGCTTTTGAAAATAATTTAAGAAATATTATTTCCGGATTCGGAGGAACCGAGATTTATACTTTATCATTGGTACCTGAAAGTTTTGTCGATGAAAAACATTTAAAACTAAAAAACCCTCTTGGTCCGGACACCTTATGTTTAAGAACCTCACTAATGCCTTCAGTTATTGGGGCTGCAAAAGAAAATATTGGTCTTAAGGAAAGATTCCACCTGTTTGAGATAGCCAATGTTTACATTCCCCGAAGTAACGACTTACCTGATGAAAAAATGATTCTTGGTGGAGTTTTATCAGGATATTCATACCGACGCGCAAAAGGGGTAGTTGAGGCCTTACTGGAAAGATTGAATATCGATGTTATTTTCAAATCCGAAGAGGAAAAAGGGTTTGGCGCCAGTAGGTGTGCTTTTATATATTACGCAGACGTTCTTGTCGGGAAAATCGGAATTGCCGAAAACACAGAGCTTGTTTACTATGAATTCTATCTAGAAAAATTAATGAAATCCGCTAAATATTCAATAAACACGCCGAGCTTTATAAAAATTCCCAAATATCCTGCTCAAATTGAAGATGTTAATTTCAACCTCCCCCAGAAAACTAAAATCGGAGAGGTAATCGAACAATTAAAAAATACTAAGTTTGTTGTAAAAGCAGAACTCGTCGATATTTATAAAGATTCATATACCTTCAGAGTTTGGTATCAAGACCAAACAAAAACTTTAACCGACAAGGAAGTTCATGGCATCAGAAACGAAATTATATCTTCATTGAAATCAAAGTTCGGTGGTAATCTTAAGGAGTAGGGGACGCGCTTGGCGCCGGTGAGGGTGTGGAGGGGTTCCACGATTGTCCGACACCTATGGTTATAGTGCTATTTGATTGGTGATTTGCAGAATCCATGGCAACAGCTTCAATTGAGTAAACACCCTTTGAAGGAAAAGTAACTTTACACGAATAATTATTTGCGCCGTTATTGAAAGTACAGACTCGATTACCGTCCAATTTCAAGTCAACCTGTGTAATTGCCGAGTTGGAATTTGCCGAAAAAGTAACCGTCATGTCTCCCGTCGGAAGATCTGAATCATGGTCGTGTGGACTCCCGAAACTAACGCTTAAGGGATTACTTGTACCGCAATAATCACTGGGTGGATGATACCTAGAATCCGTCTGTGTGTTCATCCAGTTAAGAATACCTTCCTGCCAGCGATTGGTGCCGCCTGCCCCCGAAGTTGGATCTTCTTCTTTAAATTGAAAATACTCTTTAGTGTCGTAATTTCCGGAAGCTATATCGCTTGGCGTTGCAAGCTTACCGTCGCTTTTACAAACCTTCAAAAGAACATGAACAGGATCGGCAAGCGTTGGCTCCGAACCTCTAACAAAGTACTCAAGCCTGGTTGCAAAACTATCGTGTGCTCCATAACCTGAAACGTTATCAACCGATACCTGTGCGACATCAGAGGGAACTTTAAAACTAAAAGCCGGTTTACCTTTCAGGGCTTGGACTGTAATTTTATTCCAGATGGGGGAAGCACCTGAAACACCGGAAGCGACACTTAACATCGGTGTGTTGTCGTTATTTCCCACCCAAACCCCTACCATTGCATTTCCATTGCCACCCATTGTCCAGTTATCCCGCTTATCATTTGTCGTTCCGGTTTTGGCCATCACATTGGCAATATTAAGGTATGAACTAACTCCGAAGGTATCTTTTCTGGCTTCGTTATCGGAGAGAATATTACTGATAAGAAATGCTTGTCCCTCCGTTAAAACCTGCTTACCTTTTTGGGGAGTGTTATCTTCCAAAACCTTTTCATTCATATCTGTTACTTTAAGAATGGCCACAGGTTCCACACGATATCCTCCGTTTACAAATACCGAATAGGCTGATGTCATGTCAATAAGCCTTACCTCGCCACCGCCCAAAGTCAAAGAGAGACCAACTCTTTTAAGAGTCTCGTCTGTCGGAGGAAGTGTGTTTATACCTAAATCAGTTGCGGTTTCGAGAACATCTTTTATGCCAACCTTTGCAAGCATTTTAACCGCTGGGATATTTCTGGAGTTCGCAAGGGCATAACGTACTTGAATTGGTCCTATATATTTTCCGTCATAATTAACAGGTTTGTAATCGGGCTGCCCTGTTCCACCCGGAAAACTTGTGGGAACGTCCATCAAAAGTGTTGCGGGCGAATACCCCTCTTTAAAACCTGTCACATATGTAAAAGGCTTAAACGAGCTTCCGGGCTGTCTAAGCGAGGTTGTAACATTTACCTGTCCGTCGTAATCTTCCGCAAAAAAATTCTTTGAACCCACCATGCTCAATATTTCTCCGGTTTCGGGATTCAAAACAACCGCAGCCCCATTGGTTATATGCTGTTTTTCCACTTTTGCTATCTCATCAGTAACTATTTGTTGTGCTTTCTCCTGCAGTTCCATATCCAGAGTGGTCGTTACCGTAAGTCCACCCTGCTCTACCAGCGCCTGTCCATAAGTATCTTCTAGAATCTTCTGAACATATTGCACAAAGTGCGGGGCGTTAAGACTTGTCCCTTTTGGTTTAAATTCATAATTCGCCAAAGAATCGGCGGCGGAGGTTTCTTGCTCAACATTGATGTACCCGTCTTCCCTCATCCTTCTTAAAACAGCCTTGGTGCGTTCAACATAAGCAGTTGGTGTAGAAGAATATGGTGAGTAGGCTGAAGGTGACTGGGGCATACCTGCAAGTATCGCACACTCGATAAGGTTCAGATCTTTAACATCTTTTCCAAAATAGGTTTGGGAGGCAGCTCCGACTCCCCAAGAAGTACCTCCGTAAGGAGCTTCATTTAGATACATCTGGAGTATTTGGTCCTTTGAATATTTTTTCTCAATCTGAATTGCCAGGACAAACTCCTTAATTTTCCTGACAATCGTCCTATCGTTTGTTAAAAGAACATTCTTGACCAACTGCTGGGTTAATGTTGAGCCACCTGCGGCACGACCTCTGGTAAAAATACGCAGGAATCCGCGCAAAACTCCAATCGCATCGAAACCTTGGTGTTTATAAAAATTCTTATCTTCGATAGCAACAGTTGCCTGTCTCAAATACTCAGGCATGTCGGTAATCTCTACCGGTGTTCTATTTTGATTGGCGTAGATATCATAAAGTGGCTTTCCGTTCCTATCCAAAATCTTGGTTGAAAAACCTTGCGTTCTGACTATTTTATCGGGGGAGGGTAGGTTAAATGCTAAAACAGGAAGAATAAAAAGAAGGAAAACGAAGAAGCCTATTGCTCCAAAAAAAGCAATTTTTGCCCACTTAACCAACTTTCGGCTTTTACTTAACGAACGTCGGTATTTACTTCTGTCTTTCCAGGTCGCGTGCCTTGGTCTATCTCTCCACATGACACCTCTATTCTAACAAATTATTAGGAAGTTAACTAACTATTCAAAAAATGCCTTAAAAGTCATAGAATTATCGTATGGACAAAATTGAGGAAGTGTTAAGCAGGGGAGTGACTAATATTATTCCGGGGAAAGCTGAGCTGGAAAAGCTTTTGCGATCCGGAAATAAATTAAATATTTATCTGGGAATCGATCCTACTGCAACAAAAATACACATCGGCCATGGCGTTCCTTTAAGAAAACTTCAGGAATTCGTTGAGCTTGGACATAAGGTGACTTTTCTGATCGGAGATTTTACTGCCCTTATAGGCGACTCTTCGGATAAGGAAAGTGAAAGACCGATATTAACATATGACGAGATTCAGGAAAATTTTAAAACATACAAGGAACAGGCAAGTAAGATCCTCGACTTTTCCAAAGTTGAAGTCAAATTTAATAGCGAGTGGCTCAAAAAATTAGGTTTTGCGGATGTTGTTAAACTTTGTCAGCATTTTTCTGTCGGAGATTTCGTCGGGAGAGAGCTCATCAAAAAAAGACTAAATGCAGGAACAAAAGTCGGACTTCATGAATTTTTATACCCGGTAATGCAGGGCTATGACAGTTATTTTATGAATACAGACATACAGATCGGCGGAGCTGATCAAACATTTAATATGCAGGCAGGACGTACATTGCAGAAAGACATGAGAACCAAGGACTCCTTTGTGCTTGTAACAGGATATCTTGAAGGCACTGACGGAAGAAAGATGAGTAAAAGTTGGGGAAATGCAATCTGGATTTCAGATTCTCCCGGTGAAATGTTTGGGAAAGTAATGTCTCTACATGATAACCTTATACTCCAGTATTTTATAAATGCGACACGTACACCCGATGAGAAGATCAAGGAAGTCGAAAAGAGACTAAAAGACGGTGAGAATCCGCTTAATCTTAAAAAAGAACTTGGAGTAGCTCTGGTTACGGAATTTCACAGCAAAGAA
>Ga0209416_1001056_pt1 | contig 21616 bp, 30 predicted proteins | sample RifGroF1_FD_184001 | JGI IMG/M metagenome (GOLD analysis project Ga0209416, IMG submission 184001) | Groundwater microbial communities from Rifle, Colorado, USA - Groundwater F1 (SPAdes) (version 2) | ecosystem: Environmental > Aquatic > Deep subsurface > Groundwater | place: Rifle, Colorado...
CTCAAAACCAGCCAGTACGACCACAGCTCGGGCGCCTTCGTGAAGAAGAGCCTCTCCGAGCGGTGGCACGTCTTCGCCGATGGACGAGGGGCCTGTCAGCGCGACGTGTACAGCGCGTTCCTCGCGCTGCACGCGGTGCGTGCGGTCGACGAGCAGGGCGTCATCACCTGGGCGCACGACCGTGCGCTGCTGGAGAGCGCCTGGCTGAAGCTGGAGCCCGCGCTGCGGGCCAAGGGGCTGTTCCGTCCGGAACTGAAATGCGGCTCAGAGGAAAGCGGGGCCTGCATCGCCCTGCGCGCGCCCCTGGACAAGCCGTCAAGCGTCAAAGCCAGGGGCTTGCCCCTGGCCGGGCTCACCGCCCGTGGAGACGCTCGCGCGCGAATCGTTCCTCCCTCCTCGGTCTGAACCTACCGTGCGCAAGCACTGTGGGCGCCCCGAGATTGGTCGATTGGACCCTCCGTCCTTCAGGGCGGAGAGGATGTCAGCCCCAGCTTGAGCTGCGGTCCATTCTCGATTACCAAAATTGCGCCGGGTGGTCTCTCAGAGCGGGTCAGAGCCGGTCGTTGGCCTCGTTGGCCAGGCGCGAGCGCTCTCCCTTGGCCAACACCAGCGCGCCGAAGTGGCGCCAGCCCTTGAAGCGCTCGACCAGGTAGGAGAGCCCCGACGAGGTCTCGGAGAGGTAGGGCGAGTCAATCTGCGCCAGGTTGCCCAGCACGATGACCTTGGTGCCGTCGCCGGCCCGCGTGACCAGCGTCTTCATCTGTTTGGGCGTGAGGTTCTGGGCCTCGTCAAGGATGACCACCCGACGCTGGAAGGTGCGGCCCCGTACAAAGGTCATCGCCCGCACCTGCACAACCTCTTTGGCCAGGTCGCGGAACTTCTGGGCGTCCACCGGAGCACCGGCGAGCTCCGCCAGGACTTCGATGTTGTCATAGAGGGCCCCCAGCCACGGGGCCATCTTTTCTTCTTCCGTGCCCGGCAGAAAACCAATTTCTTCGCCCACGGGAATCGTGGCTCGGGAGAACAGGATGCTGTCGTACGTCCCGTCCTGAATCTGCTTGAACGCTGCGGCCAGGGCCAGCATCGTCTTGCCAGTGCCCGCGGGTCCGAGAAGCGCGACCAGGTCCACATCGGGGTCCATCAACAGAGCGAAGGCTGCACGCTGCTCTTCGTTGCGCGCCGTGACGTGCATGACCGCGTTCTTGGCCTTGGTGGTGTCCACCACCGCCTGGAGCACGCTGGACGAAGCGTTCTGCTCGACGACCTGGTAGAGCCCGTCATCCGGCAGGTTCAGGAACTCGTTCATGCGCAGGTCGCCGCGCGGCACCCGGTAGTGCACCTGGGCTCCGTTCTTCCAGCTCTGGATGTTTTCACCCCAGGCCGCGAACTCGTCCTCTGTGATGTCCCGCATGCCTCGGTAAATCAGGTCGGCATCCTCCACGGAGTGGTCGTGGCGGTAGTCATCCGCGGTGAAGCCCATGGCGCGCGCCTTGATGCGCAGGTTCAGGTCTTTGCTGACCAGGATGATGTCCCGGCCGGGGTACTTGCGCGTGAGGTGGTCCAGCACCGACAGGTAGAGGTTGTCGTTCTTGCGCAGGTGTTCGTTGGACAAGAAGGGCAGGGACTCCTGTTGCACGAACAGGCGGCCCAGCGCGCCCGCGCCGTTGAAGCCAACCAGAGGGAAGCCCGTCGTCATGGTGTGCCCGTCCTGGGCCACAATCTCTTCAATGAGGCGGGTGGCTTGGCGGGCATTGCGGTTGACGTCCTGGCCGCCGGCCTTCTTACCGTCAAGTTCTTCCAGGGTGACAAAGGGCACGTAGACGTCGTGTTCGGCGAACTTCAGCGAGCAGTACGGGTCGTGCAGCAGCACGTTGGTGTCCAGCACGTACATCCGGGTTTGGGGCGCCGGCGCGGGTTTCTTGCGCGGGGTGCGAGCGGGTTTCTTGGGGAGTACGGCAGCAGCGGGAGTACGGGGCATGAGGATTCCAGGAAGTGCAGGTCCCTGGTGTAGCGAATTGGCCTGTCGAAACAGCGGCCACCTCCACAAAAAAACCGAGGCGCGAGGCCTCGGTCAAAATCATCAGTCCGCCGTCAGATGCAGGCAGCTGGGGTTCGACACGGGAACGCGAGTTCCCGTGCTGTCTTCGTAGGAGTTGACCTTGTCGTACAGCGCGCGCAAGGTCGTTCCTTCTTGAGGTGCCCCGCTTTTCACGTAGTTTTCTGTCGTCTGCGGCACCAGCAACAAGCCGGCGTTGGTGAGAAACACCGACAAGAGGCACTCGCCGCCGGTTCCATCCGCGAAGAATCGAACAACGGGCACCCCGTCTGAGACTTCAAAGAAGAACGACGGTGTGTTGTCCTCGCCCTGGTGGAGGTCGGCAAACCATTGGTCCTTATTGCGGGAGAGCGTCAGCCGGTAAGGCTTGGCGTCTGCAGCGTTGGGGTCCAGGGACCCGTCAGCCACGCGCCAGTCACGGATGCTTCCGCAGTATTCCGTCGTGTTCCGCAGTTCCTCGGCGTTGACTTGCACGCTTTGTCCCAGCTCAGCCGCGAGGTCCGCGACAAGGGTGTCGAAGGCATCGGGCCACTCTTCATGGCGAAGGTGCTCCAGCACTCCTTTGACCTCAACAGCTCTGCCTTCTTCACAGAGGGCGTACACCTGAGACTCGATTTGGCGGCTGCTTTGGTCCTCCGCTTTCGCGAAGACTTCCCGCAGTAGCTGCAGCAGCTCGGTTTCTTTGCCTTGCCAGCGGCCGGAGCTCTTGAAGCAGGCCCGGGCCGCCATGCGGCGAGCCAGTTTCAGCAAGGGCGCTCCCTCGACCGGAACGGCCTTCTTGGCGTTGTGCACGTGCAAGGTCCGGTGACCGTCTGCGCGTGCCAAGGCTTCGAGTGCCTGGGCGTGGGTGAGCGTGACGCCGAGGCCTTGGAGTGCGGTGAGCAGGTTCTTGGCTTGGACGTTCAGATTGGACTTTTTCATGGGATTTCCTTTGGTGCGGCAAAGCGCAACCATCTAGTGGTGGGGTCTCGCATTGCCCGACGCGCTTTGCCTTGCAGCAAAGGGTGGGTTGTGAACAGGTGGCCTGTTGCCAGCGTTTGCCGTACTCCGGGTGGAGCGCGAGAAGCAGGTGCTGACGACCTGCCACGTGTAGCGAGAGGGGCTGGGCGGGCTTTACGGCGGCAACCCGTCCGCGCGGCGCTACACGTAGCAGACCCCATTTCCATTCAAACAAGGACAACCATGCCCACCACCATTGAGCAGACTTCTGTGGAAAAGATGCTGACCCCCGCCGAGGTTCGTGCTCGACTCAAGAAGGACAGCATCATCCTCTGGCCGTACCGCGGCCGTGTCGAAGAAGGAACGGTGCTTTTTGTGTCCAAGTCGCACGCCGCTGTGATTTGGCTCGAAGGCTACCAGTCCCGCAACGACGATGTTCCCTTCGAGGAAGTCCTGTCGGTGTACGACCCCAAAGGTCCGCGCCACAGCCTCGCGCCGTTCTCCGGCCCGGGTTACCTGACCGAAGCGGGCAGCCGCTGGTTGGCCGAGCATCCCCCGCAGAACCCAGCTGACTGATTTCACCCGCTCCTGCCGTCAACCGACTGCAGGAGCTCTTTCTTGGGGCTCTTTCGTCGCCCGGTTGGCCGGCAATTTAAGCTAAAATGACGAAACCATTTGACCTGTATCCCGCATGCTAAAACTCACTTCTGTTTCCCAAGGAAAGGCCCCGGCGTATCCGGACGCCCTGGTCGCCAACTACGAGCTCACCCACAGCAACCCCGGGCGGGGCAACACCCTGTTGACCCTCAACGTGCGCCTGCACGTGATGCCGCTGTTTGGCGAAATCGAGGCGACCATCACGGACCTCACGCCCAAGCTCAAGACCGACAACCCGGAGGAAGCCCTGGACAAGCTGGCGGAGTGGATGGAGCGCGGGGCCAAGGCGATTCGAGCGCGCGGCAAGGCCAAGCCGCTGTTCAACAGCTACACGCCGGACTGACGCCGGCCCGTTGCCGGACCGCACCGGCGCAGGTGCACTTTTCTTCGAGCCCTGCCTGGGCCGTCATGCGCCGCATTGGAAATACGACAAGTTTTAAGGGGGAGATGCTAGGTGAATGGACTGCGAGTAGAACGTATCCTGAACGAGTTGAGTGCTTGGCCGGACCTGCGAGCTCAGATGCGCCAGGAGTCGGGCCTGTACGTCGTCGGCGGAGGCACAGGCTCCGCTCGGGCCGTGGTGGCCCGAGCCATCGTGACGGCCATCAATGCGGCCGGCTGCCGGTATGAACTTTGGAATGACGGCGTCGACGCTCGCTGCGAAGCTGACTATGCCGCCGCGGTTGCAGCCTCTGCGCGGCAGGCGGTCGTTGTTGTCGTGCACGGCAACGGGCTTTCTGGCGTACGCGACCGCCTTCAGCAGCTCGGAAGGGTGCCGGGCGAGTCAGGAATCCGTGCCATCTTGGTAACGGCCCTGACGCGAGCAAGCCTGCCGGACGCGGACTCTGGGGTTTGCCGGCAAACCTTGTTGAGTGAGTATGCCTTGGCGCTACCAGGCAAACCATTCACGGAAGCTGATTGGGAGCCGCTGCAAACGTTGGGGCAAGATTTGGTCAGGAAACTGCTTCATGGCCAAATCAGCCGGGGCTTGTTCGACGTCCAGCTCAAACCTATTGCGCTGCCAGCACGTCAAGCTGCGCGCAGCCTTGCTGAAGACCTAGGCATCTGAACCCAGGGTTGCTTACGCTGCAAACCTTCAACCGGTCTAAGTTGGTGCTCTTCGGGTGCTTGCTGTGGTGGCCCCGTTTGGCCGACCGCCAGCCCTTGGAGAATAGTTCGCCGTGGACCAAGAAACGCCCAGTCGTTGACCGGGGCGCACCGGCGCAGGTACACTGTAAACCGAGCCCGGCCTGGACAGGCCCTGCGATTGCAGGCTCATCGCCGGAGGCGACCTCGTCAACCACTTGGAGCCTCCGATGTCTGAAATCAAGATTGTTTCCCAGTCCGCCCACCCCCTTGGCGGGCACTTTCTGGCGCTGCGCCCCGACGGCCAGTGGCTCGCCGGCAAAGACGAGGCACGCGCCCGTCCATTTGATTCCGCTCAGGCGGTCGTGGATGCGTTTCATCCCCTTGCGCTCGCTGGCGCCCATTGGGCATGGAACATCTGCTACGCCGTCGAGGACGCTTGCGCCGAAGAAGGCGCGGGGTAGCCGCAGGCCGGGGGGCTAGGCGTCGTTACCCGAGGCGGGCAGGCGCCCGAACAAGGCGCGCAGGGGGATGTCCGTGCTGGACAGTCGTACCCCAAAAACGGTCTCCAGCCGCTCAAGCACCCAGAAGTCCCACGTCGTGTAGAAGTCCGCCAGTGCCTGGCAGTTGGCCAGAAGCTCCTGCGGAATCCCGCAAAGGGAGAAGTCGCGCAGGTTGCTGTCGGCCGACAACTCGGGCGCGCCCAGGGGCTGGCCCAGCACTTCGGCAAAAAACCGGGGATGGCCGGGCGCGGCATCGCTTGAGTCCAGGGGAGAGGGAAGGGGAGTGGACCAGTCCATGCGGATGCGCTCAGGTTGGGCCGGGGATGGCAGGCGAGAAACAGCGGCTTCTGCGTATAGCGCAGGAGGGGGCGCCCCGGTCGCATGCGCGCGGGAACAGGGGGCGGGGTGCCGCCCCGTCATTCCCCTAGGCGGACCACTCGCGCCAGCGCCAGGATGCCGAGCAGCAGGGCCAGTGCCCACCAGGCCGCCGTGTACTTCGCGCCAGGGCCCTTCATGAGCCAGTTGGTGGTTGCGGCCGTGAAAATGGCCAGCGCGAGCCATTCGACGTTGCTCAGGAAGTAGTAGGGCAGCATCCGACCTAAAGCGAGCGGGTTTAGCCCCGAAGCCGAATTATCCCCCTCGGGATATTTTTGGATAATCGTGCGCCACTGCGGCGCGCGCTGAAGCTCAGCAGTACATCGCTCCGTGATGACGGGTCATGTACGCACTCAGCTCGGGGTCGTTCTCCAGCGCCTTGAGGTAGGTGAGGCCTGCCCAGAGGCGCAGACCCAGCAGAGCGACGAGGACCAAGATGAACAGTACGGAAGTCATGATGTGTGCAATTTTGAGTTAGGGTATACCCTATAGGTACTGCTGCTTATGCGGTCTCGCTTTAGCCACCGCGCCGTAAACCCTCGCCATTCATGGCGGGGATATACGGCGCAGGTCTTTCTCACGCAGGGGTGCGCTGGTCTTCGATGTATTTCTTGAGGAGCTCCAGCGGAGCTCCTCCACAGCTGGCAGCGAAGTAGCTGCGGCTCCACAGGGACCCGCCATGGAGGTGCGCGAGCACCTCCGGGTGTTCCCGGCGCAGCAGGCGGCTGGACACGCCCTTCAGACTGTTGACCAGGGACGAAAGCGTGACGTGGGGCGGGTACGCCACCAGCAGGTGAACATGGTCGCTCTCGCCGTTGAGCTCGACCAGTTCCGCTCCCACGCGCTCGCAGACGACACGGAAGTACCGGCCCAGCGCCTCGATGTGGTTTTTCGTAAACACATGCCGACGGTACTTGGGCGTGAACACCCGCGCGGGCATCGGCGGCAACAGCCAGACCTGTCTTTGTGGCGCCGCGGTGCCCAAGACGCTCGCCCAGCGCTGGCACAGCTGCCCCGAGTGCGGGCTGAGCGGGCCGCGCGACCAGGTTTCGGCAGTCATCTGCCAGTACGAGACGTTTGGCACTGTGCCAGACGCAGCCGCGTCAGGGCTTGGCGCGCTGGAGCACTCGCTAAAACGGCTCAAGACCAGACGTCGAGCGTGCGAGCGGTGAAAGCCGCTCCACCGGGTCCCCTGGGGCCGTAGAGCGCGCGGTGAAGCGTCCAACGCCCCCTGCTGTGGCGGGACGGAGGAGCACCGGTGCGAAAGCTAAGGTGCCAGACAAAACTGCCGGCCATGCGGGCCCATGCCCGCCCTTGGCCAGCTGAGTCGAAAGCCGTTCTCGCGGGCCCTCTAAAGGGGCGCCGCAGCACCTGCTGCCGAGGGTCTTTAGAAGCCCCCGACTTCAGGCGGGGGAGTATGTCACAGTTGTGCTGCATCAAGGAATGCGGTCCTTTGCAAAAATTTGAGGGTAAATCAAAACAGGTCTTGGTAAAGTGATACAATGCGTGTTACGAACTATACTGAGAGACTTGGCGCATATCGCTGCCAGGCTTTAAAGTTCGTTTTGAAAGCTTCAACCATGAAAAAATCCCTCATCGCTCTCGCCCTGTTTGCCGCCAGCGGCGCCTCCATGGCCCAAGGCCTCTACGCCTTCGGTTCCGTGGGCTCGCAGTCCATCGACAAGTCGGTCGCCGACCTGTCCACGAGCGCCACCCAGTTCCAGGGCGGCATGGGCGTGAAGTTGAACCCGAACCTGGCTCTCGAAGCGTCCTGGGTGCAGGCCAGCCACAGCACTTCCTTCAGTGACGTGTCCCTGGATGTCGAAGGCGTGATTGCCGGTGTGCGCGGCACCTATCCCCTCAATGAAACGGTGGCCCTGACCGGCAAAGCCGGCCTGACCTTCCTGTCCGCAGACCTGGGTGGTGTGGCTTCTTCCGACGGCATGGGCTTCCTCGTGGGCATTGGCGCCGAGTACAAGCTGAACCCGACCGTTTCCCTGACCGCCAACTACGACATCTACAACAAGCCGGCTGACCTGCTGGTCGACCTGAGCGTCTTCTCCGTGGGCCTGAAGTACCAGTTCTGACCAACGCGGGCGCGGGCCCTCCGCGCTAGCCGTTCCCTACCTGTACTGAAAAGCGCCATGTCTATGGCGCTTTTTCTACTTTACAAAGCTAAAGTGTCTTGGTATAATGTTTACAACGCCAGACTTTGCTTTGGCCGATGTAAAGTAACCAATGCCTCGCACAAATCTGCACTCGCAGCTCACTTCCTTGACGCCTCAGGTGGGGCCCGCTCCTGCGCTTGCGCAAGCCTGGGGCTTGCAGCCGCTCGCTGGGGAACGGTCACATGGTGCCTTGTCCCGACAACTCATCGTGTCGGTGATGGCCCCTGTGCTCGCCCTTTCCGCGCAAGCCCAGCCTCCCGACGCCGTGGCTCCGGATTGCGGGGGCCCGCGTGCCATTTTGCTGGTGGGTGGATTTGGCGACGATTGGCATTACTTCGAGCCTTGGCTCGATGAGCTCAAGCAGTCCGGTGTCTGCGTATTTGGCTCCAAGCCAGACTTTCGGAAGGTGACGTTGCCCGAAGGCGCCCAGCTTTTGCGGGACAACTTGTGGCTGCTGCAGGACCAGGGCTTCAAGGAAGTGACCATCCTGGCGCACAGCATGGGCGGCCTGGCCGCACGCAAAGCGGTGTCGATGCTCAATGAGCGCGAAGGCTCTGAAGACTTGTCGGTGCTGCTGCACGCATACGGCACGCCGTGGGGAGGGTTCTTCTGGGCCAATTTTGTGCGCTGGACTCCCGGCGGTGAGGCCATTTCCTCGCTTCTGGGCTATCCCATGAGCGCGGACATCGGGTCGGAGGCTGACTTCATGAAGTCGCTGCGCGAGCCCCTGCCTGCCAACGTGAAGCTGGTGGTGCACCACAGCAAGACCGACACGGTATCGGAGCCGGAGACGGCTCAGGGGCAAGAGAACTTCGCAGCCATCTTGACCCAGGCCTCCGAGTTCCGAGAGTACCGGGACCTGGGCCACGTCGACTACGTCGAGTACCTCACCGCCGCGCAATAGCGCGCGGGGCTGGTTTCAGAAAAGCGCCTCAGGGCGCTTTTTCTTTGGCGCAAGAAAATCGCCCGGCCAGATGTCTGGGCGGGCGATGGAATGAGGCAGGGTCAGGCCGGGACGGCAGCGCGTTGATAGGCAGAACCGTCTTTCGCACCGGTCAGGCGGTATCGCAAGGTGTTCAGCAGCTGGTCGAAACTGGCGGCCACGTCAGTGGCTTTGCCGTAGTGCACGGTGTTGATGTTGGCCCAGAAATGAGGGCTCAGCTTGGCGGGCTCGTCGTAGGCCATGTGCCAGCTCAGCACGTAGGTCTCGGGGTTACGCCTGCCTCCGTCGAGCTCGACGCCCACACACACGCCACCCGGCGCGCGCAGGTCCAGGCGAATACCGCGAGGGCGGTACGAGGTGTTTTCCTGCCGCTCGACCGTGCAGCCCAGCGATTCGGCCAGTTCGGTAACGAGCTGAGCCATGCGGCTGCGGTCTTTGGTGCGTGTTGCGGAGAGATTGGATGTGGTCATGTGAGGTGCACGAGGGTTAGGTCGCGGGTTCTTTCAAGGGAAGTGGGCCTACCGGGTGTAGCGACTGTGGCGGGCCGGGCGTTCTTGGGCCCTCGCTAGACGGTAAAGAACATCTTTTCCGACCCCTAGAAAGGCTCCTCATGTCCTCAAAACCAACCTCGACCAATCAATGGCCCGCGCTCACCTTCGGCCCCCTCAACCTGTGGCGCGTTGCCCCCGCCTGGCAGCTGGGTCGCGGCAAAGAGGCCAAGCCCACCGAGTCGGGTTACCGCGTAGCCGGCCGTGCCGTCTCTTCCGACCATTACGTGCAGGCCCGTAACCGATAGCCAGGCGCAGCCGGAACCTCGCCTACCCCCGTTGATTGACCGAAGGCCGCAGATGCGGCCTTCAACTTTTCGCTCTGACGCGGCAGGCGCTCAGGCCAGCCGGGTCACTGTGCCGATGATGTTGGTTCCCGTCTCGTCCGCGTACACGCGGCGCGCCAAGGTTGGACTGGCGGGCAGCAGTTGTTCCACTTCGGGCTCCGCGCGCAGGATGAGCTTCCACTCCATGAGCACCTCTACGAAGTGGGTGTCCGAAGTGGAGCGCACATTGGTCACAAGGGTCGTCCCCCCCGGAAGAGTCTTTGCCACGCAGTAGGCCACCACGCGCTTGCAGAAGCGGTCGGTCAGGTAGTCGAACAGCCCCGCGCAAATCACCAGGTCGTACTCCGCCACCTCGGATTGGGGCGACCGCTTGGCCAACTCATAGACCGACTCTTCGATGGTCCGAACATTGGCCTGTTTGCCGGTACCTTCCATGATGGAGCTCAGCCGGGCGGCGGTCCAGTCCAGGGTCTCTCGGTTGAAGTCGAGCAGGTCGATGTCGGCGACCTCTGGCGTTGGGTGCGTGGCCAAGAACAACTGGGTTTCTGCGGCGGGGCCACAGCCGATGCTGAGCACTCGGATTCGGCGCCCCTGTGCCGCGGCCTCGGTGGCTTTCTCGCTGAGCAGCCTGTGGAGCATCGCTACTCGATTTCGGTGCCCTTGCGGGAAGTCGGCGTGCAGCAGCACGCAGTTGACCAGCTGGTCGTACAGGGTAGCCCCTTGAAGCGGGTCCCCCAAGAGCTGATTGACCATGCCGTAGTCCCCCGCGTAGCCCAGGGGTTTGCTGAAAGCGCGCGAGAAGAACGGCGAGCCCAGGAACAGAGGGTGCAGTTGAGCTTGAACGTGAGCTTTGTGCTCTGCGGCTTCATCGGGGGTCAGCGCCAGGCCCGCAGCGGAAAACCTCGTGCACACGGCCAAGAGGCTCGGAGCCACTTCGTTGAGGGTGGCGAGAAGCGCGGCCCGCGCTTCTGGGGTGGTCGCGGCAGGGCCGGGTACTTGTTGTTTTACAGCGGTGAACGTATCACGCAAAAGATGGACGGCTGCCAGGTAGGCGGCCACGGCGGGGGAATGGGGGGTGGAAGTCGGCATGGGCGAAGGGCGAAGGGCGAAGGAACATAGCCAAGGCCTTGCCTCGAGACAGCTGCCGCGGGCGCCTTGAGAGCTGCGGGATGCAAGCTCTCGCTGTTTAAGACGCGGGTTTTATATGGGAGGGCGCGACCGAGCCCCCGGCGCCAAGCCGCGGACCCATCGGCCCCCGTCCTCGGGGCTGGCTGAACTCAGCCCGCTGCTTGCAGCGCTTGCAGCGCTTGCAACGCAACTGGCAGAGCGAGCGCCTCTGCTTTCAGCTCGGGGTACTCGACCCAGACCGGAGCCAGCCAGGCTTGCAGCGCGCCCATGGTGCGGTCAAGGTCGGTGCTCTCTTGCCGCAGGGCCTGCGTGAGGGCTCGCCACCCGCGGTAGTTCGCCTGGCCCAGGTCGTTGAGGTGCGTGCGCGCTGCGGGCCAGAGCTGTGGCGGTACAACGGCCACACCGGTGCGATTGGCCACCAAAAGGGCCACGGGGTTTGCTGCAGCACCTTCGCGTTGCGCTTGCTCCACGAGCAGTGCGCGAAGCTCCTTGTTGCACACCGTGCGGTCCATCAGCTCGGCAGCAGCGCTCAGCAGAATCGACCGTGTGGCGGCGGAGGTCTCGGAGAAGAAGTCCTGGCGCAAGCGGCAGATGCCGGCCAAGGTCAGGGCCACGAGTGCGTTGTCCAGCAGGACGCGGGGGTGCGAGGGTTCTAGGGCCATGGCTCGTGAAGCGACGCGCTTTAGCCTTGCCCAACAGAACCAAAAAAGCCAGGCAAGAGGCCTGGCGGGGGAATCAAGCGGACTGAGTTGGCGACTTGGCCTCAAGCAGCACGTCGCGAGCCTGGGCGCGAACCACGTCGAAGAACAGGCTGTCGCGCAGCATCTGGGCGGCAGCATCCACCAGTGCGCGCGCGACCAGATTGTGCCCCGGTGAGGTGGTCGGCGTCAGCACGCTGCTATTGGTCAGGGCCTGGGTTGCGACGAGGAACACGGCCGCATTGCGGGCGCTGTAGGCGAGCGGACTTTCCGGCGGCACGCCGGCAACGGCACGGTCCACTTCATCGTTGAGCTGGGCCTGCGCCAGGCGGGTGTACTGCTCGGCGCTCCAGCTGAGAAAGCTGAGAGGACCGGCCTGTTCGAGTTCCGCCTTCAGGTGCGCGGCAAGCCGGGCCATGGACGGGGAGAGGCCTTCGGGTTGAGACTTTGGCATGTTGTTCCTTTGCTGAGGGCTTGCAGTGTTTAGAGGACGGGTTCGTTGGTTCTCTTGATGGAGTCCTGCTACAATGTTAAGCTAAACAAGCAGTATACTCGTAAACTCGGTGTTGTTCCACCCCGGCATAGGCGCCTCGCATTATTCACCTCGAAGTTGCCTGTCGGACGTACGTCCAAACTGGGGGCCCGGCTGAGCCGTTGTCGCTAAACGAGGAAGACCCCTTTGTTGACCCCCTGAAAGGTATTCATGCCCGCAACTGCAATTGCCCCTCGACCCCTGGCCCCTGAAGTGTCGAACCCGCCCAACGAGCGCTTGCTCGCCCTGCTGCACTACGCCAAGGGCGACATCACCAGCACGGTGTTCACCTGGCGAGATGTCGCCAAAGCCCTCGGTGAACTCTACCACCCGGACATGACGCTGGAAGCCGCGATGCACCACCTGGTGGCTGCCTACGGCGACTTGATGGCCGACCCTCGCTTCGAGTGCAGCAACCACGGCAACGAGCCGTTGGCCCTGTTGCTCGCTCCGGTGAAAGGCTACAGTTCCGTGGAGCTCTATGGCCCGCGAAACACGGAAGCCGCCTACACCGTGGAGCAGTTTTACAACTCCATGGCCGCGCACATGTTCAGCAAGCTTCGCCTCTCGCGGGTGGACTGGCTGTTCGCTCCTCAGCCCTGATTGCCCGAACGCGTCTCTCTCGAGGCGCGTTTCTTCTGTGCGTTTGGCGGCCTTTTGCTACAGAAGGCAGACCCCCATTTCTTGGAAACACCTCATGAAAATCAAACTCATCGGCAACACGCCGTTCATCCGCAACGTCGAGGTCGAGCTCACCTCGGTTGGCATGCATGTTCACGTCACGACGCAGGAACGCTGGGGCCCGGCCCATATTCAGGGCGGTTCGTCCAACTACTTCCCCGCCCCTGGTGACGAGCGCGCCGCCTACGACACCCTGGTCTTCTCCAATCCCGCTTGCGTCACCGACGTGGCCGAGGAAGCCTCTCGCGTCGAGGTGCTGGTGATTGCTGAAAGTGAAGAGGACGAGCTGCTCCTGCGCTCGCGCTTGCGCTACAGCCACCAGGAAAAGGACACATTCAGTGTGCTCTACCTGCCTTTCACCGCATTCGCGGACACGAAGCCCCTGGCTTCGCTGCCCGCATAGCCTGCTTCGCCCGCCCTTCTTTAGAGATGGGCGGTTTTTGTCTAAAATCGCCAGCTATACCGCATGAGGCTTGCATTCCGTGGAATCGGCCGCGCGTTTCGCTACAGAGCGGGCGCGGTTCCGCCCGCGCATTGCGCGCCATTCCCTGTTCTGGAGAAGCCCCATGTTCTATCTCGGCCCCTATCTCAGCATCACTTCCGAGAAGCGATTGCACGTTCCTGACACCCTCAGCAGCTTGGTTTCCGCCGTCGCGGGCCCCGCGGCAGACGGTGCCCAGGTGTGGGTGGCCAACACCCCGCTGCCCGGCTCGGCCGTGGTCTACCCGGATACCGGTGTGCAGGTGGTATCCACCGGTGCGACCTTGGTCGAGGAGTCCATGAGCGAAGCAGTTCGCCAATGGCAGCCGGTGCTTCACCACCTGGAGCGCCTGCCCGGTGTGAAGTTCTCGCTGGGCTACGGCCTGGTGGCCAACGCGTAAGGGCCGTTCGTGGCAGCTCCTCGGTTCTTTGTTGATGACGCTGCCATCGAATTCAAAGGCAAGCCCCGGTTCCACCTGATGGCGGCCACCGTGCCGGAGCTGCACGCGTTCTGCGCCACTGCGGGTATCAACCGGTGCTGGTTTCACAACACCAAGGGCGCTCCTCACTACGACATCACCGCGGAGCAACGTGAAGCCGCCATAGCCCTCGGTGCGATGCCGGTGCGCTTTCGCGAGATTCGCCGGCGCGCCCTGGCCGCGAACACGCCCCTTGCTGTCAACGCGCAAGCCGAGCTCTTGCTGGGCGGGGAGGGCGGAGAATGAAGCAAGCCGCTGCGGGTGAGTTTCGCCTGTCAGGCACCCGGCGAGGGGCGGTGCCCTGGCAAGTGCGGGTGGGGGATAACGTGCCTCCGGCCGCGGCGCAGTTTTTGACCGACTTGTTCACCCGACCGGCGTACGGCATTCTGGACTCCATCCCCTACGGTGACCGTCGGGAACCCCCGGTGGCCCTGGTCGACGAACTCGCCGCGCGCGGGTACGACCTGGCCACGTTGCGCATCTCGCTGTTCCAGAAGGGCTTCGGCACTCCCCGGCGCCCCCGCGTCTACCCGGTGATTGCCGGTTCTTTGGTCCTGCGTTGGGGCTGGGTCGATTACGACCATTCTCCGGAAGTAGGCGGAACCTGGGCAGCTCCCGCGACCAATCGGGACTTGAACTTGCTGTTTTCAATGCTGAGCTCCCCGACCACGCCCGAAAGAGAGGTGGGGCAGGTCTACGTGCGCCTGCCCTCCAACCTGCGCCGCGTGGAGGAGTTGGGTTGGGACCTGCGTACCCTGGATTTCCGGGTGCGGTGCACGAAGCCCCTGGCCACGCATCTTTGATTTTCAACGATTTTCCGTAGTTCTAGGTGTTTTACAGCTGCAGCCGGAAAACGTGTTTTACAGGCAAACCGCGCAGAACCACTGGGATGCCTGCTAGCACTCCCAACCATTTTATGCTAAACTTATAGCATCACATTTGTATCAAATACCCGCTTTCGCCATGACCGCTCCCGTACCTTCTTCTTCCACTTCGCCCACCCTTGGGGCTCAGCTCCAGCGGAACCTCACGCTGGGCCACGATGTGTTCAGCCCCCGAGACCCGCAGTTCACGGCGGACCACGAGCGCCTGGCGGTGGAGCGCTTTTTCGAGGATGCGAAAGCGCTCATCTCCCTGGCGATTTCCAAAGGCTTGCTGCCCCCTCCGATTGAACTGGGCAGCTCGGGGAACTGGTCGGCTTCCGCTGTCGCGCACCGCGCTCTCGAGGGCTATTCCTGGGCCCACAAGAAAATTCTCCCCTCGACGCAGAAGTACTTCCCCCTATGGGAGGCCTTCGCTCAATGGGCGGACAGCCAGGATTTGACGGTTTGTTTCGAGGACGCACACGACGGCGTCGGAGTGCACTCCTGGCTGGAACTCCGTGTTTCGCCAAACAAGCTTCGCCTCCCCTTTGCCGACGAACAGACCGGCGCCGAGGTGGTTGTGTCCAAAGACCGGATTCAGCAGTTCGGCAGCGCGCAGGCTTACCTTGAACACCTGGAACGACAGGCTGGCGTACACTGAAGCTCGCGTATAAACTACGCCTGCTATACGAAATTCAATGGCTCACTTCGTCACCACAACCACTACCACCACAACCCCGTCGCGGGCTGTGGAGTTTGGTTGCGCGCAGGACAAGAGACCCATTCATTGACCTGCACTCACTCTCTCCTCAGCCCGGCCCCCGCCGGGCTTTTTTGTTTCCGAAACCCTCTCTTGAAAGCATCCCATGTCCTCCTCTCCTGTTGAACTGAATCAAGCACCGCTGGCCGAAGAGCCTGGCTACCTCGCAGTTGCCCGCAAGATGCAACTCATCCACCTGGGCGAAAGCGCCGGCGTCGTGTACTGGCAGCCCGCGGGCCTGCGGCTGTACGAGAAGCTCCGCAGCTTCATCCGAGATGTGCACGCGCGCCACGGGTACCAGGAGGTGAAGACGCCCGCCCTGGTGGCCCTGCCGGTGTTCGAGCGCTCGGGCCATCTGGGGAAGTACCGGGAAAACATGTTCTTGGCCAACCAGTCGAACGACCTCGCGCACGAGCCGGACATGCAGATGTACGCGCTGCGGCCGATGAGCTGCCCTGGGCACATCGAGGTGTATGGCAGCTCGCGTCGAAGCTACCGGGAGCTGCCCCTCGCGCTCTTCGAGTTCGGCGAGGTCTTTCGCAATGAGCCCAGCGGCTCCCTGCAGGTGCTCTTCCGTCAGCGCCAGTTTTGCCAGGATGACAGCCATGTTTTCGTGGCACCCGAGCAGGTGGTGCAGGGCGTGCAGAACTACCTGGAGATGTCGCTGGCCGTCTACCGCGAGCTGGGGTTCCCGAACGTGGAGCTGTCGCTGTCCCTGCGTCCGGCACAGCGCTACGGCGACGACGCGCTGTGGGACAAGGCGGAGGAGTCCCTGCGCGAAGCCTGCCGGGGCGCCGGCGTGAGCTGGACGGAAGCCGCCGGGGGCGGGGCGTTCTACGGCCCCAAGCTGGAGCTGGGCGTGCGCGACAAGCTGGGCCGCCTGTGGCAGATGGGGGTGGTGCAGCTGGACTACGTGCTGCCCGCGCGATTTGGCCTGAGCTACATCGGGGACGACGGCGCCCAGCACGAACCCGTGCTGCTGCACCACGCGGTGCTGGGTTCCCTGGAGCGGATGGTGGGCACGCTGCTCGAATCGTTCGGTTCGAACCTGCCCAAGTCCGTGCACCCCTATCCCCTGGTGTTGGTCCCGGTGAGCCGGCGCCACCTGGCTCGCGTGCAAGAGGTTGCCCGTGGGTTGCGCCTGCAGGGGCAGGAGTGCCTGGTTGAAGTATCCGATGAGCCCGTTTCGGCCAAGGTGGGGAAGTGGCGCGTGCGGGGCGCGCTGGAAGTACGGGTCCTGGGGGACAAGGAGCTAGGGCAGGAAAGCTGAGAGCCGGCTAACCTCCGCTGCGAAAGACCAGAGAAGTCGACTTGTAAACAAAAACCGGCAGTCCTACCGCTGGCGGTGTTTGTTGGTAGTTTACGTTATATTGCAGTATAATTCTAAAATTACGACTGCTGTACGGCAGCGTCCTCGTCAAGACTAATTTAGAGTGCGCAAGATGGCCAAAATCATTGAAACCGACAATCTCGGCAGGGACTACCCCGACGAGAAATTTCTGAACCTTCCCCCGCTTCCACGTGAGCATGCGCAGTTTGTGGCGGATGCCATCAACAAGGTGGTGGGCGAGCGCAACCCTCGCTTTTGGCGCGTGGTGGAAAACGACTACGTTTTGAAGCCAGGCTTCGAAGCATGACAGGCCAGTTCTCTACCCGCAAAGCGGCGAGGGACACGTAGTGGCAGGGATTTGAATCGAAGCAACTCGCAGCTTCGTGCAAACCTTCATGGCGCTGCCGCTCTTGCGCAGCCTGGACGCGTACTACCCGGATTTTCAAGACTGGTACATCAACACGGTAGCCCCGGGCGTTGTCACCGGTACAGACATGCTCCTGGTCGCGCGAGAAGGCGAGCGCCTGGTCGGCGTTGCCCTGGGCAAGCGCACGCGCACTGAGACCAAGTTGCGCTGTGTGCGCGTTCTCCCTGAGTTCCAAAACACGGGGCTGGGGCTTCGGCTCATTGACCGCGCGCTGCAGGAGCTGGAGTGCGAGAAGCCCCACTGCACCGTCGCCGAGGAAATGCTGCACCTGTACAGCCGGGTGTTCGTGAACCGCTACGGCTTCTCTCTGGACGCTGTTGAGAAGGGGGTCTATCGACCCGGCAAGCTCGAGTACCGGTTCAACGGTTGAGCCCCGTTCCCTACAACTTGCAGAACCCAACTTTTTGCAAGGAACCCCATGACCTCCCTTCCGTCCCTCCCTTCGGACATCCAAGCCATGCTGGACGAGCGTGCTCGCACCATGCTGGACTTTTCTCCCGACCACCGGCCCCTGAATCTGTACGCCATCTACCGCGCCGACCTGGACATGCCCCCTGGCAAGATTGCAGCCCAGTGCGGTCACGCCTACCTGAACGCATACGACGAAGGCCTCCGGCTTCGCCCGGACATCACCGCGGGCTACAAGGGCACCGGTAATGGCACCAAGCTTTGCATGTACGCAAAGAACCTGGGCCAGCTGCTTCGCGCCTACAAGGAGGCACAAGCTGCGGGGCTCCCCTGCAGTCTCATCATCGACCGGGGTCATGTGCTGCCGCCGAACTTCGACGGTCAGCCCATCATCACCGCGCTGGGCCTCGGACCGGTGTTTCGGGATGAGGCTGAGCACATCACCAAGCGTTACACCCTGGTGCGCTGAAGGCTTCAGCCTCTGATTCTTGATGCCGCGCGGTACCCTCCGCGCGGCATTACTTCTTTGTAACTACACATCTTGAGCACCTCCGCCACGCGGGAATAGCCAAGCAGGAGGTATGCGTGCGTTGCGCCTTCGCTCGCCCTCTTCACTTTGACTACTTTTCATCATGTTCTCGCTTGTCATCACCATCATCTCTATCGCTCTTGTCGCAGCGCTGGCGCTGGCCACGCTGTACTTCGGCGGGGCCGCCTTCAACAAGGGCCGCGCCGACGCGGAAGCTTCCAAAATCATCAACCAAGGTCAGCAACTGCTCGGGGCCTCGGAGCTGTTCTACGCGTCTCACGGCCGCTGGCCGGACAACGTGCCGGAAATGATTTCCCTCGGATACCTCAAATCCGGCCCCGTCGCAGGGGCGGCGCTCCCCGCTGCCTGGGCGGCGGAGGCTTGGGAAATGCCCACAGCAGGAGTTCCCGTCTTTGTGGTGGACCCCATCAACGACGACGTCTGCAGCAGGGTCAACCACAAGTCCTACGGGATGGACGGCGTACTCGAAAAGCTGTATCCGGGGCTGATGTATCAGTGCTGGGGCGGGGACCTTGGCGCACTGCAGACCGTTGTCGCGCGCGCCACCGGAGACCTTGCCCTGGCGTTTGACGCAGGGAGTCTGGAATCAGGCGCCATCCCGAGTCGTACCGAGGCGGACAAGTGGTCCGTGCTTCCCCCCGATGAGACGGGGGCCGCCTCCGAAGAGCCTCCCTCGGGCTCGTTCAAGGTCGCTCAAATTGCCGCAGGAAGCGCGTACACCTGCGCCATCACGCAAACCGGTGGCCTGAAGTGTTGGGGGCAGGGCTTGGGAGGAGCGTTCGGCGCAGGCACGGAAGCGGATAGCCCAACGCCTCGTGATGTTGCAGGGGTATCAACAGGGGTAAGCCTCCTTGCAGCGAGCTCCCACGCCTGCGCCGTTGTTTCCGGGACTCTGAAGTGCTGGGGAGACAACCATTACGGACAAGTCGGGGGAGGCACGGCCACGCCCTGGGCTTCCGTGGCCACGCAAGATGTAGTGGGCTTGGGAGCAGGGGTTTCTGCCCTGGACCTCGGGGTTCAACACACCTGTGCTGTCTCAGGCGGCAACGCGTATTGCTGGGGCAAGGGAACCAGCTGGCAATTGGGGCAGGGAGCGGCAGCGGACAGCGCGGCGCCGGTCGCCGTATCCGGACTCTCCGGAGCGCCGGTTCAGGTGGCGGCCGCCGACTTGCATTCCTGCGCGCTGCTCTCCTCGGGCACGGTTGAATGCTGGGGAGCCGGATTCGGCGGCTTGTTGGGCCACGGGCTGAACACGAGCAGTGCCGCCCCCGTGGCGGTCGTTGGCGTCTCCGGCGCGGCATCCCTTGCTGCCGGCGACTACCATTCTTGTGTGGTGACTTCTTCTGGAGGCGTCAAGTGCTGGGGCAACGGTAGCGAAGGCCAGCTCGGCAATGGCGCCACGAGCAACTCCAACACCCCCGTGGACGTGGTCGGCCTGTCTGGCCCGGTCAGCAGCATTTCCGCAGGCGGCTGGCAAACCTGCGCCGTGACCGATAGCGGCGCGGTCCAGTGCTGGGGCCAAGGCCAGAACGGCAAGCTCGGCAATGGCGGCGCAGGCAACAGCGCCACCCCTGTGTCTGTCGTCGGACTGCGCGCAGCAGCGGTCAGTGTCTCCATGGGCGCCAACAGTGCGTGTGCGGTGCTGGTGGACGCAAGCGCGCAGTGCTGGGGGTACAACGGTACCGGTCAGCTTGGGACTGAGGTGGTCGGTGGCGCTTCCTTGAGTGCGGTGGACGTGGTGGCCACGACGGAATAACCGAAACCCTCCCGGCTCTTAAGCCCTCTGCCGCGCGGAAAAGTACCGCGCGGCATTCTTTTGGCGGATACCGAAGGTTGCTACACCTGGCAGACCCTTCAAAGCGGTTCTGCATTCTCCGTTGAGATTCTGGCGACCAGACGATTTCAGGCTTTCCCCCTGTTGTTGTCCCGTTGCCCATTCCTTTTCTTTGGAGCCTCCATGCAATTCCACTTCTCCTTTCCCTTGCCCGCCCGCGCCACCCTTTCCTTTCGCCGGTCCCTCCGGCTGGGCATTCTCCTCGAGATAGCACTTGTGCTCCGGCACGAGGCTCACCTCCTTTTCGCGCCCAACGCCCATGAAAAAGCCCCCCGCGTTGGCGGAGGGCTCGAATCAGCAGGGCTGCAAAGCGGGGGTTCGCACCGCCGCGTTTTTCTGGACCGTGAGGTCCGGGTCGGAGGTCCATTCGGCGCTGTCGAAGTACACGAAGGGCACACCCTCGTTGTTCGCCGTTTCGCGGGCCGCAGCAGTGCCGGTTTCCAGCACTTCTTGGTCTGTTGCAGCGTAGTACCTGCCACGCCCGAAGCCGGAGTAGAGGAACAGCCCGGCGAAGACGTTGACAGGAGCTGTCCGGTGACTGCCGACCATGAACTGGTCTCCAGCTTTCCAGAAACGGCGACGAGGGTCGACCGGGTCCTTGCGGACAACGGGAAGGGTGACGTCTTGTCCGTCAGCAGGGACCACGCACTCGGTCCTCTCGAAGGAGATGGTCGTTCCGCGCGGCGCCAGGACCGGCCGGTCGGGGTTTCGCCAGACGCTTTCCAGCAGAACGGCTTTGCCCGATTGGTCGAGTTTCATGAACAGTGCGTTGTGGTCGAGGTCACCCGTAGCCCGCCAGGAAGCCCCGTCCTTCAGGGCGGGGAGGGATGGCGTGAAGTTTTACCTGGACAGCAGGCTAAATACTGTGCATAAACACAGCAATGGCCCAACCTCCCCGCAGCGCCCCCTCTGACACAGCACACGCCACGCGTGTGCTGCGCCTGCGCCTCAAGGACAGGCACGCGGATGCGTTGCGCGCCATGGCGCGCGACGTGAACCTGGTCTGGAACTACTGCAACGAGCTTTCGACCAAGGTGTTTCAGCGTGAGCGCCGCTTCATCGGGGGCTTTGAGCTCCAGAAGTACCTCAACGGCGCCAGCAAGGAAGGCCTGGGGGTAGGGTCTGCCGTGTTCCAGGAGGTGGCCGACGAATACGCCCGACGTCGGCGCCAGTTCAAGAAGGTCAAACTGCGCTGGCGCGTCTCGCGCGGCGCGCGCCGCAGCCTGGGCTGGGTGCCTTTCAAGACCCGCTCGCTCTCCTACAAAGCAGGCCAGGTGTCGTTCCAGGGCCTGAAGCTCTCCCTGTGGGACAGCTACGGTCTGGCGGACTACGAGCTGGGCTCGGGCAGCGTGTCCGAAGACGCCAGGGGTCGCTGGTACCTCAACGTCTGTGTGAAGGTCAAGAAACCTGAGCGCGCGCCCGTGGCCGACCTGAAGGTCGACGCCGTGGGCATCGACCTGGGGCTGAAAGAATTTCTGGCCACCAGCGAGGGCGAGCTGGTCGAAGCCCAGCGCTTCTACCGCGACCTGGAGCCCGCGCTGGCCGTGGCCCAGCGGGCGCACCGCGCGCGCCGGGTCAAAGCCCTCCACGCCAAGATTGGCAACCGCAGGAAAGACTTCCTGCACAAACTCTCAACCGGTCTGGTGCGACAGCACCAGGCCATCTTCGTGGGCGACGTCAACGCCCGCGCGCTCGCCCGCACCACCATGGCCAAGTCGGTCCTGGACGCGGGCTGGAGCACGTTTCGAACCATGCTGCAGTACAAGTGCGATGACGCCGGCGTGTGGTTCAGTGAAATTGACGAGAAGTTCTCCACCCAGGAGTGCGGCGCCTGTGGCGCGCGCACCGGCCCTAAGGGCCGAGAAGGGCTGGACGTTCGAAGCT